>FWPV01002140.1_pt1 | contig 49880 bp, 52 predicted proteins | sample 2228371 | NCBI WGS metagenome assembly FWPV01 (sample SAMEA103939776, study PRJEB20133) | metagenome | reverse complement strand
TTCGACGCAACGCGAAGAACCTTACCAAGACTTGACATATACCTGACAGGCAAAGAAATTTGCCCTTCCTTCGGGACAGGTATACAGATGCTGCATGGCTGTCGTCAGCTCGTGCCGTGAGGTGTTGGGTTAAGTCCCGCAACGAGCGCAACCCTCGTCGTCAGTTGATTTCTCTGGCGAGACTGCCCTTTAGAAGGGGAGGAAGGCGGGGATGACGTCAAGTCAGCACGGCTCTTACGTCTTGGGCTACACACACGCTACAATGGGTGGTACAAAGGGTTGCCAAGGAGCGATCCGGAGCTAATCCCATCAAAACCACCCCCAGTTCGGATTGGAGGCTGAAACCCGCCTCCATGAAGTTGGAGTTGCTAGTAACCGCAGGTCAGCATACTGCGGTGAATACGTTCTCGGGCCTTGTACACACCGCCCGTCACGTCATGGGAGCCGGTAACACCTGAAGTCGATGGGCTAACCTTCTTGGAGGCAGTCGCCGAAGGTGGGACCGGTGACTGGGACGAAGTCGTAACAAGGTAGCCGTACGGGAACGTGCGGCTGGATCACCTCCTTTCTAGGGAGTTTTATCTCCTTAGGTCGGTCGATAGAAAGCAAGTCTATCGTTTGAATTGTCAATAGTCTTCCTTCCACTATCCAGTTGTTAACTTTTTGTCTGAGCCTGTCTCAAATGGTTGACTATAGTGGTAAAATATTAACTAGGAACATCATCTGGAGATAAAAGGTTAGTCGAGCGCAGGTCTTAACTGTATCTGGTATAGTTCTGGCTGGTGGCAAAAGCTTACGGCTGGGGCGAGAGAAAGCCCTGGAAAGAATAAATAAGCTGACTCTTATCGAGCGAACTATTGACTGTCTTTCTACCGTTTGTCAGCCGGTACTTGTGGTGACCAGTCAAGAGCAGTTCGATCGCATCGTGGCTGCTCAGCTGAAAGGGAAGGTGATAGTGGACCTGTACCCGGGGAGGGGAGTATTAGGTGGTATCTATTCGGGTTTGACAAGTGCTAATAGTCTGTATAGCTTGGTGGTGGGCTGTGATATGCCATTTCTTAATTCTGATCTGCTACGTTATTTGATACAGCTTGCCCCTAAGTTCGATGCGGTAGTCCCTAAAATAGGCGGCATGATTGAGCCACTTCACGCTGTTTATTCCAAAGACTGCCTGCGGGCTATAGAGGAACTGTTAGGTCAGGGTAGATTGATGGTATCGCAGCTCTTCAGTTTGGTTAGCACAAGATACGTTGATAAGGACGAGATAGCTAGATTCGACCCAGAGTGCTTGAGTTTTTTCAATGTCAATACGCAGAGCGATTTGAAAAAAGCAAGGGATTTGATGAAGGCAAGAGCAATGCCTAAGACGGAAGAGGGGTATTGTAGCTGTGATCAGCGTTGAAGAGGCTTTGAGTAAGATTTTGGACTTGGTTCAGAGGCTCGAGAAGGAAGTGAAGCCCATTCTGGACAGTTTAGGTCAGGTCCTTGATGAGGACGTCTATGCTCCCTTTGACGTGCCTCCGCAGGATAATGCTGCTATGGATGGCTATGCAGTGCAGGCTGATAGTATCGTGGGGGCAAGTCGCGAGCGACCTAAAGTTCTTCGTGTTATCGGTGAAGTGGCTGCCGGGTGTGTCACCGAGCTAAAAGTGCAGCCAGGAACAGCCATACGCATTATGACTGGCGCTACTGTGCCTCAGGGGGCAGATGTTGTGGTGCCTTTTGAGGATACTGATGAGGTGAAACGCAACCAACTCTCAGCTCCTCCCAAGTCTGAGATTGGCATCTGTGTTAGCTTGCCCCCGGGTTCGAATATTCGCCGAAGGGGCGAGGATATCGTTAGAGGGGCACTGGTTATGAAGAGGGGCACAACGATTCAAGCCGCTGAAATCGGAGTCCTAGCTTCATTGGGTATGGGAACGGTTTCGGTAATCCGCCGCCCGGTTGTGGGCATATTAGCTACGGGTAATGAAGTATGCGGCCTAAATCAACCTCTGCTTCCGGGCAAAATTTATAACAGTAATAGTTACAGCTTGGCAGCTCAAGTTCTCGAATGTGGTGCCATTCCGAAGCTTCTGGGAATTGCGCCAGATGATGTGGAGCAATTGTCGGTGGCTGTACGTCATGGCCTTGATTGTGACATGCTGATAACCTCAGGTGGCGTTTCTATGGGTGACTATGACGTGGTCAAGCAAGTCCTAGTAGCTGAGGGAGACATATCTTTTTGGACAGTGTGCATAAAGCCAGGCAAGCCTTTAGCTTTCGGTACATTCAAAAGAGATGATGGGAGAAAGATACCCCACCTAGGTTTGCCTGGCAATCCGGTAAGCTCAATGATTACCTTTGAAATTTTCGCCCGTCCGGCTATTCTGAAAATGATGGGTAAGGACATCTTGAATAGGCCCAGCATTGTAGCGACGATGGAAGACGCGGTCAAAAACAAGGATGGTCGACGCATTTTTGCTCGTGTTACGGTTAGCCGAAGGGAAGGCAAGTATTTTGCTCGACTTACAGGCCCCCAAGGCTCAGGCATTTTGACCTCAATGGCGAAAGCCAACGGTCTAGCGGTTATACCGGAAACCGCGGAGGAGGTCAAGCCAGGAGATGTGGTGAAGGTGATAATGTTCGACTGGGATGCGGTGGAGGCATGATTACAGGGTTAAGTGGTCTAATGCCATATGGGCAGCAAATTCCGAAATAGTGATTGAGAAGCAGTGATTTTCACAGCCGCTGAGTTTGTTTTTAAGCCGCCACCTTTGATTTCTCGAGCCCGGCGGGTTTTAATCAAGCCCGACGCTGGCTGTCCCATGCCGTACCCGTTCAGCACCAGCCGCGAGTTCTTGAACCGGATAATCGAAAGCATTAAGCAAGTTAGCGACGCTGATATTATCATTCTGGAAGGAACCTCCAGTGGAGAGTCCATATATCCGATATATCAGGCTTTGGGTTACGATTTTCCTAGAGTCTTGATGCTGGATGTTCGGGACTGCATCTGGGTAGAGGTAGAAAATCCGCTACCTCATCCCTTTGCCGTAGCTACTTTCTGGATTCCCAATGTTGTCCTGTCCAGCGACTATTTGATAAGTATTGCCCCCTTCAAAATTATTGGCGGCAGCGGCGATTTTAGCATACCAAACCTTTTGAGCTTGCTGCCTGTAAGTAAGTATAAGGGCGATGCCCTCGGGGGCTGGGGGACTCTGTATGAATTGGGGATAGATAAGGTGATTGCTGACCTGTATTTCACTTTGCCTTTCGATTTAGCTATCGTTGATGCACGCCAGAAATTTACCAGTGCCGATGATTCTTTGCAGGGGAAAATAGAGGAGTATGGTAAAATTTTTATTGGCGACCCCTTTGAAGTTGACTGTGAGGCAGCACAGGCAAGCGGAGCTGAGGCTGGCTATCTGGCGCTGATCGAAGCTGGCAAAGCTGAACTAGAGACCTAGGCCGATGACAGAGTCAGACAAAATCAGTAAATTGGATGGACTAAAATATTTTATCGATCTGGACAAGTTTCAGGAAAGTGGTCGCTCATTCGCTGCTATCGCTCAACATTGCCTGTGTTCAAGCTGTCAAGAACGTTTAGCTTCTAAACTAAAGAATATAGACGCGTCTTTGCTGCTAGCGAGCATTAAGGATTGCTGTTCCAAAGCCTCCACTTTTATCGCTTCAAGTATGCCAGTCCTGGAAAGGATATTCCGGGTCTTCTTAGCTGGAGGTAATAAGCCCTTAAGCCTTTCGGAACTGTTAAATCAGCTAACCGCATACTCAGATACTCCTATCTTGTTGTCTTTACAGACTTTAAAGCGTCTCTTGGACAACGATACCTACTACGGTTTCAAACAGGTGTCTGGAGCGAAGTAATGGGGGCGCTTGTTGAGGCGGCGTGTTGCCTGCGTTGGTTAGCTAGTACCTTACCTCGAAGATGGAAAATTGGCCGCTGAATGGAGACCATTTCACATCTATATGGTCAACCAAAGCCTCGGGTGGACCCACCTCAAGCTGTCTAATCAGCTCTTCCAGTTTCTCTCTTTCACCCTCGGCATGTACCTCAACCGCGTTCATCCGGGGTAGGTTTCTTACGTACCCCCTTAAGCCCAGCGATTTGGCGACTCGTGAGGTAAAAGCCCTGTAGTAAACGCCCTGAACATGCCCATAGACCGTAGCTGTCAAGTAGGCTAACTCAGCCATATTTTATTCTTTAACCTCCGTGTGCGATTTGCCATTTTTACCCATTGTGTTATTAGCCTGCCCTGCCTCACAGCCGAACCACCCTAGCAATGACTGGATAAAACCGGTCCAGCCGGTTCAGCCCCGCCCTTTGGGCCAATTCAATAGCTTCGAGGAATTCCTGCCTTGATACAGGCCTGGCTAATTTAGGTATCTGGAATGCCTTAAAACAAGGGTGATATTGAGCCATAACATTGACATAGCTGTTTTTTGAAAGCTCCGCAGCTATGAACTTCATTGTCTCTTTTGTGCCAGCAAGGCCGTGGGGCAAAACTAGATGGCGTATCAACAGCCCGCGACTGGCTATTCCCTCTTCGTCCATCTGAAGGTCACCTACCTGGCGGTGCATTTCTTTGACAGCAGCCCTGTTGACCGCTGGGTAGTTCATTATTCCAGACAGTTCAGCAGCGATACTTTCGTCCGAATATTTCATATCGGGCATGTAAATGTCCACGATACCGTCAAGGATCTTTAGACTCTCCACTGAATCATAACCACCAGAATTGTAGACCAGTGGCAGTCTCAGCCCCAGATTTATGGCTACCTCCAGCGCCTCCAAGATTTGGGGGATTACATGCGTTGGTGAAACGAAGTTTATGTTATGGCAACCCTTGGACTGAAGGGATAACATCATTCTTGCTAGTTCTTCTTTGGAGACTTCAGCCCCATCGCCAAGCTGGCTGATATTGTAATTCTGGCAGAAAAGACACCTCAGATTGCAATTGGTGAAGAAGATGGTTCCTGAGCCATGCCTGCCAACCAGTGGTGCTTCCTCCCCGAAGTGCGGTCCGTAGCTTGAAACTACTGCTAGCCTGCCCGTGTTACATTTGCCTCTTTCATCAGCCAGTCGATTCACTCCACAGTGATTGGGACATACCTTGCATTCGCGCAGCAAGTTTATTGCCTGCTCTATCCGCTCGGCTAACCTGCCGCGGCTATAAAGCTCCAAGTAAGCTGCCATATAAGTTACTCTTCCGGTGGTGTCGCCTTCTTACCCTTCTTGATCACTTCCACTTCAACCTGTGGCGTAACAATAGTAGCGATTTGCTTCTTAGCTCCCTTCTTGGGCTTCTTGCGCTCTCTCCACCGATAATCTCTGGTTCCCATTTCAATTCCTCATTACTGATTTTGAGTCCGGGTGTGATAGAAGTTTAGCAGAGGCTATCCGCCTTGTAAAGACTAAAGTTGCCATCCGTCTTGTGGTTGGTGTATACTATAAATCCTTGGAGGAGGTGGAATCGTGGAACACAATTCCTTTCCTAAATGTCTAAAATGTAAGGTCGGTGATTTGGTACCGCTGTCAGATTTCGGCAGCCAAGGTGCGGCTATTCATTACAAAGCTTGGGTATGTACTAATCCTGATTGCGGCTACAACATTAAGATCAGAAACGGCGACATATACCTAAATGAGCCAATTTTCAGCGGAACAGGTCCCAGCCCTCGTTCACGCTTGTAGCTCATAAGAGCAGCTGCGGCACTTCTCTAGAGCTTTGGGGGATGGCTTTATCTTTGCCGATGGGACAGCTCAAAGAGAAGGTGATCGATTTTTTCTTTCCACGACGCTGTGTCGGCTGTGGAAAGGAAGGCGATTATCTGTGTGCTCGTTGCACCCGAGCGTTACCACGGCTTTTGCCACCCATTTGTCAAAAATGTGGCAAGCCAGAGTCCAGCGGTAGCCGTTGTGCAATTTGCTGGGGACGTCAGACCGAGATCGACGGTATTCGCTCGCTATTTCATTTTGAAGGAGTGATACGTCAAGCTGTCCATGAGCTGAAATATAATAATCTTAAGGCAATTTCCGGTTGCTTGGCGGTGCTTATGGCTAATTATCTAAAAGACAACCCGATGCAAGGCGAAGTGCTAGTGCCCGTGCCCCTTCACCCGAGACGGTTACGAGAGCGCGGCTATAATCAATCGGCTCTTCTAGCTAGAGAATTAGGTAAATTGATGTCTTTGCCAGTAGTCGAGGATAGTCTGCATCGTTATAAGGACAGCCCACCTCAAGCCCGAGCAGAAACCGTAGAAGAGCGATGGAGAAACGTGAGAGCTGCTTTTGTTTGTCTGGATGGGCAACTAAGCGGGCGGCGTGTTGTTCTGGTCGATGACGTTTGTACTTCAGGAGCCACCTTGGAAGCTTGTGCTGTGGCGCTTAAGGATGTTGAGGTTATCTCAGTATGGGGATTCACGTTAGCTAGGGAAATCTGACAAAGGAGTCTGAGATATGGAGTTACAAATTTTCGGCAAGAACATGGAGATAACTCAAACAATTGAAAATTATGTACAGAAAAAGATAGGAAAGTTGACTCGCTACCTGCCTAATATTGCCGAAGCCAAGGTGGAAATATGTAAGGAGAATACCAGGGCACCTGAGCACCGTTTTACTGTCCAAGTCACTCTGAATAGCAAAGGTGTCCTGATGCGGGGTGAGGAAAGGGGCGAAAATGTCCAAGCAGCGGTCGATCTTGTGGCTGAAGTGCTGGCACGCCAGATTGAGCGCTACAAAGGAAAGTTGTATGATAAGGGGCGTGGGACTTCTCTGGCTCGACAGACTGCAGCTTCTGAAGATTCAGTTGTTGTTAATGAGAAGACCATGTCATGGCCCAAGGTAGTTAGGATTAAACGCTTTGCGGTCAAGCCGATGTCGGTAGCTGAGGCAGCGGAGCAGATGGAACTTCTGGGTCACTCGTTCTTCCTTTTCGTCAATGCCGAAAACGACACACTCAATTTGTTATACCGGCGCAATGATGGCAATTACGGGCTTATCGAGCCGGAGCTAGCTTGAAATTCAGTATTGGTGGGGTCATGAGTGAGGTCAGTGAGATAACTGTGGGCATGACCAAGCTCGGTCTGACCATAGGTGACATCACCAGACAGGCAACCGATGCCATAGTAAATGCTGCCAATCCTAGCTTGATGGGCGGGGGTGGTGTCGATGGTGCTATTCATCGTGCTGGTGGTCCCGCTATCTTGGACGAATGTCGTCAGATCATCTCCAGAATTGGACGCTTGGACACTGGTAAGGCAGTGATAACCACCGGAGGAAACCTTCGGGCGAAGTATGTGATCCATACTGTAGGTCCGGTGTGGCACGGGGGTGGTCGGGGTGAGGCTGAACTATTAGCTAGTGCTTACCGAGAGAGCCTGAAGCTAGCTGATGAATATAAGCTGAGTAGCATCTCATTCCCATCAATAAGCACTGGCGCCTATGGTTACCCTGTAGCAGAAGCTGCCATGACAGCGTTAGAGACGGTGATTGCCTTCTTACGTGATGAGCAGACCTCGTTAAAGCAAGTATTATTTGTTCTTTACGATTCTAGGACTTACCACGTCTACAGTAGTAAGCTGGCTGAGATAGCTCACAAGTTACGCTAGTCTGTTCGTCAGTCATTTTGACACAACTTTTACTCTGTGGTCGGAAATAGGGCAGGTGCCGAATAAAGCTTCGCTGTAAATTTTTGGTTACAGCGTCGTATTCTGTTAAAGGGAGATAATATGTTGGTTTTTGCTCTGTTCGATACTTGCTTGGGGTGGATGGGGGTTGTTAGCTCAGCTAGTGGGCTAAAAAATATCATCTTGCCCCAGAAATCGAAAGAGGCGGCACTCGACAAGCTCATAAGCTGCGGTTGTACAGCGCAAAACCATGACCTCGAATACTTCGGCGATTTACCTCACAGGTTGAGAAGATATCTAGACGGTGAGCCGGTGGTTTTTGCGGACAAATTAGATCTCTCTGAAGCAACCCGTTTTCAGCGGTGTGTGTGGGAGACTGTGCGCACTATCCCATATGGTGAGACTAGGAGCTACGGTTGGATAGCTCAGCAGCTGAATTCACCCAAGGCTGCTAGGGCTGTGGGGCAAGCCGTGGCAAAGAACCCGTTACCGATTGTGATACCGTGCCATCGGGTTATTCTCTGTGACGGTAGCATTGGTGGTTTCAGCGTTGCTGTGGGAATTAAGCAGTTCTTGCTCCGTTTGGAGCATGCCCTGTGAACGGCTCTATTGGCTCCGTTGCATCCGGGAGCTTTTTCATATCCTTGTTCTATGCAAGAGGAGCGTGAACAAGTTATTATAGGACCACATATGCATGTTGCCAAAGTTTTTAATGTTCAAGGTTACTGCAACTGTCAACCGCTGACTAAAATCTCTTCTTCATTTTAGCCAGTGTCTTGTCTGACAGGATTTCAATCACCAAGACAATTCCAAAGTGGAGCCGAAAATCTGACATAACGCAGTGACATAGCTCTGTGATTGTTGTAAAATCGTGCTTAAGATGGAACCAGTTCGAGAGGTAGGTTGATGGAATTATATGTGCTGACTCAGTCAGGTGCAAAAGCCATACCACTGCTGAGGAGAGCGGGGAAGGAGCTGGAGGCGGATATACTTGAGTACCTGGGCAAGGCTGAGGGGGCAACTGTAGAACAGGTGGCTGATATTATGAACCTTGACCAAAAGACGGCCTATGATAAAGTGAGGTGGTTAAGTGCCAACAGGTGGGTCTGGCGCAAGTCAACCAAACTAGTGCCATTTTAGGCATGTGGATTACGATGTCAGACAGCTCTATCCGGTATGGAGGATGACGCAGATGATGGTGAGAAAGCGTTGCCCTTATTGCCGAGGGCAAGGCGCGGTGCTGGCGCCAGGCGTTCCCGGTTCCGTGCCAGAGCCGTGTCCGGTGTGTAACCAAAGAGGCTATAACCTAGTGCCGAGCGATGCCGCACGTTGTTCCTGTTGTCAGGGCAGTGGGCGCGTGCCAGGGGGAAGTGGACAATGGAGACCCTGCCCTGATTGCGGTGGCATCGGCTCAAGGTGGTAAAAGAGCTGCTAACGTGAGGTCTGGACTGGATAGAGGAAACCGCCTCGAGGCGTGGTAGCTCTATCAATCGTAAATAAGGGACTCAGCTGGGCATGGTAGCAAATGAATTTCAGCCGCGGTGCGGCTACAATAATGGTGGTGCTGATCATCTTGCCCGAGCAATACAGCGAGCAGGCGTCTGAGCACTTTCAGAAGACCTTTTATACCAGCATATAACCGAAGGCCTTTTTGCTTAGAATACGCGAGGGTTTGGAAGGTTGTGGCTCGACTTTTTCACGTAGCCTGTGAACCAATTGGTCTATTGTGGCATCAGATATAGCCGAAGGGTCTCTACTTTCAGGCCATACCTCTTGTATTATCTCATCACGAGAGCATACGTTCCCAGCATTCTTATAAAGGAACAGTATTAACTCGTACTCTTTTTTTGATAGTTTTGTTGGCTTGCCATCCACTAGCACCTCTTTTTTCCCCTCGTCTATCCTTAGCCATCTCACTGCGGAGGCTTTGCCAGGTTTACCAGCTTGCGATTTCTTCTTGTGAATTATGCTGGTGTCTTCGGACTCCTTGAACACGAGCACTGTGTGTGCCGTAGCACCTTCCACCCCAAGGCCGATTTTACTGTTATGCTTGAGTTCGTATAGATTGCCGGCAATTATCCTGTCGTCGTTCAACATTGTGCCATTGGTACTGCCAAGGTCTTTCACCCAGTACCTCCCGTCTTTAAGCTCGATTTCTATGTGCCGCCTAGAAACGACCTCGTCATTCAGTTCGATATCCGGCTTGTTTTGTGCAGTGCTCCGGCCCACTACAGTGACCTTCCTGTTTAAAGCAAAAATTTTGCCGATATCCTCAGCAGCGCCGCTCTTCACAATTATGAAAGCCAAGCATAACCTCCAACTGCGCGGTAGTTAGTGGCACATTGTAGTATAATATATTTGTCATATGTCATATGGGTCGCCAAATTGTTACTTTGTCAGCTTTATATTAGGTACTTGTCAGATAGCTGTCAAGCGATATAGTCATGAAGTGACTATACTTTTGACAGAACACCGTACGGGGGACATATAGGCTAAGGTGAAGTGAAACAACGAAAAGACCGATTTTGAGCCAGGAATTCAAAACAGGGAATAATGCCGACGAAGTACTTTTGTTGGGGGCAAGGGGACATCTCATACAGTGACAAAGCTGGATAGTTGTGAACATAAAGTTATATGTCCCCGGTGCCAGACCAAGAATAATGCTGGCACTTTCTTTTGCTATGCCTGCGGGAAATATTTTGCCGATGTGGCAGTGGTGAAACGAGGCTGTGGTGGGGGCAAGCGGGGGCACACAGTGAGGGTGCACTCTGCGCCGAAAGCTAAAGTGATAATGCCGGGTGGAGCCGAAATCATACTGACGGGCCAGCCTGTTTTCATAGAACGCAGCGATTTCGACAGTACGTTGCCGCGCGATATACTGATGAAAATCTCAAGGCAGCACGTTCTGATTACCTACTCCAGAGGAAAATACTACGTGAAGGACTATGGGCATGAGGGCAAGGGCAGCACTAACCATACAAAGCTTAACGGCATCGATATATATAATAAAAAAAGGAAGGCTCTCAAAGATGGCGATAGAATCGAACTGGCAGGACAGCCAGAGCTTACCATGACATTCAGGTTATTGCCAGAAGTTAAATGAAGAGCAGTAGGAGGGGACGGTTGGAAACAGGCTGCAGCTGGGACACCGGGCTTATAAGGGAGCTAAACGAAGATAGCATTCTTTGCACGCGCTTTGATATCAAGACTCACTCGCGAGTGATTTCCGCAGGTCTCTTCGCTGTCGCAGATGGTATGGGAGGACACAGTGCCGGTGAGATAGCCAGCGACCTTGCTACAAGAACCCTGTTTGCAAGCTGTCTTTCTGGTTTACTCAGTGACCCCCCTGCTCCCCCTCTTTCAGTTTTGGCTACCGCCTTTGATGAAGCCAATAGTAAGGTTATCGATTTTGCCAGTAATAGGAATTTGAGGGGCATGGGTACCACACTGACCGCTGCACTTGTTATCGATGGGGATATGTACGTCGTTCATATAGGTGATTCCAGATGCTATGTGATTAATGCCAGAGAGACCATTCAGGTCACAAGGGACCATTCGGTAGTACAGCATCTTTTAGATGTTGGAGCTATCACATTGGAACAGGCAAAGAATCACCCGCGCAGGAGTGAATTAACCCGGGTTCTTGGTCACTCCAGAGACATTGTCCCTGATTTGTATCATATAAAATTATATGCAGGCGATAATATCCTCATCTGCTCCGATGGTCTCTGCAGCGTCTTGCCGTCAAACAAGATATCTGAGACGGTTATGGGTTCCCCCAGTCCTAGCCAGGCATGCATTGATCTGACCGCTCAAGCCAATCTTGCTGGGGGGCCGGACAATATATCGGTCATAATAGTCAAGCCCAAAAACCTGCCATCCTGGCAGGCTATGGTCACTGCCGAGACCAGCATTAGGAGACTAAAATGTGGGGTATAGACTATTCCCTGTTATTGATGGCTTTGGTATACGTGGCGTTAGCGGTAAGTGTAGCTGTTCTAGTCAGTGTACATAGGCGCAGAAATGCCCGTTCGCACTCAGTCCACGTTAAGATGGGAGCCTCTGTACTTGGCTCCGATAAGATACAGACTGTCAATAATCGATACGATCTAATATTACCACCTTACAAGCAAGGGGGCATGGCTACTATATGGCGTGCTATCGACCGCAAAACGGCTGAAGCTTGTATTATCAAGACGCCACGTAGGGGAACTCAAATGGACAATGTGTACCTCGACAAGCTAATGCTCGAAGCTAGATACCTGAAGAGGCTCAAGCACCCCGGAATTGTTAAGTATATTGACGATTTCTACCATAAAGGCGAATTTCACCTTGTCATCGAGTACCTGAACGGTGAGACACTGATGGCTTTATCGCTTAGATCTCCCTTCGAGGAACATCAGGTCATAAACTGGGCTTGCCAATTGCTGGATGCGCTTTGCTACATACATGCAGCTGGCATCGTTCACCGGGACGTTAACCCAAAGAACATAATGCTATGTAGCGACGGAGCTGTCAAACTGATTGATTTCGGCACGGCAACAAGCGTGGAAGATGTTGCTAAGACCAAGATAAGCCGTGATCCGTTCACGCAGATAACAAACAAAGGTTTCGATATACCCGAGTTGTTCTCTGGTGGGAGAAGTGACCAGCGGTGTGACCTTTGTGGTCTAGCGCAGACCTGCATATACCTCCTTACGCTCAACCAGCCGAACCGGATTTGTCTGGACCTGTTCAAATTTAACTGGCCACGCTCGTATACCGAAGCTGGCTCCGTCGCTGATTATCTCGTCTCTGTGGGCATATCAAAACGTACGGCAAGGTGTTTGGCACAGGCCATCCTTTATTCTCCTGACAATAGGTTCGCAAATGCGCATGCCATGAAAGCTGCACTATCATCTGGAAGCGGTCATCCAGTGAAGCAGGTAGAGGCTGTGTCAACAAAATGAGAGTGGCGACATTTTTGGCTATTTGTCTTCTGGTACTTGGTGCCTTGCCAGCACTGCTTGGCCAGACACTAGGAGTTGTGGCTATAGGTATAGCAGCAGATGATTTGCCAATACAAGGTCTCCCCGCTGATGATGAATCTTCAGAAGAAATCAAGCCACAGGTAAAATACGTTCTGCTAGGACCTTCATCGCAGTCCGGAGACGCGCCACCGACCTTTATCGCCCGTTTCATTACTACATCAAACAGGGAGGAGTTGGAAGTCCTTGGAAATGAGAACTGGTATTTGGATGTGGACATCAATAAGCCTGGGTGGCTTTATATCTTCGAATATTTCCCAAAAGGTGGAGATTCTGAGGGGGAGTGGATAGCCTACAAATGGCAATTGACAGAAGGTGGCATATGGAGGCTCGGACCATTCACTCCTAGAGATAACGAGCTGGAAGGGCAACACATATATGCTATCTGGTTCTATGGCGATGGTCAGTGGGCCGGCGAAGACCCAAATATGCCGCAAAGTAAATTTGTCTATTGGAAATACTCCCAAGGACATCCTTCTGAGGAGCCTGACAAGCAAATTCTATCGCAGCCACTGACAACTACCGCAAAGGAAGTCAGGATTCTTGACCGACTGCGCAGGTTGGTGGTAAAGCCGGCAGCTCTTACGCTTTGTTCATCAGTATCAGCTATTGTTGGTATGCTTGGATTTTATATATATTGGAGTTATTCTAGACGGCGCGGTAGCAGAAGTCACGATGAGCTATTGCTGTCGTCCGAGGCTGAACCTGAAACGATAGCTGCTGAAATACAGCAAAATGCAGTCGGTGCAAAAATAGCATTACCTAATGGCATAGAGCTCCAGCTCAGCAGCAAAAATAGAGTTATAGGACGTGGTGACCTCGCTAGGGCGCTCGATTTGGATGCGCTTGCTCTCATCTCGAGACGACATTTCGAGGTTAAGTTTGAGGATGAAAGATTTTACATTGAGGACTTGGGGAGTGCCAACGGCACCAGACTTAACGGCGAGGATATCAGCAATAAAGGACCGGTTAGCCTTAATGACAATGACGTTATAGAGCCAGCCGGGGCTATATGCTTAAAGTTTTATATTCTCTGACAACCTAGCTAGTCATCAAAAGTTCACCACCTCAGAGTATTCCTTTCACCGTATTCCCTTTTGTCAGGAAACTGTCAGTGACCTGTCAGCCTTCGGTCAAGCAGCCTGCTCCCGGTACGCGTATATTTATACACGAAGAAATGTCACTTTCAGTGTTGAGGCAAATACAATGAAAAACGTATTAACGGCGTTTGTGTTTATTTTGCTGGCTGCCCTATCAGCTAATATGAGCGCTAGCTTACCTGTACAAGCGAAAGACTACCCAGTGCCACCGCTTGATCCTGCTGAATCATGGCAGCCGCCATATGAGGGGAGCGAGAGCGTAGCGCCTCAAGTACCAGTGGAGGCTTATAGCCAGGCTTGGTCTGAGCTGCAAATTGTACCCCCGCCAGCCATTGCGCCGGGCACACCAGGGTCTATAGTTGATGTTTACCTTGTAAACAGCTATGGGAAAATCCTGACCAATTTATACCGCAACTGGGCTTGTTATCTGGTGGTATCCTTCAGTGGCTCAGGTTATTTCTATCTGTGGGAATATTACCCACCTGGCACAATCCCTCACGGGCATTGGCTCTGTTACAGATGGTACGTGCCACATGCCGGTGTCTGGCGCATTGGACCATTTGTTGCTGAGCCATCTGATCCCGCCGGGCGATACGTTTGGAAGATGTGGTACCTTTCCGGGTACTCCTGGTCAGTGCGCTCACTGGCTTTCAATTACACCAGAAGCTATTATCCTCCGGATATACCAGGAATGACAACAGAGCCAGTTAATTCCCCCGTGATCAATTCCTTTAGTGCCAACAAGACCTCAATCGAGCTGGGGGAAACGGTAATCTTGACATGGACTACCACGAATGCTAGTAGTGTTACCATATCTCCCGGGGTTGGTGCCGTTGCGATCTCCGGTTCCACCACGGTCACTCCGCCAGCCACGACCACCTATACTTTGGTAGCGAAAGGGAAGTCAGGGATTTCAGCATCGTCGGCTATCACTGTGGTAGTCATGCCCAGGATACCGCCTACCATCAACGCAGGTCACGCCGTAATAAAGAGAGGACAGTCGACATCCCTTTCCTGGAACGCCGCCGGGGCAGTGAAAGCGTCCATTACAGATGTTGGCAATGTCAGCATCAGAGGAACGATCCAAGTATCTCCGGACAAAGCAACTTGTTACACCCTTACTGCCACCTATATCGATGGCACCACTCAGTCTGCATCGGTAACGGTTAATGTAAAGCAGCCGCCATACCTGCTCTGGGGTCTCATAGCCTTGCTGGCGGTAGCCGTCGTGGTGATAGTTGTCTTGTGTCTTAGGAGACCAGCCAAGGTTCGCCGATCACAGGCGGAGGCAAAAGCGGCTCACGACACTGAGTTTGAGACAACACATGGTGCTGATACGCTGCCGGCTACCACGCCTGTGGTAGAAGCTACTCCAGCTAAACTGGCAATGCCCGATGGCAATGAAATACTTCTGGCAGGCAATGCCAGGACATTCGGTAGACAGGATTTTGAAAGCTTCATGCCACGTGAAAACGTCCCTTACATTTCCCGACAGCACATCAACATATGGTATGAAAATGGCAAATACTATATTGAGGATCGCAGCAGCACCAACGGTACCAAGCTCAATGGCAAAGATATAAAGGGGACTGGCAGGCATGCACTTGCTGACGGTGATCTAATCGAGCTTGCGGGCAAACTGAGCATCACTTTCAAAGGACAAAATATAGCTAAGGAGGTGCAATGAATTTGAGAAAGACAATTTTTATCCTCACGGCAGCATTGTTGCTCTTCTCGGCACTGTTATTGAAGTCTAGGAATTAAAATAAAAACTGAAGGAGGTACAATGAATTTGAGAAAGACAATTTTTATCCTGGCAATAGCACTGCTCACGTGCTCTATGCTCCCATTTCGGACGATGCTGGTTTCTGCCGCGGACGGCGTAACGGAACTAGAAGCTGACGCGTCTGCCACAGCTACCGCGACAGCCACTGCTACCATTACAGGCGATAACACCTCCGTCACAGTTACTGCCACTGCCATAGCCACATCTACCGCTACAGCTTCTGTCTCACCTTCAGCTCCACCACCTCTACCTCCGTCACCACCGTCACCACCACCGCCACCTCCACCGCCACCGTCACCACCACCGCCACCACCAGCACCAAGACCACCGGCACCACCGCCCACGCCGCAGTGCCCCAGATGCTGTTCATGTTACCCGGCATGCTCGTGTCCCTGCGATTGTAGCTGGTCTGTTTGCCTACGGCCCAGCGTGGTAGTGGTTCCACAGCCCCAACGCCAGATTGACCCTCCACCCGTAATCAACTCGTTCACCGCTAATCCAAGCTATATACAGCGGGGGCAAACGGCTGTATTGACTTGGACGGTGAGCGATGTCCTCGGGAGGAGCGTCAATGTGAACATATCCCCCACAATTGGTTCGGTCTCCAGCTCCGGGTCATACAGCGTTACCCCCAGCGAAACAACCACCTATACGCTCACTGCCACTAATGAAGATGGCAATGTGAGTGCCAGCACCACCGTGACAGTGGCTCCCAGCGCCACAACTTTAAATATCAGCAGCGGGTCACAAATGGACAGCGCTGACGATGCTGCTGGTGTAGACAACAACAATGTCTTGGGACTTGGCTTCGGGGATAGCAACGGAATGCCGAGCTCATGGCTACCCTACCTTATTTTGATTGGTCTGCTGGCTTTGGTGGCCATTGGAGTAATAGTTTTCGTCACCAGAAAACCTGCTGTGGCTTATTCAGGGGCTGGTATGGGCACGCAGGTAGCAAACCTGTCTTGTACAACTGATACTTACGTTGCGGGCGATACCTCGCACGCCACATCCGTGGTCACAGGAGCTTGCCCCAAGCTCATAGCACCAGATGGTGGGCACATAGATATTACACGAAGTTCTGAAACCTTAGGAAGAAAAGACTTGCGCCCACTGATAAAGGCAGACAAAATAGCCCTTATTTCTAGAGAACATATACGCCTGACCTGTGAAGAGGGTGACTACTACATCGAGGACTGCAACAGCACCAATGGCACGAAGATAAATGGCTCCAGCATAAAAGGCAAAGGCAGGTACCTGTTGAAAAACGGCGACCAGATCCAGCTTGCCGATGTCATTACCCTGACTTTTGAAGCTTAGCAGCATTTAGAGCCGACACTTGTGAAGCAGACAGGTGTCGGCTCTATTGTTTACAGCTACAGCACCACACAGAAGCGACGCTACTCAGCAGAACAGAAGATACATCTGATTCCAGCGGTAGAGGAGTTGTTCGTCAATTCACCCATTTGATAGCCTCGTCCCATGCATTCTATACTATAGGTGATGGCTGAAACGGCTGGGGATAAGATACTAATTGTAGAAGATGACCGCAACCTTCTGGACACACTCAAATACAACCTCCACAAGGAGGGCTACCAAGTCGTCACAGCGACTGACGGTGCTGCGGCTCTGGATGTCGCCCGTAGAGAAAGCCCTAATCTCATTATACTTGACCTAATGCTGCCCAAGATTAGCGGTTTTGAACTCTGCCGAATTCTCCGCCATGAGACGACAGTGCCGATATTGATGCTCACTGCAAAAGCCGAGGAGACCGACAAAATAGTCGGACTTGAAATCGGTGCCGACGATTACATGACCAAACCTTTCAGCCTGAGGGAGCTTTTGGCTCGTATTAGAGCCATGATTCGTCGTGCCAAGATGGTCAAACTACAACCACAGTCTGAAACATTATTAAAAGTAGGCGATATTGAGCTTGACGTCGCCCGCTACACAGCCTCAAAAAGGGGAGCTGCCCTTAAGCTAACACCTAAAGAATTCGAGTTGCTGGCTTTTCTGGCTAAGAACAAAGGCTTTGTTTTTAGCCGGGACCAGCTTTTGGAAAGGGTGTGGGGCTATGACTTTGCCGTTGACACCCGAACGGTGGACGTTCATATAAGTTGGCTTCGGGGCAAGATTGAGGACAATCCAAACGAGCCTAAGCTCCTGGTAACGGTTCGCGGAGTGGGATACAAGTTAGAGGGATAAAGGTGTCGCGCAGCATCTATTGGAAAATTACGGTTCCTTTCATACTGCTTGTCTTGGTAGGCATGGGCATTCTGGGATTCTACATGGTAGATTCTACCCGGAATGCTCAAATTAACTACCTGAAGACTCAGCTAACCAATGAAGCCAGACTCATCGCCGAAATCAGTCTGCCCTATTTTATTGACCCAAGCAAGCAAGGCGGACTTGATCCTATTGCTAAAGCAATCGGCAAGGAAATTCAGGCCAGAGTCACGCTTGTCGCCAAGGATGGGACTGTCATGGGGGATACTGACCAAGACCCGCTAACGATGGAAAACCATGCCACCCGGCCTGAAGTAGTGGCAGCACTCTCTTATGGCGTAGGGCAGTCAATTCGGTACAGTGCTACCCTTCGCAAGGACATGATGTACGTTGCTGTGCCTGTAGTCAATGATGGACAAGTCCTGGGCGTTTCCCGGGTAGCTCTTCCATTAACAGCAGTGCAAAAGTCAGTAAATAGTGCCATTATGGCTATTGTTCTTACGATAGTGATAATCGCCGTATTGGTCATTCTAGCCGCCGCCTTCATTGCCAGAATGATAACTAGACCTATAAGGCAAATAACCAAAGCAGCCGAGCTAATTGCTGCGGGAAAGCTAGGACAGCAGATTCCACTGCGTACCGGCGACGAGATAGGCAGACTCGGGCGTTCTTTCAACGAAATGTCTTTGAGTCTGCGGAGGCTAGTAGACGGAATCTCAACCGAGCGAACCAAACTACATACTGTTCTCGCCAACATGGCTGATGGCGTTGCAATGGTGGACGCGGAAGGCAAGATAATACTGGCGAACCAAGCATTTGAGAGGCTTTTCGGTTTCCGCGCCGAGGATGCGATAATTAAACCGCTGATTGAGGTCGTAAGAGACCATGAGGCGGATGAAGCACTAAAACTATGTCTTAAGACACGCCAGACACAAACTGTCCAGTTCGAGTCGGTCGTGTCGAAACGTTTCCTCAGGGCTATAGCCATCCCCATAACAGATAGGAATTTGTACGGAGCGCTAGTCATGTTTCAAGATTTGACCGAACTGAGAAGTCTGCAGACCATGCGCCGTGAACTTGTGGGCAATATATCCCATGAATTGAGGACACCAATTGCTGGGATAAAGGCAATGGTTGAAACATTGAAGGGCGGCGCTATTGAGGACAAGGAGGCAGCAGTAGACTTCTTGGCCAGGATTGAAGGTGAGGTTGACCGCCTCACTCAGATGGTCTCCGAGCTTACGGAGTTGTCACGCATTGAGACTGGTCGGGTTGAGCTTAGAATGGTACCGACAGACCTTAACCTGCTGATAGAAGAAGTAGTTGCCCAGATGAACCCACTGGCAGAAAAGCAGCAGGTAACCATAACCAGTAACCTTGACAAAGACCTACCTACGGTTGGGGCTGATAAAGAGAGAGTCCGGCAAACAATCATTAATCTAGTTCATAATGCTATCAAGTTTAATCATCCTGGTGGCATGGTAGTGCTTTCTACTAGAGCAGATAACCGGTTCGCCATTGTCAGTGTCTCTGACACCGGAATAGGGATCTCCAAAGAAGATTTACCTCACGTTTTCGAGCGTTTCTACAAGGCCGATAAATCCAGGTCAAAGGGAGGTAGCGGGCTCGGATTGGCTATTGCCAAACACACCATCCAAGCCCATGGTGGCAAGATATGGGCGCAGAGCGAAGAAGAGAAAGGTTCAACCTTCAGCTTCAGCTTACCTCTCAAAGCAAACGCCGGCGCAGGCAATGTGTAACACTTAGCATTCCTTGAACACAGCCTTAAATCTGGCTTAAATTTCAACTTGTATTTTCAGGGTGCATGGATAGGTGCTGTTTGGGGCTTTTCCTTCGGGCACAGCACGAAATCATACAGAAACTTTTACACGTCTTTAACAATGCCTTAAATTCGCTTTAAGCTCCGCCAGCTATAATTGGGCTGGAAGGAGGGAAAAAGTGATAAATGCCACGGCACAGAGTCACAACCTAGAGCTACAAATGGTATGGCTATTTCGCTGATTTCGGAAAAATATGGCGCCTGCTGGGAAAAAGATAGGGACGGTACTTGAAGCTCTTGGAATCACTGGCAGGGTGAACGCATGATAACCCAATTAACAATTAATGAAAGGAGGAACAAATAGCTTTGCGAATATCGATCAAAAAATTGCCCCTACCTCTTGGGGTACCGTTAATTCTAGCTCTGTTTCTAATTGCCTGTCATGCGCCGATTAATACTAACCCGCCTACAACTAAGCCAACAACCACACCGACAACTGCGTTACCACCTGCCTCTGAGACCATCAGTCTGACTGGCGCAGGAGCTACATTCCCGGCACCACTATATACCAAATGGTTTGACGAGTACCACAAGCTCACTGGCATAAGGATAAACTATCAAGCCATCGGTTCTGGGGGCGGCATAACCCAGATTACACAAGGCACTGTCGACTTCGCAGGCAGCGATGGCATTATGACCGCGGAACAGCAAGCTAAGGCGGAAGCAGCACATGGTCCTATCCTGCACATACCCATGACCAGCGGTGCAGTTGCCATCATTTACAACCTAGACGGCATAGGCACTAAACAGCTTAGACTCACCGGTGATGTCCTGGCAGATATTTATCTGAAGAAGATAACTAAGTGGAATGACGCCAGAATAGCCGCGCTTAACCCCGGTTTGAAGCTGCCCGATATGGCAATAGCTGTTGTCCACCGCTCTGACGGTTCGGGTACGACGTACATCTTCACTAACTACCTGTCCAAAGTAAGCGGCGAGTGGAGCACGAAGGTAGGCAACGCTACTTCGGTGAACTGGCCTGGCGATATCGGTGGTCAGGGTAACGCCGGCGTTGCTGGTCAGGTAAAGCAATTAGCCGGAGCAATCGGGTACGTTGAGCTAGCCTACGCACTCCAAAACAATATACCATATGCCACCTTAAAGAATGCCGCCGGCAACTATATCGAGCCTTCGCTAACGTCAACTACTAAAGCAGCCGAAGGCATAACCCTGCCCGATGACATGAAAGTGATGCTGACCAACTCGACTAACCCGGATGCTTATCCCATTGTTGGCTTCACCTGGATGCTGGTTTACGTGAACCAAAAAGACAAAGCCAAAGGCGAGGCACTGGTGAAAATGCTCTGGTGGGCAATACACGATGGACAGCAGTACACCGAGGCACTTAGTTACGCTCGACTGTCCAGTGACGCCGTTAGGAAGGCGGAGGGACAAATACTATCTATCAAATACCAAGGGCAGCCACTGCTAAGCCGTTAGCATATGAAGAACAATATTGGCATATGTAGGACGGCTAAACCGTCCTACATTTCCCGATTACCGAGAGCCTGAGGAAGAGCTTGACCAGCATTAAAGCAAACACAATACCGCGATTGAATGGGTGGAGGACCGGACGTCTTTTACGTTTCGGCGACAAAATATTCTCCAACCTCACTCTACTTTTTGCCCTGGTGATAGTTGGGACCATTATAGGTCTGGTCGTTGTGCTGAGCATAGATGCCATGCCAGCCATCAGGCGGTTTGGCATTTCCTTTTTCAGCAGCTCTTCATGGGACCCGGTGAGAGAGGAATTTGGAGCCCTGCCAGCAATCTACGGCACATTGCTAAGCTCAGCAATCGGTCTCATTGTCGCCGTACCTATAAGTCTCGGGGCAGCTATCTTTTTGTCCGAACTGGCACCATCTTGGTTAAGGGGTCCAGCCTCGTTCATCATCGAAATGCTGGCTGCCATACCCAGTGTCATCATCGGGTTATGGGGACTATTTGTACTGGTTCCATTCGTGAGGAGCCCTATTGAAAGCTGGCTGGGCAGCAAGCTGGGACTCCTGCCTCTGTTTCAGGGACCGCCGTTCGGAGTTGGTTTTCTCGCCGCGGGTATGATTCTCGCCATTATGGTCATTCCTATCATCACTGCAGTGAGCCGGGATGCCATACGGGCTGTTCCTGTCCAGCAAAGAGAAGCCATGCTGGCTCTAGGAGCCACCCGTTGGGAGGTGATTTGGAGAGCAGTTCTCCCCTACTGCCGCTCAGGGCTGGTAGGAGCAGTAATGCTGGGACTGGGCCGTGCTTTGGGTGAAACTATGGCTGTGACCATGGTCATCGGCAACTCTTACGCATTGACAGCCTCACTCTTTTCGCCTGGGGCTACCATTGCCAGCAAAATAGCCAGTGAGTTCAGTGAGGCCTCCGGCGGCGTCTTTATTGGCAGCCTTGTAGAATTGGCGCTCATACTCTTCGCTGTCACGCTGCTGGTTAACGTTGTAGCTCGTCTCCTGATGTGGCACATGACTGCAGTCAAGGCAGTGAAGGAGTAGACAATGTCTGAACGGGGTTATCTGCAACGCAAATGGTTGAACTGGGCAATGCTTGGTCTCTGTAGCATCGCCGCTGGTTTGGGTATTTTGATTCTAGCTCTTATCCTGGGTTATACGCTGGCACACGGCATTTCCGCTCTCAACCTGGACTTTCTGACACAGGTGGCCAAGCCGGTGGGTGAAGCTGGTGGAGGAATGCGCAACGAAATTATCGGCACTTTCATTCTGGTATTGCTGGGGTCAATACTAGCATTGCCGGTCGGGCTGATGGCTGGCATTTTTCTGGCTGAATTCGGTAGTCCAAGAGTGGCTTCCACAGTTCAATTCATGGCGGATATCCTAGCCGGCGTGCCCTCAATCGTGGTTGGTGTGTTTGCTTATGCTATCGTAGTTCGCCCAATGGGCTCCTACTCCGCTTTCTCAGCAGGCGTGGCACTAGCCATTATCATGATTCCCATTGTCGCTCGGACTGCCGAAGAGTCCTTGCGTCTGGTGCCGAATTCAATGCGTGAGGCAGCACTGGCTCTGGGCATAACCCGATGGCGGGCTGTGGTTGGAGTAGTTATACCCGGAGCCCTGACCGGAATAGTTACTGGGGTGATGCTGGCTGTTGCTCGCATTGCCGGGGAAACTGCTCCACTCATCTTCACTGCACTAGGCAACAACTTTGGCTTCGAGGGTATCCTCAAGCCAATTACGGCATTGCCGTTACAGATATTTCGCTACGCCATGTCTCCTTACCCTGACCAGAATCAACAGGCATGGGCTGGAGCCTTTTTGTTGATATTGCTGACCCTTGGTATAAGCATCTTTGTACGCTGGATTAGCAAATGGAAGCGTCTGTAAGATGAGGGGGAAATCAATGACCATGACACATGACCTGACTAGAAGCGTTAATCATGAATGTAAGCACACCGAAGGAACGGTCTCGGAGGGTGAAAAGGATATCCTGGAAGTGCATAATCTGAGTGCCTGGTACGGCAACACACTTGCAATAAGAAATATCAGCATGAGCATCAAGTCTCAGGCAATTACAGCTATCATTGGTCCATCTGGCTGCGGTAAGTCCACGTTCATTCGCTGCCTCAACCGTATGCACGAAGTGTCGCATGGAGGACGGGTGGAGGGGCGTGTCTTATTGGACGGAAAGGACATTTATGCCAGGGATGTAGACCCTGTGATCATCCGTCGACGCATCGGCATGGTATTCCAAAAACCGACCCCCTTCCCCACTATGTCTATTTTCGACAACGTAGCAGCGGGACTCAGACTGACGCGTCTGTGGAGTCGGCGTTGGGAACTCGAAGAGGTTGTAGAACGCAGCCTGCGGCAGGCAGCTCTTTGGGACGAAGTGAAAGACAAGCTCAGTCAGTCCGGAGCATCCCTTTCCGGTGGGCAGCAGCAGAGGCTCTGTATCGCCCGGGCATTAGCCGTTGAACCTGAGATAATTCTGCTGGACGAGCCTTGCAGTGCCCTTGACCCGGCGGCGACACTCAAAATTGAGGATTTGATGAGAAACCTCGCCGAAAAATATACAATCATCATCGTCACTCACAATATGCAGCAAGCGGCGAGGGTATCCGATATGGCTGCATTCTTTTTGATGGACCATGAACGGGCTGGAATCCTGGTAGAATACGCTAAAACTACCCAACTATTCACCAATCCTAAAGATAAGCGGACTGAAGACTATATTACTGGTCGCTTTGGTTAGACCGGAGGGGGGAATAAACATGGAAATGAGGACTGCTTTTCACAAGAAAATCAGGGAAATCCAAGATGATATCCTGGTTATGGGCAGCATGGTAAGCAAAGCCATCCTTCGCTCAGTTGCGGCATTAAAGAACCGCGACCTGGAATTAGCTCACCAGATTATTGCTGACGACCAGAAAGTAAACAGTAAAAGATTTGAGATTGAAGAAAAGTGCATCGAGCTCATTGCCACCCAGCAGCCAATGGCCAGTGACCTTCGCATTATCGTGGCTATTTTGAATATTACGACCGAGATTGAGCGTATAGGCGACTATGCGGTGGGCGTTGCTCGGATAGTAATTATGATTGGTGATGAGCCCCCACTTAAACCGTACATCGATATTCCTCGGATGGCGGAGCAGACTGTAGATATGCTCCGCTGCAGCTTGGATACTTTTATTAAAAAGGATGCTGAAGCTGCAAAGAAAATCGCCGCTGAGGATGACCTGGTAGACCACTTGTATGACCAAGTGTTTCGTGAATTGCTCACTTTTATGGTAGAGGACCCACGAACGATCACACGAGCAACACGGCTTATATGGGTAGCCCACAATCTGGAGCGTGCTGCTGACAGAGTCACTAACATCTGCGAACGAGTGGTGTTCGTAGTGACAGGGAAGATGGAAGAGATCGGAGCTTCGAAGTATTGAGAGCTGGTGTCGTGCACAATCTTCCGATGTCAAATAGTCCGCTGTCCTGAACTGCTATTTTAAAGGTGGCTCAACTACCAGAGCCGAAGCTAACAAGTGAAGAAGAGACTAGAGAAACTGACTGTTCGTGGCTTGAATATAATAGTGGTCGTGCTAAATGGGGAAGGGGGGACTCGAACCCCCACGGCTCTCGCCACATGATCCTAAGTCATGCTCGTCTGCCAGTTCCGACACTTCCCCAAATAGGAAGGTGGATAATATTCTAGCATTTTGGACAGGACTTTGCTTATTTGTTTGTGGTCACCACCTCAGCTCCACATCACCATAAAGGTCTTTTTGTTTGAAATATCTTGTGCTACAGTTGTCCCGCCTAGCTTACTGCATTCAAGGCATGTCCTATTTCGCCGACGGTTTATATCCAGGGCACGTGACATTTTTGTCTGGAAGTGCTAACATTGCAGCCATTGTTACCCGCTTAATTAACGCTGCGACCTGTGGTCCGATGTAAATAAACATATGAGGAAGGAGGACAAGAAATGAGGACAAAAGAACAGTACATCCAGGGGTTAGCCAAGATGAAGCGGAATGTGTACTTTGACGGTGAACTGATCGACCGAACGGACGAGCGCCAGATGGACTGCATCAATACGATCGGTACTACATTCGATGAAGCAGCCAAACCGGAAAACCAGGACTTATGCACTGCCATATCACACCTCACAGGTGAGCGCATCAATCGCTTTACCCATATCCATCAAAACACGGATGACTTGCACAAGAAACAGGACATGACCCGCATGCTGTGCCATAAGGTGGGAGGATGTATCCAGCGGTGCATGGGTGTTGATGCCGCCAACGCCATCTACAATGTGTCCTACGAGGCGGATAAGATGAACAAAGGCGCTACCCAGTACCATGAGAATTTCAAAAAATGGCTTGTCCGTTTTCAGACCGAGGACTTGGTAGGCTGCTGCGGTCAGACCGACGTCAAGGGCGACAGGATGCTAAGGCCAGCTGATCAGCCTAATCCTGACGCCTACGTCCGAATTAAGGAAAGACTTAGTGATGGCATTGTGGTGACTGGCTGCAAGCTACACATTTCTGAGGCTTCGGTAGCTGACGAAATACTAGTATTGCCTACCCGGGCACTCCGCCCTGAGGACAAGGACTATGCCGTTGCTTTCGCCATTCCAGGTGACTGGGATGGGTTGAAACAGGTGGTCACAATTCATAATCTCAGGCCCAGGGAATATTTCAAGCGCGGCTTCATGCCCGGTGCCACTGACTCCTACCTCATTTTTGACAATTGCTTTGTGCCCTGGGAAAGGGTCTTCTTGGCTGGTGAGTGGCAACATGGTGGCGTGCTAGCTTTATTGTTTGCGCTGTTCCACCGTCATTCCTATTCAGGCTGCAAGCCAGCTATCGGGGACATCATATTGGGCACCGCTGCACTTGCTGCCGAGGTCAACAACATTCATAGGACTCCTCATGTTCGTGAGAAACTGGCGGAGATTATCATGACCACAGAGTTAGGCTATGCTGCCGGATACACCGCCTCTGACCTTGGCAAGCCAGAGGTCTATATGCCCGGGGTAGGATTTGTGCCTTATGGTCCCGGCTCCTACATCCCCAATTCCATTTATTGCAATGTGGGACGTTGTCTTACTGGCGAGGCAGTATGGAGGGAAGCAGAGATACTATGTGATATCGCCGGTGGTGTAGTAGCCACATTCCCTCACGAGAAGGATTTCATTAACCCTGAGACCCGTGACCTGCTCCTTAAATACACCAAGCGAAATCCAGACATGCCAGTTGAGGACCAGGCACAGTTCTGGCGGTACCTGGGTGATGTGCTATGCTCAGCGACGGGGGGTATCGTCAATATTGGAAATTACCACGGCGGCGGCTCACCAATTATGGAGCAGATCGCCATCACTACTCAATATGATATTGAGTCCAGGAAGAAGCTGGTTAGGTATCTTGTCGGCATGAGTGGTGGTGACCGCGAGGCGTTGAGCAAGCCATAGCATAGCAGGCAAAACCATCCTGGGCTATAAAATCGACCACCCCCGTATTCCGCTAGTGGGGGCTGGTACAGCTTTCGGCTTCGCCAGCGGTTCGCAGTGTACGAGCCAAGGGACCAACGATGATAGGTAAATATGCAACCGCTTCCTTGGCGTTCAAGGTAGATAGATACAGCCAGCGGTCGGGGTCGAACCGACGACCGGCGGTTTACGAAACCGCTGCTCTACCACTGAGCTACGCTGGCACGATGTTTGGTTACTCCTCAATGATAATAGCAAAAAACGATTTAAGTCAAATGCTTGAAGCTAGGTAAAGGCAGACAGCAAAGAGTACATTATCAAGCAGTTTTATTGCTGGTGTATAATGGTTAATTAAGACTATTTCTGTGCGGATTTCAAGATATCTCCTGTTCTTGGTAAGGATTGGCTGGCTCAAGCGAAAGTAGAAAAGGAAGTGTCAGATGAAAAAAACATGGATGCCGACCGTTGCCGGGGTTCTGGACATAGTCTCCGGCGGTTTTGGCTTGATCTGCGCCTTAATGTTAATTATCGTGGGTTGTGTCATGCGGTTTGTGCCTCATATGCCCGTGTACTTGTGGGCTATTTTTATGTGGATCTCGGGACCGCTTCTTATTATGGGGATACTGGCTATAGTCGGTGGCACCTACGCCCTGCGTAGGAAAGTCTGGGGCTTAGCCCTGACCGGCTCAATCGCTGCCTTTTTCCCCTCGTGGCTTCTTGGGGTAGCAGCTATCGTATTCACCGCGTTATCCAAGAGCGAGTTTGAGAAAGGGAACTAACCAAAGATTCTTGGTCCAGAGTTGTCAGCCACCTCCATAGCCTGTCTATTTGTGCCAGAGTTGCATATGCTGTCTTTGTGCCTCAGTGACCATATCCTCGGAATAGTGTTTAGCATAAAAGTCCAAGTCTAAGTGATGAACCTGAAGCCACACCGGCAACAGTTTTGTGTCAGTTGTCGCCGGTATCCTTCCATAGGTCTCATACACATAACTACAGACTGACTTAACCTGCTCTATAGACAGCTGTGACAGTCTGTTATAGTCTGGCTGAATTTCCTTCCAGTTCTTAAATGGCTTCACCCCCTTATACTCAGCGGAGTAATAACCCCCGGGACCAAATTTCTTCTCGATAAGCGCATCTACAGCCTCGCTCATGTTTTTATAATAGGGAGGGCAGTAGGCCTCATAAATGCCATCGAGACCCACAGGGTTTGGCTTGCCATTCTTCCCAATTTGTGAGCGGAAGCCGAGCCCTTTGCTCATGGGTGTGATTCCTAGCATTATTTGCCCGGTGTAACCGCCGAACATTACTGAGCCTAGCCCCATAGCCTCAGCCACCAGATGGATGTTCTCCAGCATGAGATACGCCGGGGCAAGATTATTCAGCAACAGATTATACTCGAAGGATGACAAGGGAACCTGCGGGCCTTTTAACTTGCCATCGTCAATCCATTGCTGGAGTCCTGCTGATTGTCCCTTCATGTCATCGAACAACCTGTAACCTAAACCTTCCACTTCGAATATTCCCAGCAGAAAGTCGATATATTCCTCTGACTGGTCGACTATAGGTATAAAAACGGTGGTGCCCGGCTGGTTAATGTTCCAGTGCATCACTCCCAAAAGAGCTTTGGGCACAAACTCTACTCTCTCATCCAATACCTTGATACAATCCTCCTTATAGTAAGTCATGATTTTTTCTCTATCTGCCTCGGTGTCAATTTCCACCGCTTTGGTTGCTTTCTTGGGATCGTAGACAAAGGTCCCATTATCATTAGTGAAGAACAGCTTGGTATTATGGACATTGCAGGGATAAGGAGTGGCTCTACCCACCCAACTGCCAAAGGCAGTACCACCTATTTTGGTGGAAAGGTCACCGGTTATGGTGCCTGTTATCCCTGCCCCCGCCCAACAGAGTATTGCCATCTCAATGTCATTTAGTGGTACCGGTGACTGCTGGGAAGCGTATTGCAGAGCGCCCGAGGGTAAAGTGCAGCCCAGTGGAAACCTACGTGACCTCCGTCTGGCTATTGCTTCCAAGATTGGATATTGGAAAACCTTCTTCACCTCGTCTCTATTAGCTATGCCCATCGTTTTATGCCTCCTTCATTTAACTAGTATTGACTACTATGAGTCTAAAGTGGAAGTTTCATGTTGTATACAATTTGCAGTGGGTTGTGGCGTGGTCACCTTGACTTGAACAGCAATAGTAGGACGCATGTGACTATCTCTTAGCCAAATTCCTAGCAGCTGAGAACAATTTTACCACTAGCCAGTTGTGAGATACAAAGAAGACCATTTTGCATGGTGAGATAATCCAGTGTTCAAACTTGGGCTGATTGGGAAGGAGAGCCGCCTTGCTTTTTTGAGGTCGGCTTTTTCATGTAATCAGTTTATTTCGAAGCAATATGTGGATGATTGTGTCACAGAGAGCACGAGGGCTACGGTAAGAATGCACGTGCAGAAAAAGCTTTGAGGAGTTGCGAGAAGAAAGATGGGAGTATATCATAAGATAGTGCCTGATAATGCCCGGTGGCTAGCAGTGCCTCCAGCGAAGAGAAAAAGAAGCGATGTGACAGGGGTCAGGAAAGCTATGTGACATAAAAGAGGTGGCAGTTTCAGTTTCCGCTTCGGTTTCTGGCTCTATGGATGACGTTCGCCACGGCACCAGAAATACCTTGAGATGCTGGAAGCGTACAAGAAGGGCTGGAAGCGGAGCTGGAGGAGGTGGAAGGGGACGACGCATAACACGCCCAAATGTTACATGACCGATTTAGACATATGTAATACCAAGGAAGCAGTTTAGCCTGGGTTTGTATGAGAACGATTCAATGGTTGGTCATACCTCTAACAGTTATGCTGGTGAGTTGTATGCAAGCGGGTGGTGAAACAACAAGACCTGTTGCTTTTGACCCTGTGCCCAACCCAGAACAATGGGTCCTCGGAGACGAGCCAGCTTATCGGGTAGTCACTGAGAAAAATTGGTCTCTTTACTACTCAAACCCCCCAAAGGGCGCCGATTTTGACACTTATATTTACCTCGTCGCTTCTCTAGGAATAAAGCCTAATCCAGGTTACGGTGTCACCATTCTGCAATTAGAACAGATGGAAGATAGAATGACAGCAAAGGTTCGACTTATGGAACCGGACCCTAAGAAGGTGTACCCTCAAGTTATAGTACGTCCGATTGCAGTTGTTGCCGTAGCTAAGAGCGAGTTGGGACCACACGGTCTCCTGACCTTTGTATTTGTTGACCAAAAAGGCAGACTTCTGGCTGCGATAAAGACAGAAACCTAGCTTGTTTAAAGATAAAGACGCACCGGCTGGTCAGTTCGCCTTTCTTTATTTTGCTTAGCTTCACCTGACAGCATTATAGGCATTAACCCGCTTTATGCGGTAGCGGGACCACATTGTTCCCGCAGCGTCGGCAGTGTTTTGAATACGGTTGCGAACGCTGGAGGCATTTGTTCCATAACCTGTCGCCCAGACAAGTGCCGCTGTCCCGGCAACGAGCGGTGTAGCCATAGAGGTACCACTGAGAAAGCCGTAGCCTTGGCTGCCGATTGTATTTGCGTGGTTGGGCAGAGTGGAGAGTATGTTGATGCCTGGAGCAGCAATATCCACCCAGTTGCCGAAATTAGACCAGCTTGCCTTGGCATCGTTCTGGTCTGTGGCCGCTACTGCAATACAGTTTGTATAATAAGCTGGATAGATTGGTGCGCTGCTACCGTTATTCCCGGCTGCCGCCACCAGGACTACTCCCTTATTCCAAGCATACTTTACCGCACTCTCCAAGGTACTTGACCGAGCTCTGCCGCCCAGGCTAAGGCTGATTACTTTGGCACCATTATCGGCTGCCCATCTGATGCCGCTGGCAACCCAGCTGTAATAGCCACTGCCATCATCCCCAAGCACCTTCACATTCATCAGGCTGGAGTTGAAGCCTATACCCGCCACACCTATACCATTATTAGTGACCGCCGCGGCAATACCTGCAACATGAGTACCATGACCATTTTTGTCATCAACGGTCAAACTACCGGTGAAGTTTTGATTGGCTACAATCTTGCCACTGAGATCTTCGTGGTCCTGATCAATGCCGGTATCGAGTATAGCTATTCTGATAGTGGGCAAGCCTTGGGTCTTGTCCCAGGCTTTGGGGGCCTGGATTCTGGTCAACCCCCACTGTTGGCCAAATTTAGGATCATTGGCTGCAAAAATAGCTCGGGCAACATAATCAGGCTCAGCAAAGAGAACGCCTTTTTCTGCACGATAAGCCTTGACCTTTGCCATTACCTGGTTGGCAGGGACAGTCACCACCTGCACTTCTAAGCTAGGGATGATCTGCGCCACCCTGCCGCGACATCGGTCATGAATAGCAGCTTTTACTGCTTGTGGGGTCTGGGGGAGGAACTTAACCAGAATCCGGTCAGGGGCAAATTCTGGCACATCATTGGGTGAGTGAGCTAAACCCACATTGCCTGAAGCGCCTAAAAGTAATACGCTAGCCAAAAGGACAATAACAGTTAGCCACCGCTTCATTGTGCATAACCTCCTGTAAGCCTTTTATACCACACTACCTACCGTGCATCAACTTTCCAAATCAGGACATATTTCTATTGTACTAAACAAGCTGAACATTTGCGAATAAATAGTAGCTTTCAGCCCATATGGCTATTCCTGGGGTGCGACTTTTTGATAAGAGTTGCTAAACAATCTCTCGAACTCGGTAGCTTGCCCGGGATCATATTGCGTGATATGATATTTGCTCATGGTTCACAAACAGCTATCGGAGGCAACAGAGGGACATGTGGATTAGGCAGCCGGGCAAGATCACCGACAGACTAGATTTCCTAGGTACCCATGAGAATTGTCTGTATTTGCTCAAAGGCAAAGAGGCTATGATTATCGGTGGGGGTATGAGCTGGATAGCACCATCTGTGGAGACGCAATTTTCAGAAATGGACATCGGTCTTGAAAATATCAGGTACTTGGTGGTATCTCATTCCCATTTCGACCACTGTGGGGCAGTGCCGTATCTGAAAAGGAAAATTCCGCACCTTCAGATACTTGCTTCGGCATACTCCGCAAAGGTATTTGCCAAGGAAAAGGCGGTGAATTTCATCGCAGCCACTAACAAGTACATGATTGACAGATTAGGGCTTCAAAGTGAGTATGATGCTATGAATTTGGAATTTGATGGAATTTGTGTTGACCGGGTGGTTGCAGAGGGAGATATCATAGACCTTGGTGACGATATGAAGGTGCAGTTTATGGAAGCACCCGGCCATACCCAGTGCACCATTGCGGTGTATGTGCCCAAGTTAAAGGCATTGTTCCCGTCAGATGCTGCTCCACCGCCTATGGCTGACGAAGGCGGAGTCTTCTTTCCGGGGCCACAATATGATTTCGGTATGTACAAGCGATCACTGCAGAGGCTTGCTGAGTGCGAAGTGGAAATATGTGCCTTTGAACATTACGGCGTTGTTACCGGAAGCGAGGCAAAGAAAATCCTCCAGGACGGGCTACAGGAGGCGGAGAGGCTGGGGATGCAGATCATCGGGCTGTATAGGGAGACAAGAAGCTTCGATGAGACAGTTAAAAGAGCGGCTGCTCAGATCCTTCAGGTGAAGCAGTTTAACTTCATGGACAGGGAACTTCAGCTTGGTGTTCTAACCACCGTTGTCCGCAAGATACTGAGCTATGCCAAACTTCTCGATGAACCACCAGCCTCATGATCACTTCCGCTATATAGCGGCACTAGCCTTTTAGGTCCTACCGTGATTTAGATTTTTCCAGCAAGGATGCTGACCCCTGTCTTATATCCTGTCGTGAGCTGACTGCCGTGCTTGCCTCGTAACTTAAGCCTATTTCCAAAGGATAGGACATAGCCACGTTGATAGCCCTTTTGGCGCCTTGGATTAAAGCCGGTGCAGCGGAAGCGATCTCCTGAGCAAGTTTTCTAACTTCCTCCATCAGCTTATCTTGGGGGTAGACATGCTCCACCAGCCCTATCCTTAAAGCCTCAGTAGCATCTATTCTTCGACCGGTATATATCAGTTCCTTGGCTTTGCCCACCCCAACGATTTTAGTCAAGCGCTGGGTGCCACCCAGGTCAGGAATGCTTCCCATTTGTACCTCAGGCAAACTGAAGATAGCGGTCTCTGATGCGAGTCTGATATCACAAACCAGCGCCAGCTCCAAGCCCAGTCCCAGACAGTAACCGTTGATGGCGGCTATGACCGGCACAGGTAGCGTCTCGAACATGGTGTAAATATGCCCTGCCACTTGAAGTGCCTCGAATTCAGAGCGAAACGTGTGAGTGGGTAGTATACCCTCGCCAGAAGCAGCTGCTTTAAGGTCTAGTCCGGCGCAGAAAGAGCGGTCTCCCGCCCCGGTAATTATGGCAGCCCGGATTTCCAGGTTGGACAGTACCTGTTCAGCAGCAGTTTTGAGTCCCTCAAGCACCTCCCGATCGACAGCATTTCTGACTTCAGGGCGGTTAATTGTAATCGTTGCCACTCTGTCTTCGACTTCTAACAACACCTTTTTGCGGTCAGTCATTTCATCTCTCCTTTCATTTCATTGTTTCAGCAGCCGCGGATAAAAATTATGAGCGAACTCATGGGGTAGCAGAAACAGGTGACTGAAAAAGCAGCAAGTTAACCTATTAAACCGCCGTGTCAAAACGGTTCCGGCTTCTTTTTCAGGGTGGCGATCAAGTTATCAAGCGGTATAGCAGTCAGAGTAAGGGTCTGTAGTCCACCTCTGGCGCTCAGGTGTATCGCCAGCTTAGCTGCGATTTCATCGCTTGGAGCCTCGACAATGTTGACGAAATCATATGGTCCCAGGAGACCATATTGAGCTAGTATTTTCACCCCCATGTATTCAACTTCCTTGTTAAGTTCCTTGAGCCACTCTGGATACTCCGCGATTCTTTTTCTTCCCTCACCAGTCAAGGTGGTCAGCATAAGGTACACAGCCATCACTGCCTCCTCCATATGTTTTTACTAATTATATGCTCAACCGTTCAGAAAAACCAGTCCCGATTGCTGATGTGATAAGAGCCCAATCATATGCGATTGCTCATGAATAATGTGTTTTTCATGCAGCTCGGTCATTTAGGTTTGCCCCCAGCAGCGTGTCCACATGGTCTTGCGGCTACATCTCTCATAGAATCCCACCTTGTAACTTGCGATGGTTGAAGATTAGCACTGGGCGATGAGGTTGAAGCCCGGTATTATGTTAGTAAACGCTGCAGTCACATCTGACTTGACACTAAGAGGGCAAAGAATTAAAATTGCTCTTTGTTAATTTATCGTGTTGGTAATGATGTCAAGGAAGGAGTGATATGCTGTGCCTGAAGTAAGACTTTCGCAGGGGGAGAGCTTCGAGAGCCTGTTGCGGCGTTTCACCAAGAAGGTGCAGCAAGAAGGGATAATCAGTGAAGCTCGCCGGCGTGGATTTTACGAGAAACCTAGTGTGAAAAGGAAGCGGAAGGAAGCGGTGAAGCGTCGAAAAAGCGCCAGGAGCAGCTAGAAGATGACTCTAGCTCAACGAATCAGAGCCGATTTAGAACATGCATTAAGAGGAAAAGACAATCGACGTTGCTCGGTGCTGCGTATGCTACTGTCAAGCATAAGAAATGCTGAAATTGCCCAGCAAAGAACCTTAGACGACACTGGTGTACTGGTTGTGATAGAGAAAGAAGCTAAGATGCGCCGTGAAAGCATTGAAGCTTTCGAGAAAGGCAATCGCCCGGATCTAGTGGCTAATGAGAAGGCAGAGTTGGCAATTCTCCTAGAGTATCTGCCCGAGCAATTGAGCCGAGAAGAAATTGCCGCTGCGGCACGCAAGGTAATCAACCAACTAGGGGCAACAGGACCCAAGGACAAAGGGAAGGTTATGTCCCAGCTTATGCCCCAACTTAGGGGAAAAGCTCAAGGACAGGAAGTGAGTAATATCGTTTCAGAACTTCTAAACGATGTCTAGTATCGAATTCCTCCTTTTGTCCTAGATAATGATTTGGCGGCAGAAAGTGCCGCATCTTCAATTATAATATCCGGCAGGACACATAACCGATGGTGTTTGGCATAGTTGTTTTTCCTGGTACCTGGAGCGATAGAGACTGTTACTACGCTATAAGCGATATCATGAAGCAGAAGGCTAAATATGTTTGGCATAAGGAGACAGACCTTTCTGAGTATGATTGTCTCATCCTTCCCGGTGGCTTTTCCTACGGCGATTACTTACGAGCCGGGGCGATTGCCCGCTTCTCCCCAGTAATGGCTTCGGTGGAACGTTTTGCATCTGAAGGTAAACCGGTTATCGGTATCTGCAATGGCTTTCAGGTACTATGCGAGTCTGGGCTCCTCCCCGGGGCACTATTGCGTAATGACCATCTGGAATATCGTTGTCAATGGACATATCTCAAGACAGAGAATACATCTACCGTTTTTACCTCACGGTGTCAAAAAGGGCAGATGCTCAAGATCCCTATCAGCCATTACCAGGGCAGATACTATGCTGACGATGTCACATTAGCCGAACTGGAGGCTGACAAACGCGTCGTTTTCCGCTATACCACGTCGACAGGCGAGGTAACTGATACAGCCAATCCCAACGGTTCTTTGCACAATATCGCAGGCATTATCAACAAGAGGGGTAACGTCCTAGGAATGATGCCACATCCTGAGCGTGCCTGCGAGCCACTCCTCGGCAGTAGCGATGGCAATATCATCTGGGAGTCAATAATTGCCAGTATCTAGAGATATACTCGATGAGATCGCCCTGAGCGAGAAGGAGTACCAGCTAATATTGCAACGGCTGGGCAGGGAGCCCACAGAGGTCGAGCTAGGGATGTTTGGCGCATTGTGGAGCGAGCATTGCGGCTATAAACACTCCAAGGCTTTGCTGAAACAGTTACCTTCAAGAAGTAAGCATGTGTTGGTGAGACCGGGAGAAGAGAATGCTGGGGTGGTAGACATCGGTGATGGCTGGTTGGTGATAATGAAGATCGAGTCCCATAACCACCCTTCAGCCGTTGAGCCATTTCAGGGTGCTGCCACCGGGGTAGGGGGTATCGTTCGGGACATTTTCACCATGGGAGCTCGTCCCATTGCCCTGCTAAATTCCCTTCGCTTCGGTCCTCTGAGTGACCCCAAAAACCGCTATCTTTTTAATGGAGTGGTTGGGGGCATTGCTAGCTATGGAAACTGCCTTGGAATACCTGACATAGGCGGCGAGATTTTCTTCGCCGATTGCTATTCAGCTAATCCGCTGGTAAATGCTTTATGTCTGGGCATTGCCAGGGCTGAGCACCTGGTGAAAGGGCGAGCCTATGGGGAGGGAAACGTGTTGATGCTGGTAGGAGCTGACACAGGCCGTGACGGGCTTCACGGTGCTTCCGGTCTGGCATCACGGACATTCGAGGAGGAGAGAGAGCTGAGGTCAACAGTGCAGGTGGGCAACCCATTTCTGGAAAAGTTGCTTATGGAAGCTTGCCTGGAACTTGCTGAGACTGACTGGGTTATTGGCATGCAGGATCTAGGTGCTGCTGGGCTGACCAGTTCGGCAGTGGAATCGGCGGCTAGGGGTCGCAGCGGCATTGAAATAGACGTCCTCAAAGTATCACGCAGGGAGGAAGCTATGACCTCTTACGAGGTCATGCTGTCTGAATCCCAGGAGAGAATGTTGGTGGTGGTGAAGAAGGGTTGTGAGGACAAAGTGAAAGCTCTCTTCGACCGCTGGGAATTGCGCTCAGACATAATCGGCAAGGTGACCAGTGATGGAGTGGCTAGAATTAAGGAGGGGGAAAAGATAGTTGCTGAGGTGCCTGTGGAGCTATTGACATCACCACCTGTCTACAAGCGTCGGGTCAAGAAGCCTAAGTGGCTGGAAAAATTGCAAACCTTTAACATTGCTTCGATTCCTGATTTGCCAAGAAAGAAGGCTGGCTCAATCCTTCTGCGCCTACTGGCATCACCCAACATCGCCAGTAAGCGCTGTGTATATCGCCAATACGATCACCAGGTGGGAAACAATACTGTAGTCCCTCCCGGCAGCGACTGCGGGGTTTTACGCATCAAAGGGACCAAAAAAGCCATTGCATTGACTACCGACGGCAATGCCCGGTATTGCTACGTAAATCCTTACCTCGGCGGCGTCATTGCTGTTGCTGAAGCAGCTAGAAACATAGTCTGTAGTGGAGCTCAGCCATTAGCTATCACCGACTGCCTCAATTTGGGCAATCCGGAGAAAGACGACGTTTACTATCAGTTGAAGGAATGTATCTCCGGTATAGCTAGAGCCTGTCGGGAACTGAAAATACCAGTTATCAGCGGCAACGTTAGCCTATATAATGAGACTAAAGGCGAAGCTATATACCCGACACCAGTGGTGGGAATGGTGGGAATTATCGAAGATGTAACCATGCATTGCACTTCTGGATTCAAAGATGAAGGCGACCTGGTCTTCCTTTTAGGGGATAGCCAGACCATTGACAGCAGTATCGGGAGTAGCGAATATCTTGAGCTAATACACGGGATGGTAAAGGGCAATCCCTACATTGATCTGGGCATGGAGAAGCGTCTCCATCGCTGTTGTCTTCAAGCAATCAGGCGGGGAATTATTAACTCAGCCCACGATTGCTCAGAAGGCGGATTAGCGGTGGCTCTGGCAGAAAGCTGCTTGGTCAGCGACCTGGGCTTTGTCAGCGATGACTGGGATATTGAAGGAAGACTAGATGCAGCCCTTTTCGGTGAGGCTCAATCTAGGATCATTGTCTCTGTAGCTCCCGGGGCAGCGTGGAAGTTGCAAAGGCTGGCTGCTAAGTGGCAGATAGGAGCAAAAAGGCTGGGAAGGGTTGGGGGCAAGCGAATGGTAATTAAAGGCTATATAGATCTGTCTCTCGAAGCGATGGGTGAGGTGTGGTGGGGTGGGCTTGAGAAATTAGTGTAATAGGGAGGGAGTACCTTGGCAGAAGTCTGCCCTTTTTTGGGCATCCGCTACAATCAGGAGATCGTCAAAGACATAGCATCGGTTATCTGTCCGCCATATGATATCATCTCTGCGGAGGAGCAAAGGGCTTATTATGAGAAAAGCGGGTACAATGCGGTGCGCCTTGAATACGGGATGGAATTCCCCACCGATACGAAAACGGACAATAAGCATACACGAGCCAATGCTACCTTCAACCAGTGGCTAAAAGACGGCGTACTAGTAGCAGATCACGTACCTTCTTTCTATCTCCATGAACACACCTTCACCTTCCGGAACACCAAGAAAAGGCGCCTTGGGCTCATGGCTTGTGTCAGATTGGAGCCGTGGGAGAAAAAGATTATCGTTCCCCACGAAAGCACGGTCTCTGGTATTAAAAGCGACCGTCTGGACTTGATGCGTGCCTGTGCTACTAACTTTAGTCCCCTCCTCGGTCTTTATGAAGACCCAGGGCAAAGGGTTGCTAAATTGCTGAGCTCGCAGACCAGTCGAAAGCCGGTGGTAGATTTTGCCGACTCCGGTGAGGCACATAAGCTCTGGATAGCCAACGAACCGGAATTCGTCCAGCGAATCAGTCATTTCTTAGCCTCCAAGCCAATCTATATAGCTGATGGGCACCATCGTTACGAGACGGCACTGGCTTACCAGGAGGAGCAACGGCGAAAGGCTTCATCGCTCAGTGGTGAGGAAGCTTTTAACTTTGTCATGATGACGCTAGTATCGTTTTCTGACCCTGGGCTTGTGATGCTACCAGTCCACCGTCTGCTGCGCGGCACATCTCCTCAAACTCTAGCCAAGTTCAAAAAACACTTGGAAACCTTCTTTGAACTGGAGTCCGTTCCAGCGGTGGAAGCTGAAACGCCGCAGACAAGAGGTGCAACCACAAGGGTCTTGGGGCTGAAGCCTGGATATGTTGTAGCCTTGAGACCTCGCCATTCTGTGTCCATCCACGGAATGATGCCTGAGCATCACTCTCAAGCTTACAAAAGACTTGATATCTGCGTTGTGCAGCATGTGCTTATAGATTGGTTGCTTGCCCATGACAAAAGGAGCAGTCTTGCCTACACTCCAAGCGCAGTACAGGCACACCGGCTGGTAGAAAGCGGGGAATACCACCTAGCTTTTCTGCTGAGTCCCATCCCGGTTACCACTATTAAGACCATAGCTGATGCCAATGATAGATTGCCGGGAAAATCAACCTATTTTTATCCCAAACTACCCACCGGTCTGGTCTTTAATCGCTTAGAAGGGAAACTATGAGTCACTGGTCGCATTGAGATTGTGACGAGGTGTCTGGTCCCCCACCTTGATAAAGCTTACAATTGTCGCGCCCCTGTTCCTTAGCCCAGTACATTGCGGTATCTGCTTTCTTTGGCAAGGCTTCTTCGTCTTCACCATCGTCGGGATAGATGGCAATGCCGATACTGATTGTTATAATGAGATGATGACCACCAAACGTAAACGGTTTACGAAAGGCTTGCAAAATCTTTTGGCCAACCTTAATGGCATCTGCCGTCTTGGAAATTTCCGGTATCAGCAACACAAACTCGTCGCCACCTATGCGGGCAACCATATCGCTCTTGCGAATGAGACTTATCAGCCGTTGCCCAGCGGCTTTCAGTAATTGGTCACCGAGAATATGCCCCAGGGAATCATTAACGGTCTTAAATCGGTCTAAATCGGCTATCATCACAGCTAGCTTGGCATTATCTCGCCGAGCCTTAGCTATCTCAACCGCAAGACGCTCACTGAGCGATATCCTGTTGGGTAATCCGGTGACTTGGTCACGGGCAGCCATATCAGCGAGCTTTTGTTCCAATTCCTTGCGCTCAGTTATGTCACGACTAACAGCTCGAAATCCAATGGTCTCCCCACTGTCGTCGCGCAAAGGAGAAATCCTGGTCTCAACAAATCTTACGTTCCCGTCTTTGTTGACGAATCGATGGGGGATGATTTTGCCCAATGCGCGCGTCCTGTACATCTCCGCCAGAGTTTCGTATAGTGGCTCGATGTCCTCTTGAGGTATGTAGGTTCGTGAATCTTTTCCCATCAGCTCCTCTCTGGAGCACCCTATGGCGCGGCACATGGAGTCGTTAAAAAAGGTGAAATTGCCATTAAGGTCTATCTCAAAATAGGCATCCTGCATTTCATCTAGGATAGTGCGATATCTCTTCTCGGATTTTGCTAGATCTTCTGCCAGCCGTTTTTGCTCGGTGATGTCCATGAAGCTCCCCACCGTAGCCCGCCTTCCCTTATATTCAGTGGAGGTTACCCTCTCAAGAACCCATATCGTCTCACCATTCTTTTTTATAAACCTGTACTTATAGGGAAGCTGTACGGAACCCTTGATGCTTTCTATAGCCTTCATTCTGACCGTTTCCCTGTCATCAGGATGAACGAAGTCAAGAGAATATTTGCCCACTAGCTCTTGGTCTGAATATCCGGTTATTTCCTGAAAGAGCGAGTTAACATACTGGAATTTTCCATCCTGGACAATGTAAATTCCGGTTCCAGCACAGCGTATCAAAGCTTGAGCCAATTCAGTTGGTTCACCAGGCTTTGGCTCAATTTGCCTATTTGTCTTGCCCTTTGCTGTTGATTCAGGCACCATATCTAGCACATCATATCTCATGAGAATTATGAAATAGCCTGCGGCAGGGCATTATCCCTTGAAGCCTTGCTCCGAGCGAAGTGGTGGAACCTACATATTGTGTGCCCCCACACGCCGTAAAGGAGAAGAACTACGAACACATTCCGCCGATGTACAACCTTTCTTCCGGCAGTTCCAGAATAACCACTATAGTTTTACCAGCTTTGCGGTATAGACATCAGGGATAGCCAGAATTTCCTGTATCTGTTCTTCCGGTAAAGCTTCGTCAAGAGCCAGAATCATGAGAGCCTGTCCCCTGGGCTGAAGACGTGCCAGTTGCATAGAGCTTATATTGATGTCGACCTTGCCAGTTATTGTGCCCACAGCACCAATGAGCCCAGGGCGATCACGATGGTCGCTGAAAAGGAAATAACCGCCTGTGGGAATGATATCTGGCCAGAAATCATTCACACGGACGATGTGGGTCTCACCACGCATAACAGTGCCGGCAACTGTAGTCGTGCCGGCATTGGTGACTACTTCCAAGGTAATCAAGCTAGCATAGTTCTCGCAGGTAGTCTCCTTTTGCTCCAAGATCTTTATACCACGCTGGGCAGCAATAATGGCAGCATTTACTAGGTTGACTCTTTCCTCACTTATTCCTTCCAGCAAGCCCCCGATAATTGACGCCTTAATAGCAGTGGTATCATAGTTGGCGATCTCACCGCTATATCTAATTTGTATACGGTTTATCTGTCCTTCCATTAGCTGTCTAGCCAAACTCCCTAGGGTTGAACCTACCTGCATAAACGGAGCAAGTACACCGAGCATCTCAGCCGGGATCTGGGGAGCGTTTACTGCATACTTGGCAGGTTGTCCTTTTAATACAGCCAGCACCTGTTCGGCAACTTCGAGGGCGATGCTAGCCTGCGCCTCGGTAGTGGATGCGCCAAGGTGTGGAGTGACGATAATCTTGTCGCTGCGGAAAAGTATGCTGTCGGTTACTGGCTCATTATCAAAAACATCTATAGCAGCACCAGCCAACCTTCCCGCTTCAACCGCCTTAAACAACGCTTCTTCATCTATGAGCCCCCCACGGGCACAATTGATGATACGCGCTGTTGGTTTCATCTTGTTTATCTCTTTGGCTCCAATCAGCCGTCTAGTTTGGGGAGTCAATGGTAAATGAAGGGTGATAAAATCAGACTCCTTCAGCACCCGCTCCAGCGAGACCAGCTCCACACCCAGATTTCGCGCATAGTCAGCAGAGACGAAGGGGTCATAACCGATAAGTCGCATCTTGAAAGCCTGAGCCCGCCGGGCAACCTCAGAGCCGACATTGCCCAACCCGATAATGCCCAAGATCTTATTTCTCAGCTCAACTCCCATGTAGTCGCTCCTCTTCCATACGCCTGATTTGAGCTTAGCGTTAGCCTGCGGCACATGACGGGCTAGAGCTAACATCAGAGCCAGAGTGTGCTCAGCAGCGGCTATGGTGTTGCCAGTAGGCGCATTGACCACCACTACACCTTGCCTAGTAGCAGCTTCAACATCAATATTGTCCAGACCGACACCAGCCCGAGCAATAACCTGCAGCTTCTTACCGGCCTGAATGATATCAGCAGTAGCTTTGGTTTCACTGCGCACTACCAGTGCTTCGTAATCGCCGATTATGCTTTTCAACTCCTCGGGCTTGAGTCCGAGTTTGACATCGACTTCAGCCTCAGCTTGTAATGCCTCTATCCCCTCCCTAGCTACGGGGTCGGCAATGAGAACTTTCACGGTACACCTCCCCGAACCAACTCAGAAGTCTGGTTCCCATTTTTAATATCCCTACTGGCTTACGTGCTTGCCTGGGGAATAACTTTAGCTATAGCATCGAGGACCTGTTTAATATCTTCCTCTGTAATCCAGCCCAAATGACCGATGCGGAAGATTTTTCCTGCAAGACTGCCCTGTCCCCCAGCCAGAACCACACCATGCTCATCTTCAAGTATCTGAAGCAATCTGGACACGTTGAGTTTTTCCGAAGCCCTGATGGCAGTTATGGTGTTAGAAGCATACTTCTCTTCTGGTACCAGGGATAACCCCATAGATTTGGCTCCGTCTCGGGCAATACTGGCTATTTTGGCATGGCGGGCGAAGAGTTTGGACAAGCCTTCAGCTAACATCATATCTAGGGCAACAGATAAGCCAAAGAACACGGAAATGGCTGGTGTCGTCGGTGTCTGCCCTTTCTCTAAGTAGCCCTTGGCGGAGGTGAAGTCCCAATAATAACGGGGCATTTTTGCTTTAGCATGGGCTTGCCATGCCCTCTCGCTAACACTAACCATTGCCAGCCCCGGCGGCACCATCCAACCTTTCTGGGATGCAGTAACCACCACATCGCACCTCCAGGCATCAACTGGCAGGTCGATTGAGCCCAGACCACTTATAGCGTCAACCAAGACGAGCTTGTCAAACTCGTTGGCGATAGCAGCGATGGACTTCAAATCATTGGTAACGCCAGTGGAAGTCTCATTATGTGTCACCAACACCGCTTTGATCCCAGGGTCAGCTTTCAGAGCCTTGTGAACGGCATCCGGATCGACCGGTTTGCCCCATTCGAAGTTAAGGCGTTTTACCTCAGCACCATAAACTTCAGCAATCTCAGCAAAACGGTCACCAAAGAAACCACAAGATGTTGCCAAAACTTTGTCGCCTGGAGATAAAGTGTTGACGACGGCTGCCTCCATGCCGCCGGTGCCTGAGCCGGTAAGCAGAAAAACATCGTTCTTGGTCTGAAAGACCTCCTTCAGCTTTGCAGTGACATCTCGGATAATCGTGGCGAACTCCTTGCCGCGGTGGTTTATCATCTGTCGGCTTATGGCTTTTAGAATCTGTGGAGGGCATGGTGTAGGTCCAGGTATTCTTAACTGTTGCATCACATACCTCCGTTTTGGTTCAACTCTATACAGAAGCGAAGCGCCGCTTGCCTACCTTGATTATGCTACCTTTCTCAATCTGTCTCATTTCTAGGTCTTCGGTAACTATTTTCCCGTTAATCTCAATGGCTCCCTGTGCCAAAAGCCGCCTTGCCTCTGAGCGGCTTTTGGTTAGTCCAGCTTTGGTCAATTCAGCCGTCAGTGTGCTTTCTAGCCCTAGGGGCACTACCTCCGCTGGTGTCTCCCTCATCTGGAATACCTTAACAAAATAGTCTTGGGCTTCGCGAGCAGTCAGCGTGCCATGGAATTGGGCTACTATTTCATAGGCTAATCTCTTTTTAACGGTCATGGGGTTAATTGTCTGGTCTGCTATTTGTTTCTTGAACTCCGCAATTTCCTCGTCCGGAACATCTGTCAGTAGCTCGAGGTAATCAATTATAAGACTATCAGGAATTGACATCACCTTGCCATAAATCTCGTTCGGCGGCTCATCGACTCCTATATAATTGCCCAGGCTCTTGCTCATCTTCTGGTTACCGTCGGTGCCGATAAGGAGGGGGACTAAAAATACCTGCTGAGGGCGTTGTCCCATCATCTGTTGCAGCTCCCTACCGACGAGGCAGTTAAACTTCTGGTCAGTGCCGCCGAATTCGACATCAGCTTGTATAGCTACAGAATCATAAGCTTGAAGCAGCGGATATAGTAGCTCAGTAATAGCTATTGGACGCCCGGACTCATACCGCTTGCCGAAGTCTTCCCTGGCTAGGAATTGGGCAACGGTGAACTTGCTGGCAAGCTTGATGATATCATCAAGACCGAACTTGCTGAACCACTCGCTCTGCCATCTTACCTCGGTCTTTTCCTTATCGACCACTTTGAAGAACTGCTTCATGTACGTATCCGCATTAGCCCGCACTTCCTCTGCAGAAAGCATTGGGCGTGTGCTTGACATACCACTGGGATCGCCAATTCGGGCTGTCCAGTCGCCAACAATGAGGATGACACGGTGACCAAGCTCTTGAAACTGGCGCAGCTTTCTCAGACCAACCACATGCCCCAGGTGTATATCAGGACAACTGGGATCAAAGCCCTGCTTCAACCGCAACGGTCTTCCTGAATCGAGCAGCTTCAGTAACTCAGATTCAACTATAGTTTCAGCTACTCCCCGCTTCAAAAGCTGCTTTAGCTTATTGCTGAGCATGTTTTAATAGTCACCTCTTTGTGATTTCTTCATGCGCTTGGCAAGCAACGCCCTCGCCTGCTTTATGTCAACTTCTATTTGAGCTTTAAGTTCTTCCGCACTAGCGAACCTTTTCTCCTCCCTTAGCTTATCTAAGAGGTCAAGCCTGAGTCTTTGACCGAGCAATTCCCCTTGATAGTCCAAGAGATATGTTTCGATAGTACGCTTGCCGCCTCCAAAAGTCGGGCGGACACCGATATTAGTGACTGAAGGTACAAGCTCGTGGTCAATATGAGCGATGGTAGCATAAACGCCGTCATTCGGCAATGCCTGTTCTAGGCTTACATCTAGGTTAGCAGTGGGGAATCCTAACGTCCTGCCTCGCCTGTCACCGCTTACTACCTTACCGTCAAGACTGAAAAGCCGCCCGAATAACTTTTCTACCTTCTTCATGTCCCCTCGAGCTAAAGCCTGGCGAATAGCACTGCTGCTTACCACCTCACCATCGAGTAACACCGCTGGCACCACCTCAACGCTGAAGCCCATCTCTTGCCCCAGCTGCCGCAGCCTTTCAGCGTTGCCTTCTCTGTCCTTGCCCAGGGCAAAGTCAGGACCGATCACCAGACCACGCATGTTCAGATAATGCACCAGCAGTTGAACAAATTCGCGAGCAGTAAGCTTGGCTAGTTCGGTAGTAAAGGATAAGGTGACCACCACATCTATCCCCAAGTTTCGGAGTAAGCTAATCCTTGTGTCTAGGTCGTTCAACCACGGGATTTTACTTTGAGGGGAAAGCACTGTGCGTGGATGGGACTTGAAGGTGACCACACCGCTAAGCCAGTTCTTCCTCCGCGCCTTATTCCTTAAGTGCATCAACAGGCGCCGATGTCCAAGGTGAACTCCATCGAAGACACCTATGGTAAGCAGTGTTTCCTTTCCTGGTCTCACTTTAGCTAGTTCTGCCTCAATGTGCATGCTCAGCTCTCTAATCACTCACCTGATGGTGAAGTTAAGACTTGGCGCCACCAGCCGTGCTAGCCAGACTCCGCCCTACCGCTTCAGCTACTTGTTTGAGCTGGGACATAAGTAGCCGGAAGTTTTCAAAAGTGAGCGACTGAGCGCCGTCCTTAAGGGCTGAGTCTGGATTAGGGTGAACCTCGACCATTATCCCATCGGCTCCTGCAGCCACTGCAGCTAGAGACATGGGAATAACCAGATACCATTTACCGGTGCCATGACTTGGGTCAGCGATAATCGGCAAGTGGCTGACCTTCTCAATTATCGGGATTACGCTTAAATCCAAGGTATTACGGGTGTAGGTTTCAAATGTCCTAATACCTCGCTCACAGAGCACAAGCTGGTCATTGCCTTGAGCCAGGATATATTCAGCCGCAAGTAGCCACTCCTGGACAGTGGCTGACAGTCCCCGTTTTAGCATCACCGGCTTGCCTGATTTACCAACCTCCACCAGCAGGTTAAAGTTTTGCATATTTCGGGCGCCTATCTGGAGAATGTCAGCGTGGCGGGCTACCAATTCCACCTCCCCAGGGGACATCACTTCAGTTATAACTGGCAGTCCGACCTCAGCCTTAACTTGAGACAAAAGCTCCAGTCCAGGCTCACCGAGCCCACGGAAATGGTAAGGCGAAGTGCTTGGCTTGAAGGCACCACCGCGCAAAATGTTAGCCCCAGCAGCTTTCACAGCGAGAGCCGTCTCTAAAAGCTGCCGCTCGCTTTCCACAGCGCAGGGACCGGCTATAACCACTATCTCTTTATCTCCGATGTTTACTCCACCGACCTTGACCGTGGTGTCCTGGGGATGGAACTCACGGCTGCAGAGTTTATATGGCTTGCTGACTGGGATAACCTCGTCCACCCCGGGCAGTAACTCCAGCATGTCACGAAGCTCGGGAAAGATTTGCCCAATCACGCCGATTATAGTCCTCTCTACGCCCTGAGATATATGCGCCTTTAGTCCGGCACCTTCAATCCGCTGAACTACTGTGGCGACATCCCTATCGCTTGCATCTGACCTCATCACAACGATCATGTCTTACTCCTACCCAGATAGAGCTTTTCGTCCTCAGCTCGGAGTACCTCAGCACCCTTTAGATAAACATGGACTATTTCCTCATTTCTTTTATCTGTATTGAACAACACCAGAATTCTCAAACAGCGGGGTAGACTGCCCGGCACATCCATCTCATGCCCGCAAAGCAAGGCAACCTGTTTCCAACCCAGCTCACGGGCGGCGACTGCAGGAAACGCAGCGTTGAGGTCAGGTGTCGTAGTAAACAGGATACAAGCTATATCACCGATTTCTACCTTGTTAACTTCTATCATGTTCTGAAGTAACTCTTTGCTGGCAGCTATTATAGCCTCCTGTGTGTTTTCTGACACTGTAATTGCGCCTCTTATGCCACGACACAACAATTTTTATCCTGCCCTTGCTGGTATCTCCAAATGCGAAACTATCGTCCGTCCCTTGCACTATTCCACAGTATTGCTACAAATACCGTGGAATAGTGCAGGACAATTGCCTACCTCGATATTGTCTGAATATCCTACCTTATTTGGCTATCATCGTCAAAATCTCCTGCTGGGGCTGTTTTCCAAATTCAATTATTGCATAACAGGTTGTGGCAGTGTAAACTAGCTACACTATAGGATTGAACCTTTCAATTACTGGAGGTCAGTTATGGACTGGAGTCAAAAAATAGCCGCTGCACTGGGCGCATTCTTAGCCCTCCTGATGGTGTGTGGCGGAACAGGATTCCTTAGCTACATCTACGGTTTTCAAACCGGACACGGGGTCGGCTATAACAAAGGATACAATCAAGGAAAAGATGTCGGCTATCAATCTGGCTACGAGGCTGGCTACAAACCTAGATTGGAACAGCAGACACAGGGCAAATATTCGCTGCGAAACCCTACCTATCAAGAGATGAAAGCGTTCATAGCACAGGATACAACAAGTTCAAAGACATACGTAAAAGACGAATATGTCTGCACAGATTTCGCCGCCGCGGTAAACAACAATGCCGAAGCCTACGGTATCCGCTGCGCTGTCGTCGACATTTTCTATCCCGATGGCTATGGGCATACTATAGTTGCCTTCGAGACTACAGACAGGGGCCTGATATTCATTGAACCTCAATTCGACCGCGAAGTAAGCGTGGTCGTAGGCAAGAGCTATTCCCAAATCAACAATTTCGTACCAGCGCCACGCGATGACACTATTAAACGGTTTGTGATTATCTGGTAGATTGTACACTGTGGGTCCCGTTAGCTTACATAATAAAAAGCAACCACCTATTGTGCACTGAATAGGATGCTAGCGATGAGAGATAGGCGGCACGCTAATTGGATAACCTTAAAGGGGTCTTAACCACATCAATAGCAGGACCATAGCAGACCAACGTGGTTGCTGCCTTTTAGCCCCACTACTCTACTTGAACAAACAGATAGCCCAAAAGTGCCACAGGAAGCCAGAGTAATATGCAACTCAGTACCCACTTGCCCCTCTTCTTTAGGGCAAAAGGCTACAAAAACGCATAGCAAGGCTGCTTACAGGTAGACGACTATAACAGCTTCAGTTTCTGAAAGCTGTTCGCCGCGAAGAGGTTTCCCGGGCATAGTAAGCAGATAGCGTTGAGCTCCATCCTTACCATAAATACGAATGCCATATTCATCGGTGACAGTCAATGAGCCGGCTCCACTATCTGTCCACTCTCCCACCAGTCGGTTGGGCATAGCGATGCTGATTCCATGAGTCCCATCACGAATAGTCGCCACCCTAACAGTTATGCTTACTTCACGCCCTTGGCTCATTACGCCTCTCTTCTCCCACAAAATATTTTAGCACATTGTGACTTCCGGGGATACCGCCATAAGCGCCAACCTACTTCCTATCCTAGACTTTTGATGAATTAAAAAATGCTTTACCCGTATAGATAGACAGGTGGACTAGGTGGATGGGTGGAAGTGTTGCTAACCCGTCAAACGGATTTCATAGCAGATATGTGTAGATGTCGGATTTTAGCCTTGCAATAGAGCTGTAAATCAAACAGATATATCCAGAAATCGCCTGAAGCAGAGCCTGTGTACATGGTTACTACTTGCTATTTTGACAAGCTGAATTTAGGGCTGTACAATTTTCACCGGTAAGCAAAGTCTGCGCACAATGGGACTGAAAACGGATTGTAGAAAGGGGGGATGAACTTGGTACAGGAGATCTACAAGAAGCTGGCTGAGGCACTTAATGCCCGAAGCAGGGCATATCCTTCGGTCCCGTGTCAGGAGTTTTATGAGCTGGCAGAGGAACTTTTCACTCCGGAACAGGCAGAGATTGCCTGCACCATGCCTGTGGCTCCCGCAACGCTTGAGGAAGTAGCCTCCAGGATGGAAAACGTCAACAGTGGGCGCTTAAGAGCGCAACTCGAGGAGATGGTGGGCAAAGGTGTGGTGCGTTTAAAGGAAAAGGACGGCAAGACGTATTATGAGTTACTACCCATTGTCCCAGGCATTCTGGAATTGCAGTTCATGCATGGCAGGGTCGATGAACGCACCAAGCGCCTAGCGCAGCTACTCAAAAACTATGGTAAAGCCATGAAAAACATTATGATGGCTGCACCACCGCACATTGCTGACACCTCTGCAGCTAGAAAAGTATCAGTGGAGGAGGAAATCCCTCAGGTTCTCATGATTCTACCGTATGATGAGGTGATAAAACTCATAGATAGAACGGAGTATATCGCTGCTGGGACATGTGTCTGCCGACATCAGGGTGATTTGTTGGATAAGCCCTGTGATAAACCCAAGAACAACCTGTGCATGATTTTTGGTCCGTCGGCTAAGTTCGCAGATAGCAGAGGCTTCGCCCGACTCCTCTCCAAAGAAGAAGCTATAAGGAGCATCGATGAGGCTGAAAAGGTAGGTCTTGTACATAGTTATGCCAACACAAATGACAAATACATTGACCTCCTGTGCAATTGCTGCGGTTGCCACTGTCCCTTTCTAAGGGGCGCGGCACGCTCCCCCGTACCCAGCCAGGCTTTTATTGCTCATTGGGTTATTACAATAGACGAGGATGCCTGCACCGGCTGTGGTGCCTGCATAGACAGGTGCTGGATGAAGGCATTGGAAATGCAAAGCGGAGTGGCGGTGCGTAATGCTAGCCGTTGCATAGGCTGCGGTATATGCAGATATGTATGCCCCACTGACGCGATGAATCTGGTGCCTCGAGAACCAGCTACAGCCAAATGAGAAGGCACTTGCTACTTCTTGTGGCTGAGATAATCGAAAAGGGTCAGACGGTGCATCCTAGCTTTCCTCAGCCCTACATCGCGGAACCTTGTTAATGTTTAATTCCTGCTAGTATAATGGACTAGAAAAGATGGGGCTGTAGCTCAATTGGGAGAGCGCCTCCCTTGCACGGAGGAGGTCAGGGGTTCGAATCCCCTCAGCTCCACCATCACGTACAAAAGGTAAAACTTTCTCCAAGACCTTCCTGCTGACCTATTAGGACATCGCCGCTATACCCTGACCAACACAATGTAAAGTGCAACTTTTTCGCCAATAACTGGCTCTTTGTCAAGTTGTGTGGAAATAGCTACGAGATGGTGCAAACCCCAGTAGCATCTTTCTCCAAT
>FWPV01002139.1_pt1 | contig 49894 bp, 44 predicted proteins | sample 2228371 | NCBI WGS metagenome assembly FWPV01 (sample SAMEA103939776, study PRJEB20133) | metagenome | reverse complement strand
TAGACTCCGCGGTCGGCTTCCTCCACGCTGGGGTCGTCGTCGGTGAACAGATCGACTATCTTCTCCCACTCGCCGTAGTCCTGGTAGTAGCCGTAGATGCGCTGCAGCCGTTCGATCTTGTTGATATCGTCCAAACGGGTAAGCCGTGCCTGAAGCTCCTCCAGCGTCGCCATGATTCCCTCCCTCGGATCCTCTTGCCCGTTCTTTGTTCCCCGCTCTTGCTACCTCGCGGTGACACGCGTACCTTGGGGCCCGGCAGGGTGAGAAACGCATGAACCAGAGCCTTGCTTCCCGGGGGGACGGGCCGGGAGAGTCCGGCTCCACCTCCGCGCCCAGGGCCACAGCCGTGGGTCAGCTCGTCTTCAGGCCAAGACGGTCAGGGGATCCCGAGCCTCACTCCCTGGGCTGGCTGGCAGCCCCCCACCCGCCGAGCCGTATCCACCATACCCGGGCCGTCGAGGTCAGTCAAGCAATTCATTAACCTTTACTAATTTACTTCGGGGGGAGCGGCGCCGACCCGCCGAATAAACTTAAGCCAGGTTAACGACCTTCTTGACTAGAAGCCTCCTTCTCCTCTATGTTGGGCCTGGGGAGAGAAAAACCACGAAGGGAAGACGACATGCAGGCGCGACAATACTCCAAGTACGTGCAGCCTCTTCGGCTGGGCACGGAGTTCATCAGCCCCTCTTTCCGGGGGAGGATCTCCGACTTCCCCTTGGTCCACGACCAGAAGACCACCCCCGAATCGCCCATCCGCGTGGAGATCTATTACGCCTACGCCCCCGGAGCCGGTTTTCTTGCTCCGAGCAAGTTCACCCCCCTCGTCGAGGGCCGGCCGGTCGAGGAGCTCAAGAACCTAGGCACCCATTCGCACGACGATTTCGAAGAGGTTTACTACTTCATCGGCAGCGACCACACCGACAACACCCGCCTGGGCGGACAAGTGGAGATGTGGCTCGGCGCCGGGGACGAAGCCGAGAAGTTCGTGATGCGGGACCCTACGGCCGTGTTCGTGCCCAGGGGAGTGCCCCACAACCCTTGGATCGTGACCAAGGTGAACGATCCGCGGCATCCCATCATGATCATTTGCGTGTCGCTCACCAACGCCTTCCGCCTCTGGGGAGAGGGAACCCGCTACTATCCCTATCCCAGCAGGTTCAATCCCGATCTCATCGGCGTGCCCCAGCCGGGTCCGGGGAAGTACGCTCCCTATGTCAACCGTTTGACTCTGTCCCAGGACATCTACATCTCGTTCCTTTTGGGTCGGGTGTGTACCCCCAATCTCATGTTCGACGACAAAGTCTGCCGTGCCCCCCTTTGGACGGAGTTCTTTTTGGTCTACGCCGGCGGGACCGGCGTGGGAGTCCCCACCTTGGCCGACCTCGCCAAGAACGACCCTATGTCGTATTGGGACTGGACCAAAGGCATGCAGCACTACCAAAGCTATGATGAAGTCTTCCTCTATCTGCCCACCGACCCCCACGACACCCTCAACCTGGGTGGGGAAGTAGTGGCATACCTTGGAGACGAGGACTACAGCTTCACCGAGCCGACGTCCATTTATGTGCCGGGTGGGGTGCTGCACAATCCCAACTACTTCAAGCGGGTGGAACGGCCCTACTACATGCTGGTCCTGGCTCTGACCGACAACGCCAAGTTCCACGAGGGCGAGTTCACCCCGCTGCCCGCTCCCGCTACCTTCAAGTTCTAGGCCAGAGGCGCGCTGATACCAGGAGTAGTCGACAAGCGGTAGTCCCAGGGGATTTACGATGAATTCTCAGTTCTCCCCCGGACCGAGAAGAAGGTTCAGCCGTGAGGTTCGCCGGGAGCAGATCGTCAAAGCTACGCTCGACTTGATCGCAGAGCACGGCGTAAGAGGCACCACCCTGTCCCGGATCGCCGACAGGGTAGGAGTCACCACTCCGGCCCTCTATGCGCACTTCCGCAACCGCCGGGAGATCCTCTTGGCCGCGCTCGACGTCCTCATGGAACACCGCACCTCACTCCACCGGGAGGTGCCAGAGGGCAACGCGTTTGATCGTCTGCGGACTATCGAAGGCCGCCATTCCCAGCTCCTCGGACGCGACGACCGCTCGGTACTGGCCCTGTTCGAGTTCATCGCGGCTCCGCCGGAGGAAGGACTGCGCGAGACCTTAGGCCAGAAGCACCTCGTGCTCATCCACCACATCGCCGACCTGATACGGCAGGCGCAGCGGGAAGGCTCGGTCCGACCCGATGTCGACCCTCTGCAGACGGCCTGGATGTTGGTCAGCCGGGCCTGGACCGAGGACATAGCCCATCTCATGGGCATCTCTCACGAGTGGAACGAGGCCCGTTCCCTTCGTATGCTGGATTTCATCCTCGACTCCATCGCCACTACTCCACCCCAGGGCGACCCGGCCGCGCCCGCCGTCGCCGCCCGGCGTGACGCCGCGGCGCCGCCCGCCCCTACTCCGCTCGGTGGATGCCGGCCTTCTGCAGGTTGAGGTGGCTCATGGCGGAGTCGGGGCAGGCCCCATGCCAGTGGACCTCTCCGGCTGGGATGTAGACCAGACAGCCGGGGGTGACCACGTACTCCTTGTCCTTGGTGGCCACGATGCCCCTCCCCTCGGTGATGAAGAGTATCTGCTCGGAGTCGTGCACGTGCCAGTCCAGGCGCCCCCCGATGCCGAAGCTGGTGAGGGCGGCCCCCCAGCCCCCGGTCTCGGCGGTCATGTGAAAGAGCCGGCGGCCGCTCACCGGGGCGGACTTTACGATGGGATCGTTCTCCGGGCTCATGTGCGCGACTTCCACCGTGCTGCTTTCCACTACGAACATGTGGCTACCCCCTTTGCCTGATGCTCTTGGGCTACTTCCCCCACCACCACTCCGGTCTTGGCTTCCCGAGGCAGGATGACCGCGTCCACCCCTTGCTCGCCCAAGCCAGCGGCCATGGCCGCCTCCAGATCAGCCTTGACTGCTTCCGCCACCGCCAGAGGCACCCCATACTCCTGGCCCAGAGCAAGGGCCAGCGTCAGGTCCTTGTGGGCCAGGCTTATCTTGAAGCCGGGGGCGAAGTCGCGCTTGAAGACCGTGCGGGGACAACGTCTTAGACTCCAGTTATCGGCGGTGCTTACCGTCATGAGCTCGTAGAGCACCCGGGCATCGAGACCGGCTTTCACCCCCAGCACCATGCCCTCGGCGGAGATGGAGTTGCAGGCCAGACCCACCAGGTTGTTGACGAGCTTGGCCACGTTGCCGCAGCCCACTTCTCCCATGTGGAAGATGCGCGCAGCCAGTGGTTCCAACAGGGGGCGGACCTTGTCCAGCAAGGCCGCCTCGCCGCCCACCATGATGGTGAGGGTGCCCGCTTCGGCCCCCACCGTACCCCCACTCACCGGCGCATCAAGGACTCCCACCCCGCTGCGGGCGGCTTCTTGAGCCAAGCGGCGGATGAGCGAAGGGGCGTTGGTGCTCATGTCGACGTAGAGGTCCCCGGGCTGCCAGCCGGCTCTGAGCCCGCTCGGTCCCAAGACCACCTCTTCCACCGCCTGCGGCGTAGGTAGACAGGTGATCACCACCCGACAGGCCCGGGCCGTTTCCGCGGGGGTATCTGCCCAGACCGCCCCCTGGGCAAGCAGGGGCGCCGCCCGCTCCGGGTCCAGATCGTGCAGCACAAGGTCAAACCCGGCAGCCAAGAGCTGGCGGCACATGGGCCGACCCATCTGCCCCAGACCTATGAAACCCACCTTCTCTCTCATGTGCGGACCTCCCTGCGGGGAGCGAGCCAGCGCCCACCGCCCCCACCTTCCTCGCCTCCCGTCTTCGACTCCGAGATCACAGACTGACAAACCCCGAGCCATGAAGTTAGTTAACACAAGTTAAGTTGTCAAGCAGGGGGCACAATTCTGGTATCGTACGCCGTACAAGCGTCCCCGGCGCCTCACCAGGCGGTGATGCCCGGGCTAGCAAGGAGGAAACCCTGAGCGAGACACTGACGCATCAAACCGACCCTGCGTTCACGGAGCCGGCAGAGGTCTCCATCACCATCGAGCAGGTCTCCGAGTCGATCTGGAGACTCACCGAGGAAGTCTTAGAGCTGCTTCGCACCCAGGCCACCCGCGAGGTGCAGCGTGGCAAGCGACCGGAAGTCCTCTGGGTGGACGACGTCACCAGGAGCCAGGGCAACACCGTCATCGCCGTCCGTCAGTTGACCGAGATCTACCCCGAAGGAGTGACCCTGAAGAAACTGGCGGAGACCATCGGTGTGACTCCGGCGGCTGCTTCCGTCATGGTGGACCTCTTGGTCAAGAAGAAGATGCTCAAGCGGACCCGGTCCAAGAGCGACCGCCGGTCTGTGCTCATCCGCCTCGCCCCCGAGACCGCCCGTCTGTTCGAGATCAGCGAGCAGAGCCTCAGGCGCAGCGTCATGAGTCTCTTGGACCGCCTGGGGCCGGAGATGCTGCACGAGTGGCAGCGCATCCTGGTAAGAGCAGCGGCAGCCTTGCGCGAGATAGTAGAGCCGGCCCAACCTCTCGAGGAGGCAGAGGAGTCTTTGGATGAGCCGGAGAAGTCGGCGGGTGCCGCCGGGTGACCCCCTATAAGACAGCTGGGCGGGAGAGCTAGCAGAGGCACAGCCCCGGGGACCCCCGTTGACGAAGCCAGCCGTCGGCAACCCTTAGTTATGATTAACTAACCGCATGCGTGCGCCTGCAAGTCGGCAAAACAGGAAGCGCGGGTCGAGTCGGGGAGGAGGCGATGAGACTTAAGGGGAAGACCGCACTCATCACCGGCGGGGGCAGCGGCATCGGGGCTGCCATCGCTGAACGGTTCGTAGCTGAGGGCGCCAAGGTGTGCATCAGTGGTCGCCGCCGCGAGCGCCTGGAGAAGCTAGCGGACCGCCACCCTGGATCCGTGCTGGCCTGCCCCGGGGATGTGTCTTGCCCCGAGGATGTAAAACGCATGATAGAGGCCACACTGGGCTTGAGCGGGACCCTCGATGTGCTGGTGAACAATGCGGCCTTTGATGTCTTGGGTCGTATCACCGAGCTTGAGCTGCAGCAATGGGAACGGGTTTTTTCTGTCAACCTGACCGGCCCTTTCCTGCTCATGCGGGAAGCCATCCCCCACATGATCAAGCAGGGGGGCGGCTCCATCATCAACATCGCTTCCATCGGCGGCATCCGTTGTATGCCCTCCAGTCCCGCCTACGGGACCGCGAAGGCCGGGCTCATCCATCTGACCAAGGCTGTCGCCCTCGACTACGGGCCTGTCGGCATCCGCTGTAACGCCGTATGTCCTGGCGCTACGCGAACCGAGATGTTCGAAGCCACCCTGACGGAACTGGCCGCGGCTCAAGGCAGCGACCTGCAGACCGTGTTGGAGAGATTCGCCCGGCCTGCACCCTTAAGACGCATCGCCTCTCCTCAGGAGATGGCCGGAGTCTGCGCCTTCCTGGCAAGCGACGATTCTTCTTACATGACCGGCGCCGTGTTGGTGGTCGACGGCGGATTGAACGTGGTAGACGCTGCCGCAGCCGCTCTCCCCTAGATCGGAGAACGCCGCCGCTGGCTTGTTATAGATGGAAAATCCAACAGCTGAAAGTGCTCGCCGCACCAGCTAGTGCACAGTCAAACCGCCATCGACGCAGAGCGATTGTCCAGTGATGAACGAGGCCTTCTCAGAACACAGCCACAACACCGCTTCCGCCACGTCTTCGGGAGTGCCTACCCGGTGCAAAGGCAGGTCTTCGACCAACTTGTCGGAGACGCCGGGCGTAGTACTCGTGAGGTACTGCCACAGGAGGGTGTTCTGGATCGGACCGGGTAGCACTGCATTCACCCGGATGCCATAAGGGGCACCTTCGAGAGCAGCCGTACGAGTGAGGCCGGTGAGGCCGGCCTTGCTGCTGTTGTACGCGCAGAAGTTGGGATCGACTCTGATGGCAGCCGCCGACGAGGTGTTCACGATGGCACCCCCGCCTTGGCCCATCATGGCTCGCATCTCGTACTTGAGGCAGAGGAAGACCCCCTTGAGGTTGGTGTTGAGAGTGACATCCCAGACCTCCTCAGGACAGTCGACTATGCTGTAAAGAGGGATGCGCACCCCGTCGGGGCCCACTCCGGCGTTGTTGAAAGCAAGGTCAAGGCGACCGTACCGCTCCCCGCACTCCTCCACCAACCTGCGCACCTCTTCCTCGCGCGTCACGTCGCAGCGCACGAAGCATGCTTCTCCCCCGGCTTCTTGAATAATGCGGACGGTCTCCTGTCCACCAGTGAGGTTGCGTGCAGTCGAGACCACCACCTTCGCCCCCTCGCGAGCAAAACACTGAGCCGTCACCCGGCCAATGCCGGTAGCACCCCCCGTGACCAGCGCGACCCTGCCTTCGAAAAGTCCAGCCATGCCACCCTCCCACTGCTCGGACACCACAAGTCAGCAGCCGGCACCGTCGGCCGACCACGCAGCCGTTCTATCCCCCGCACTATAGCCGCAGCCGGCCACCGTGGTCAAGTAATTGGTTAAGGTTGATTAACTATAACTGAGCTGTCTTTCCCGCCTTGTGGCGACGGTCTGTGCGAGTCCCTAGTCAACCCACTTGACAGACCGCCTTGCCATAAGTTAATTAGTGCTAAATAAGCGCCGCGGGTCAGAGCAGTCGGCGGGGGCCGGCAGGCATCGGCCAACAGCGGTGGAACAGCAATGAGTGCGGGGTGTCTCTGGGTGTCAGGAACGGGGGGCGCCGGATGAGAATAACCAAGGTCGAGTGCATTCCTGTCTCCCTCCCCTTTGTCAAGCCTATGGTGATGTCAGGGGGAGCCGCCACTCAGGCCGACGCGGTGGTAGTGAAGATCCACACTGACGAAGGCATCACCGGTGTGGCCGAGACGGGTGACACCTCCCTCTGGTATATGGGCGAGAGTCAGGATTCCATCCTCTACAACCTGACCCGAGTGTTCGCCCCACACATCCTTCTCGGCGAGGACCCCTTCAACCTGGAACGGATCGTGGCCAGGATGGACAAGGCCACCCGCTCGAACAGCCAGTCCAAGGCGGTAGTGGACTACGCACTGCACGACCTCATGGGCAAGGCTCTAGGGGTCCCTGTGTATAAACTCCTCGGAGGACTGTCCAATCCCCAGATCCCTCTGGCTTTTGTGATGTCATCGGGCACCGCCGAGGCTGTGGAAGCCGAAGGCCGCGCTCTGGTCAAGGCAGGCTTCAGAGCGCTGAAACTCAAGGTGGGAGCGCAGTCACCGGAGCAGGACGTCGAGATGATCGCCGCCTTGCGCGGAGCAGTAGGCAGCGGGGTCAAGTTGATCATCGATGCCAACGGGGGCTGGATGTATCACCAGGCGCTGCACGTCTTGCGCAGGGCCGCCGCCTATGACCTTTTCTTGGCCGAGCAGCCGGTGCCTTGGTGGGACATCGATGGACTAGCGCGGCTGCGACGCAAGGTCGAGGTCCCCATATTCGCCGACGAGTCAGCGGCCGAGCTCGGTCAGGTGCTTCAGATAATCGAGCGAGAGGCCGCCGACGGCTTCTTCCTCAAGATCCCGAAAGCCGGCGGCATCCTCAAGTCCCGCCGCTGGGTGGCGGTGGCACAGGCCGCCAACTTGCCCGTCATGTGCGGGTGCATGATCAACTCCGGACTGGGTTGCGCGGTGGAGGCAGCCTTTTTGGCGGCGACGGCCTGGATGGGTCACATCGAGCAGGAGGCCATCGGGCCGCTCAATCTCTACAACGTCTACGACACGGTGAGCGGTCCGCTTCCCAACGACCTGGCCAGACAGCCGCCGCGGTACGAGGGGGGATACCTCTATCCTCCGGACGGTCCGGGATTAGGGGTGGAGCTGGATGAGACCGCCCTGGACAGAGCGATCAGTCCCGGTAAGCAGCCAGTGGTCATCGCGGGCTAGGGGGTCCCGGGAGAAGGGCGGACAGGCAGGACTCCGTCGACGGGCAGAGCTTCGGGAAAGGGGCTTTCCACAAGGGGGGTGATCAAGAATCGGATGGTGAGCTTGATCAGGAGTCTCCGTCAAGTACGACAAACGATCTGAAGCGGTCGAATGCTAAAGGGGGGAGAAGTGAAAAGAAGAGCTTTATATCTTACGCTCGCATTGCTGCTCATGGTCACTCTCGTAGGTCTGCTGGCAGCCTGCGAAGAGAAGGAGACCACCACGACCACCGCCACCACCGCCGAAACCAAGGGCCAGGTGCTGAGGCTGGCGGCTCCTTGGCCGGTAGGGGACCCGGTCACCAACAACATCCAGGACTATGTTGACAAGTTCAACGCCCAGGCCGGGGGCCGGTACACCATCGAACTACACCCGGGAGGCCAGCTTCTCGCACTTCCTGACAGCTTCGAGGCCGTGCGGACCGGTGCCGTGGAGATGGCGGGCTGGCCGGTGGCCGTTTTTGGCAGCATAGTGCCGGAGTTCAACCTGGCAGAATTGCCCTTCGCGGTCAACAGCATCGAAGCCGACGCCGCCTTCAATGTCGAGATGACCAAACTTTACGACAAGGTGCTCACCGAGAAGCACAACATGAAGCCGGTGTTCAACTTCACCTGCCAGGGTCTTGACATCATCAGCGTCAAGCCCGTGCGGACGCTCGAAGACTGGAAGGGCCTCCTCTGCCAGACCATCTCTCCCGTGACTGCCAAGGTAGTCGAGCTCCTCGGCGGTAGCGGGGTAGCCATGGAGTTCTCGGAGGGTTACCAGGCCATGCAGAAGAAGGTCATCGAGGCCTCCCTCCAGTCGGGCTCCATGATCATCATGTTCAAGATGAACGAGGTGGCCAAGTATCTCACTCGGGCCTACCTGACGCCCGCTAGCATCGGGGTGTTCATCAACCTCGACGTCTACAACAAGATGCCGGACGACATCAAGAAGCTCATCGACCAGCTCGGACAGATCGACCAGCAGGCCGTGATCAACGCCAACATGATCGAGCTCTACAAGACCAACTACGCCAAGATGACCGAGTTGGGCATGGAGGTCTATCCACTGCCCGGGGCCGAGCGCGACCGCTGGGCCGAGAGGCTGAAGCCATACGCCGATGAGCTGCTCGGCAAGGTGGATCCGGCCACCGCTGACCAGGTGCGCCAGATCACCCAGCAACTTGACCAGCAATTCCCGTACAAGGACTGAGGCTGGTCACGAGACGGCGCTGGATGTCCCGCAGCCCCGCAAAGCGGGGCTGCGGGACGGTAGCGGGGGCAAGTTCCGGGCGGTAGGAGAAACCTTGAGGAGATTTCTGCTCAAAGCTGAGGCCGTAGTAAAGAGAGTGGGAGACTTGAGCCTGCTCGTAAGCGGGATCTTGATCCTTGTAATCGGCTTCATCACCACCTACGGAGTAGGCAAGCGCTATATCTTCCGCAACCCGGACCCCTACACCTACGAAATCAGCGTGATCTTCCTTGTCGCCTGCATCCTGCTCGCCATTCCAGGTATCCAGTGGAACCGGCGCAATCTCCGCGTGGACTTCCTCGTCAACCATCTGCCGGCAAGATGGCAGGCGGTTCTGACTGACCTGTTCACCACGGTGCTGGCCCTAGCCTTTGTGTCTGTAGTCATCTGGAAAAGCTGGGGCATCTTCCTTTACTCCTTCAAGGTGGGCGAAACCAGCCAGTCGGCCTGGCAGGAGCCGCTCTGGCCACTGAAACTCCTCGTACCTCTCACCATGGGGTGGCTGTTCTTGACGTTGCTCTCCCAACTCGTGCAGGGTGCGATCCACGTCATAAAAGGCACCACCCGCGAAGACGCCAGGATCCAACTGGGAGAGTGAGTGATGGGACTTGATCCGGGCACGACTGGGATCATCGTGGTGGCGGCCTTATTCGTACTCATGATGCTGGGCGTGCCCATCGTCTACTCCCTGGGCTTCTCGGGGATGATGGGGGCACTTCTGAGCTACGGGCCCACGGCGTTGCACAAAGCCGGCGCCTCTCCCTTCAGCACCGCCTTCAATCTCTCCTGGACGGCTCTCCCCCTGTTCGTGCTTCTCGGCACCATCATCGCCGCCTCCGGCATGGGCGAAGGGGTGTTCAAGGCGGCTGGCTATTGGCTTTCCCGCGTACGAGGAGGACTGGTGGCCGCGGGGATCATCGGCGAAGGCGTGCTGGCAGCCGCCCTCGGCACCAGCGCAGCCACCATCATCGTGGTGGGCAAAGTCGCCGTACCGGAGTTCGACCGTACAGGCTACAACCGTGGGTATGCTCTGGGGGCCCTCCTGGCCGGGGGCATACTCGGTCCCCTCATCCCGCCCAGCGCCACCTTCATCATCATCGGAGTCATAGCCGGACTCTCCATCGGCAAACTGTTCATCGCCGGCATCATCCCTGGACTGCTGCTGATCGTCTTTCTTTCCCTTCCCGCCATTGCCATGGCTTATCTTAAGCCGGGCCTCGCTCCCAAAGGCTACCCCGTGCCTTGGCGGGAGCGATGGCGCTCTCTCAAAGGCGTATGGCCCATCGTCGTGGTGATGGGCAGCATCCTGGGGGCCATTTACGGCGGCATCGCCACCGCCACTGAGACCGCGGCCGTGGGGGTGGTGGTGACCTTGTTCATCGCCGTGGTCTTTTTCAAGATGCGCTGGCGACAACTGAAGGAGGCCTTGCGGGAAGCGGCGATGATCAACGGGATGATCCTCTTCATCATCTTCGCCGCCAACTTCTTCACCTACGTGCTCGGAAGCACCAACGTGGCTTCTGGGCTGGAAGATATGGTGGGGGCGTCCGGGTTGCCGCCCTACGCGGTGATCGTGATCATCAACGTCATCTTGATCATACTGGGCTGTATCCTCGACCCCATCACCATCACCCTGCTCACCATCCCCATCTTCATGCCGCTGATCCAAAGCCTGGGCTTCGATCCCATCTGGTTCGCGGTCATGTTCGCCATCAACACCCAGATCGGCCTCATCACCCCGCCCATGGGCACAGACCTTTTCGCGGTGAGGACCATCTTCAACATCCCCACCAATCAGATACTGAAGGGAGTCACCCCCTTCCTGCTGTTCGAACTGGTCTTCTTGGGCATCATCGTGGCCTTCCCCCAGCTGACCCTGTGGCTGCCCAGCATGATGATCGGAAAGTGACGACTAGCCGACAAGTCCAGCCAGGATCTCAGCGACGTCCTTGACTTGCGGTGCCTTCTCCGCAGCCTGGGACCGCACGGCATCCTCCAGCATCAGAAGGCAGAAGGGACAGGCTGTAGCGAGCAGGGCGGCTCCCGTGTCCAGGACCTGGGCCCCACGCAACTTGCTGACCCGAGTCTCCGCGGTCTCTTCCAGCCACATGCGGCCACCGCCTCCTCCGCAGCAGAGACTTCGATCCCGATGGTCTTTCATCTCCACCAGGGCCGCGGCAGGCACCTGCCGCAGTAGTTCGCGGGGCGACTGGTAAAGGCCGTTGTAGCGACCCAGATAGCAGCCATCGTGGTAGGTCACCCGCATCAGGCTTGCCGGCTCCCCACCCCGTCCCTTCTCCTTTCCGCGGTTAAGCTCCCCCGGGCCCCTCAACTTGAGTCTGCCTTCCTGTAGCAGCTCAGCCAGGAACTGACTGTGATGCAACACCTCGAAGCGGCCGCCCACAGCCGGATACTCGTTCCTCAGCACCTGGTAGCAGTGTGGGCAGGCGGTCACGATCCGCCGCACACCGTAGTCGGTGAGGAGCCGGACGTTGGCTTGCGCCAGGATCTGGAAAACGTGCTCCGCCCCCAGACGTCTGGCCGGATCCCCGCAGCAGCCCTCCTCCTCCCCCAAGATCGCGAAATCGACGCCCGCTTCTTTCAACAGCCGAGCGAAGGAGCGAGCCACCTTGAGGTTGCGCTCTTCCAGCGCCTGCGTACAACCCACCCAGTAGAGCAGGGAGGCCTCCCCGTCTTCGCCCAGAACCTTGACGTCGAGGCCTTCCGCCCAGTCCGTGCGGGCATACGTCGTCCCTCGCCAGGGATGGCCGCGGACCCGCAGGTTCTTTACCGTTTCTCTGGCAGTATCCGTGGTGGCGATCATCTGGAGATGACGCCTGAGATCCAGGATGATGCGCATCTGCTCGTTTGCGGCCGGGCAAACCTCCTGGCAGGCCAAACAAGTAGTGCAAGCCCAGACCGCCTCCTCGCTGACGACCGTCCCTACCAAAGTCGGCTGTTCCGGCCGGACCCCGGCGATCTGCGTCCGCAGGAGCGACGGGCCGACTGCGAGCAGATGAGCCTTGATCCCCAGGACCAGCTCGCGCGGCGATAGCAGTTTGCCGCTGAGCTGCGCCGGACACCGTACGTGGCACCGTCCGCACCAGGTGCAGGCATAGGAGTCAAGAAGCTGCTTCCAGGGGAGATGCTCGACTCTGTCGCGCTGGAAGCTCCGGGTGTCTGCCAAATCGACCGCCCGTGTTGCCCCCTTATCCCCTCGCTGGCGCAAGGTGAGATTGGGCAGGATGAACAGCGGGTGCAGATGCTTGGAATACGGGGTGTAGACGAGAGCGCCCAGCAGGAGCAGGTAGTTGAACCACCACAGGCCCGTGCCCGCCGCCTCTAGAGCCTGCGGGGACGCGCCGCATGCGACCAGCAGACCAGCCAAGGTAGTACCCAGGGGCGGCCACCGGCCCCCTAGGTCTGCCGCGGCGTAGCCCGAAGCTTCTATCAGATAGTGAAGTACCACCAGCATCGTGATCAGGGAGACGACGCCCGCCTGTACGATCTTGTCGCCGGTCGTCTCCCGTCTCTCCAGTCGTGGGGACCTGAGAATGTATCTCTTCAGGATGACGTGGAACATCGCGGCCAGAATCAACAAGCCCGCCACGTCCAACACTGAGAAGAAGGAGCGCTCGAAGCTGCTCCCACTCATGAGTGGAAAAAGCCCAAGACCCATGCCCAGCCCCAGGAAAACGAAGTAGCCGACCAAGAAGACGCCCAATCCCCAGAACATGAGCGCGTGGCCCAGCGGAGCCGGATCGGAAAAAGCGAGGTGCCGCAGATTGCTCCTCTGGGTCACAAAGGAGAAAGCGGCCTCTGCCACCCGGGACACAGGTCTATCGAACCGGTCCTCCGCCTCCGGTCTCCCCAAGCGAAGAAGACGTACCAGAAACACCACCCTCCGGGCGAAGAGGGCAAGAGCCAAGCCCAGCAGAAGCCAGAAGGCCAGGTAGCCTGAGGTGTGAAGACCCATCAAGGCACCAACAGCCGCACTATCTCTTCCCCGGTCTCGAGCATCTCCAGGTTGTCAAGGAGCGCCAAGAGCCGCTCCGCAGCGCTTGGGGAATGCTTGCCGGCGAAGGAGAGGTTGTCCCTGAACTTGGCCAAGAGCTCCTCCCTGGAGAGAGGGTTGCCGGGGATGTCCCCCTTGGGCACCCGGACCTCGGCGCTGTATGCCCGTCCGTCCTCGGTCACGACGGTCAGGGCCCAGGGCGAGTCTGAAGAAGAGGAGGACTCGACCTCGATCATCTTGATGAACTCGTTAACATCGGCGGCGCGTATGGCCTCCTCGGTGAAGTGAGCCGGCTTGACGCTCCCCCGGAGCAGGGCGGTGGCGACTGTGTACCGGAAACTGAAAAGAGCATTGCCCTGCGGAAACTCCCCGATCGTCCACGGCTGGGCCAGAAAGCCCGTTCCGGCGTGGCGGGGAACCCGGCAGATGACTCGACGTACGCTGGAAGGGTCAGGCCGATAGAGACGAAGTATCTCGAGGGCACAATCGATCAGTCCGTGCGTACTACGACAGCAAGGATAGGGCTTGAAGGTCATGTCGCTCCAGAACTTCTTCCCCAGATCTTTGGTGAGAAGCTCCTCGTCTCGTATCCCCGTCGCAAAGAGGTGGTAATAGCCGAACTGTCCTCGCAACGCATCCTTGGGGGCCGTCCAGCCCGCCAAGGCGAGCTCAGCCGCGAAGACCCCGTTTCTTGCCGCCAGCCCGAGCGGCAACTTGAAAGCTGTAGTCCCCTCCCAGAGGTTCTGGGCAGTACCGCTCAGCTGGTTGAGTACCAATCCAAAGGCGTTGCGCAACTGCTTCTCGCTGAGCCGGAGCAGCCGTCCCGCGATAGCTGTGGCCCCCAGAGCGTTGGCCAAGCCGTTGCCGTCCCAGCCCAGGGCCAGACTGAACTCACTGGTGCTCAGAAGACGGGCCGTCAGGTCGTCGCCCAGAAGCATGGCCAAAAGCAACTCCCGCCCCCCAGCTCCCACCCTCTCCCCCAGGCTGAGGGCCGTCATCACGGTGGTCCCCGACACATGACCCGGTGCCGACCGCCCTTCTACGACCGGACTGACCGGCTCGAAGTCATAGCTTCGGCAAAGGATGCAGTTGACCATCGCCGCCTCGGACGCGGGTACCCTGCCTCCATACATGAGGATGGTGGCTTCCGGCCTTCCGCCGCGGCCCTTGATAAGCTCCACCAGCTGCTCGTTGCCGGCAGCGAACGCGCCCCCCGCTAGGCACCCGACCGTGTCAATGACCCTGTCTTTGGCGTGACGTACGGTCTGCTCGTCCAGGTCTTCGAAGTGGGCGCCCAGAATATGCCCGAGGATCTGATCCATCTCCGCTGGTACCCCGGTCTCAGGCAAGCACATCTGGCAGCGGCCGAAGCGGAAGTCCTCCGCTTACGTAAAGACAGTGACCGGTGACGAAAGAGGCGAGCTCGGAGGCCAAGAAGAGGGCGGCTCCCGCGATGTCCGGAGGAGTACCCACCCGGCCGAGGGGCACCACTTTCGCTAGGTCGGCGCACAGGGCGTCCTTCTCTTCCTCAGGCAGGCGGCGTCCTGCCACCTCGTCGAAGAAGTGCGTGCGGATGGGGCCCGGAGCGATGCAGTTGACATTGATGCCGTAAGGAGCCAAGGTCGCGGCGAGGTCGTACGTGAAACTGATCACCCCACCCTTGGCTGCGTTGTAGTGGATGCTGTGGGCCGGAGGGAGAGTGGCACCGATGGAGGACAGCCCGATGATCTTTCCGTAGTGGACCTTCTTCATGTGCGGCACTACGAACTTACAGAACAAGAAGTGGCTTTTGAGGTTGAGATCCACTATCTCATCCCACACCTCTTCGGGCATGTCCTCGATGGTGACCGGCGTAGTTATCCCCCCCGCATTGTTCACCAGGATATCGATCTTTCCAAACTTCTCGATGACTGTTCCCACCACTTTTTCCACTTGTGTCCTACGGGTGACATCGCATTCTAGGAATAAGGCTTCTCGCCTCTTTTCTTTGACCAGCTCCGCAGTTTCCTTCCCCGCGTGAGCGTCAATGTCTACTACGGCGATATCGCCACCCTCTTCCGCGAACGTCAGACTTATAGCTCTACCGATGCCTTTCGCTCCTCCCGTGACCAGGGCCACTTTATCTTTGAGCAACATGTGAGCCTCTCCTAATTTTGTTTCTGTTGGTACTCAGGTGGAATATAGGCAGACCAGTCAGCCACGCGGTTCGGATCCAGCATGTTCCTCACTTTCTGGAGCCAGCGATCGGCGTGATCGTAGATAGGCCCCCAGCGCTCGTGGATATGATTGATGTCCTCCACCTGCATCATGGCGCCCCGGTTCGTGTAGCCGAAGCGGCGGCAGGGCCCGTGGGGATCGTAGACGATACGCAAGTACTCCTTACCCGCCGCAAGCGACAGCGGATCCCAGGGGTCGAAATCGGTCGCGATGCCGCCTGAGCAACCCAGTGAGAAGTGCTCCATAGGCCGGTACGACATGCCCAGGTTCGGATGCAACACGTTACCAGCTGAAGCAAAAGGCTGAAGGGCCTGGAACTCGATCGGGCGGTAGGCCAGCTGCATCTCGACCGAGCCATCGGCACCTTGGGTAGACAACATGAAATCGCCCGTAGCCCTCAGACCCGGCACCCCGGTGGACCACATCTGGTACTGGAAGATCTGGGCCTTCACCTTCTCAGTGTTCCACTCCGGCTCGAGCCAGCCCTCCCACTTCTCCATGGCTGCCCTCACTGCTCTGCGGCGGTACTCCAGCTCCCGCGCCGAGCAGCCGTTGACTATGACCGGCATCATGCGGGCGAACTTGGCCAGGTCCGGCGGCGAGGCCTGCAGCTTTGCCCATTGCTCGTCGTTGCCCTCTTCGTGAAAACCCGTGTTCATGTAGGCGGGTGCCACCAAGCAGGCGATCTCGGCTTGCCCGATCTCCCGAGCCGCCTGTAGCATCCTCTCGGTATCGGGAAAGGTAAGGACATCCACCCAGTAGTTGTCCGGCACTTTCTCCAGCTGGGCAGCAGACAGCGCCTGCCCAGGTTCCCGCTTCAGTTCATACTGGCTAGGGGCCTTGCCATACCAGGGGTAGAGCTTCACTGAACACTTGGTGATGATGCCGTGTCCCCCATTGGCCCCGGCCCGCCCCCGCAAGATGCCCCGCAGGCTGAAGCCGGGCCCATCCCCGGTGAACCATCCGCCCTCCCGGTTGGCGGTGCCCAGGTTGAGGATGTCCCCCGTGGGCAGCACCCATTCACAACCAAGGACGTTGCGGCCGTAACCGCTGGTGTAGAGCTGCGAGATGGTCATCTCCTGATGACAGCAGGCCAGGGAGACGCAGGAAGCGCTGTAACCCACACCAGGCTTGCCCACATAGAATCCCAGCTTGCCGGCCGCGTCCTGCAGCTCATAGACAGGGACAAAAGGCTCCACCACCGCATGCTGGTTCTGGGGGTCGATCTCGAGTATGCGGTTCAGTCTCTTGAGCTCGAGCAGTATGCCCCGATCGCAGGCGAGATAGGTGGCCACGTACTCGAACCCGCGGGCGAAGGGCTTGAACAGGATACCCGCCTGGTTGCAGAACTTGACGATGGCCTGGATCTCCTCGACATTTCCGGGCAGAAGAACGGCGGCGGGAGGCCGGTGTCGCTTGTCGCCGAATTCGAGCTTGTTACCCCACACCTGGCAGTAGCTTTCCATGATGATGGGGTCCTGAGTGATGTAGTCCGGACCCACGATGCCCTCAAGTGTCTTGTATTCTTCCTCACTCAGAGCCATGACGACGCTCCTTCGCTATTGCCTGCTCGCCGCCTCCCACCGCCTGCTCCACCAGTTCCACCAGGTCGAGGACCCGCATCGGGTCCCCGCTCTTCGCCGCCGTGTCCAGGAAGTTCCGCTTACACCAAGGGCACGCACTCACAATGGCCTCGGCTCCCACTGCGTGGGCCTCTTCCAGTCTTTCCGCTGCCGTCCACTGAGCGAAGTCGGGGTAGGCGTCGATCACACCACCACCCGCTCCGCAACACCAGGCGTACTCGCGCGTGCGGTACATCTCCACCAGCTCCAGCCCGGTAATGCTGGTAAGAACGTGGCGCGGGGAGTCGTAGACCCCGTGAGTACCCCGACGGAACTTCTTGGGCGGGTCATGCAGCCAGATCTGTGCACCCGGCGGCTTGTACTCCCGGCCCTGCCAATGGACCCACGGTTCCCCCAGACGACCTAGGTGGCAGGGGTCGTGATAGGTGACCTTGAGGTCAAGGGGCTTGCGAGGCCGCAGGCGCCCTTCCTGGATGAGCCGCTCGAGGTACTGGGTAACGTGATAAACCTCCAGGCCGCTCTTCTTGCCGATCTTGTCATAGAGGACTTTGAAGGTGCTGTAACAGTCGGAGCAGGCGGTGACCAGAGTGTGGACCCCCGCCGTCCTGGCCGCCGTCGTCAGAGTGTCCCGCTGGTGCTCGGCGAATTTGGTGAGCTCACCTTCATAGCCCAGCTCGTAGGCCCGCCCGGCACAACAAGCCTCGTCTGTCCCCAGGATGCCGACCTCCACTCCAGCTCGCTGCAGCAGACGCACTGCCGCTCTTGCCACCGGCCAGAGCTCTCGATCGTAGGAGTAGCGGCACCCAGCGAAGAAGACCACCTCGGCCTTGTCGCTCGTTACCCGCTTGACGTCCAGCCCCTCGGCCCAGTATGCGCGCTCCTCCCGGCGTCCTAGCAGCATGTTGTCCTCTGCCCGCAAGCTGCGCAGGTAGGGCTGGTGCTGGGGAAGGAGATACCCCCGATCGACGCACTCCACCCGCAGCTCCTGCATGTGCTGTAAGGGCTCCAGATCTTGCTGGACCTTGCAGGCGACGTCACAGGAGCCGTCCATCAGACACTTGTAGACTACGTCCAAGAAGCTGTCGTTGATATCGATGGCTCCCTGCAGGAGGCTGTAGGCCAGGTTGAACTTCCCACCCGCTGCATAGGCGTGCCAGTGGTACCGGGCCGCTGAGGGACAACCTTCGCTGAACCTGAAGTCCCGTATGAACCGCCAGGGTATGTACTTGCAGTAAGAGCAGCGCGTGCAGCGCTGCATGTCATGTATGAAGTCTTGCCAGCCCATCTCTCAATCTGGCGTCCGGCCACCAGGCCCGAAGCACAGCTTGCCTGGATTGAGCACCCAATCAGGGTCGAAGATGGCTTTGACTTTTCTCTGTATAGCTGCCGTGTCGGGGCAGCTCCGATAGGCCGCTTCCACCCAACCCGGATAGGGCCGGGCAAAGAAAGCCCCCTCCCTCTCCAATCGGTCGACCGCAGCCGCCTCCAGAAGACGCACCTGTTCCGCGCCGGCCATGTCGACAGGATCGAAGTACAGGTTGAACTCCAAGTGACAGCTCGTCCCTTGCACCACCGGCTGCATGTACATCCCCAGCCGCTGTATCGGAAACCCAAACCGGCGCGCCAGCTCCAGCATCCCCTTAGCAAAGTGGGGTGTCTTGCCCTGGGTGGTGAGGAAGAACACCTCGCGAAAACCGCCCTGAGGTCGAAGCTTCCAGTAGGGTTCCGGGGAGGGCCCCAGAAGGAGCCGGTACACGCTTTCCGCCCGGACTCCAGAAAGCTCGGTCGCCAGTTCTAGGCCGTAGGTGGAAGCAGACTCTCGCAGGTCCGCTTCCAAGTAATCCATTTTCTCTTCCGGAAGCAGACCATACCCCTCGTATCCGACAAAAAGCAGCCACGTGGGGAGCGTGGATCGGAGAGCATGGATCCCTTGGGGAGTGCTCCGGACCATGCCAGCCAAGTTGGTGCCGTTCAGCAGGAAGATCGTTCCCGGGTAACGCACCCGGCACAGGTGGTAGCTCAGCTCCACCAGCTGCTCCAGATCCTCGCTCGCCATGAAGAACGCGCGCACCTCTTCCGAACGATAGCGGCACTTCAGGGAGACCCAAGTCACAATGCCGATGGTGCCCTGAGCCCCCGAGACCAGCCGCTGGGGATCCATCTGGGTGGGCCCGAAGGGGCTTATCTGAGCCTTGCCGATCGCCCACTGCTCCTCCAGCGGGTCGGGCCCGGCCGCTTCGCCTGTGCGCATGCGGTCGCCCGTACCGAAAACGATCTCTGCGCACAGCATGGGGTCGGTGCTGTCGAAGTGAACGCTCGGCATCAGAATCGGCTCCCGCTCCAGCACGCTCGCCAGGACCGACTTGGTGGGACGAGGCAGGAGGGGCAAGTAGGCCGAGAGCCCCTGCCGAGCCAGCTCGGTCTGCAACTGCCCGAAAGTCACTCCCGGCTCCACTATCGCCACCCGGTTGTTCTTATCTACCCGGATGATCTTGTCCATCCGCCGCAGATCGACGACCACCGCTCCCTCCACGCTGGGCGTGGATCCACCGTGGAAATGGGGTGGACCTGAGCTCACCGGCACTAGCGGCGTGCGGGTGTCGTTCGCCCACTCCACCAGGCGCTGGACTTCTTCCGTGCTGGCCGGCCTTACCACAGCCCGGGGAGAGCACTCGTTTTTGCCCGCGCAGTACTCTTGGAGGGCGGCCGGGTCCTTCCTGACGTTGGCTTCCCCCACGATACGGCTGAGATCGTCTAGCGGCATGGGCGTTCGGCCTCCTGGTCCGTCCGGGCACGCAGGCAGGAAACAAGAGCAGGCACGACCGCTTTCCAGTCGTCGACGATGCCATAGTCAGCGGCCCGGAAGATGTTGGCCTCGGGGTCCTTGTTGATGGCGACGATCACTTTCGCCGCCGAACACCCGGCCAAGTGCTGGCTTGCCCCCGAGAGAGCCACCGCGAGGTACAAATCGGGGCTGACTATCCTCCCGGTGATGCCGATCTGCTGGCTTGCCGCGGCCCAGTTAGCGTCACAGGGCGGACGAGTGGCTCCCACCGCCCCGTCCAGTAGACCGGCCAATTCTTCCAACTGCTGGAAGCCAGAGGCGCTACCGATGCCTCGTCCCCCGGCGACCACCACTCGGGCCTCCTCCAGCTTCACCCCTGCCCCCGGCTCCGACTTTCTCTCCCGGATCCTCACCCGTGAAGTCGTCAGCCGTCCCGCGGTCTCGAGGCCCACGACCCGGCCGTGCCGCCCTTCGTCTCTTGCGGCCGGCGTCATCGTCTTCGCCCTGACAGTGGCGATCTGGGGATCGTCCGTTGACACCTGCACGGCCTGGGCGTTGCCTCCGTAGACAGGGCGGGTCGTCAGGAGACGCTTGGTATCGGGATCTATCTCCAACGCCACACAGTCCATCGAAGCAACCACACCCCGCCGGAAGGCTGACCAGGGGGCAAGCTCCCGACCCGCCAGAGTGTGCCCCAAGAGGAGGATAGCGGGCCGAGCCTGCTCGATGGCCTCTTCCAAAACCGGTAAATACAGCTCCAGGTTGTACTGGCGGAGCAAGGCCGCATCGCCCACATACACCACATCCGCTCCGTGGGCGATGACTTCTGAGGCCAACGGTGCGACCCCTTCCCCGATGAGAACGGCCCCCAGCTCTTGGCCCAGAGCAGCAGCCAGGCGACGCCCGGCCCCCAACACCTCCAGCGCAAGGGAGGCCAGTCTGCCAGCCGCGACCTCACAATGGACTAGAACGCTTCCACCATCCGGCGTGGGCACCATGAAGCCGGCTCCTCCCCTGCGCACCCTTAGATCACTCTCGCCTGCTGCAACCGCCTGACAAGCTCCTCCGCCTTAGCCTGCGGACTCTCGCCGACCAAGATCTCGCACCGACTTTCACGCACGGGGACCTCCATACGGACAATCTCGATGCTGCCGGCTACCGACCCTGCCTGCTCCAGGTCGGCGGCACCCCAGACGGTGATGGGCTTGGTGCCGGCCGACAGGAAGGCCTCCACCCCGGGTTCGCGCAATGAGCCCACCTCGTAGGTCACCGTCACTACGGCCGGACAGGGAGCTTCGAGCACCTCGTACCCATCGGTCAGCGACCGCACGACTACCACGGTATCGGCTTCGAGTCGAACCTCTCGCGCGCTCGTCAGGCAAGGCACACCCATCAGGCTGGCTATGCCGATGGGAACCAGACCGGCGTTGGTGTCCGCGGCCTGCAGTCCGCAGAGCACAAGGTCGTATGGTCCTGTCTTTCTGATCGCGGCGGCGAGTGCGGAAGCCGTCACAAGAGGGTCAAACTCATTGAACGAGGCATCCTCCAGAAGCAGCAGCTCATCCGCCCCGGCCGCGAGGGTAGCGGTCACCACGGTCCGCACCACTTTCCTGCCCAGGGTGACGACGGTGACTTTGGCCTCCTCCTCGTCCTTGATGCGCAGCGCCGCTTCCAGGGCGTTTTCATCGAAGGGATTCAGCACAGGCGGCACGCCTCTCGCAGGCACGGCAGACTTGGTCTCCGGGTCGATGCGAAACAGCGACAAGGGCATCTCCGGGTCAAGCACCTGCTTCATACACACCGCAATGCTCTTCACAGCGCCCCTTCCCTCCCCCAGCGAGAAAGCCACTATGTCATCTAAGTGCTGCCCCACCCCTGCCGAGATGCGGTCGGAGACGTGCCCAGAAAACGTGCCCACACATGCGCCTCGAGGCGTGCCCCGGACCGTCTAGACCCATCCCGGCCTCGGCGTTATTCTTAAAGCAGACTAATCAGTAGTCGCAGTTAAGTTTTATCAGGCTTGGGAATAGAAACGCAACCCCTGGAGGTCACCTTGGGCTTCGGAGCGATGGGAAAAATCCTGTGGGTGGACCTCTCCACCGGCAACCTGAGGGAAGAACCTGTTGCCGAAGCGACGGCCCGTAAGTACCTGGGCGGGTACGGGTTGGGCGCGCGCATCCTGTGGGACCAGCAGAAGCCCGGAGTCGACCCTCTGGGTCCGGACGCGATTCTGGGCTTTGTCACCGGCATTCTGACCGGCACAGATGCGGTGGGGGGTTCCCGCTACACGGTGGTAGGCAAGTCACCGCTCACGGGCGGTTGGGGGGACGCGAACTCCGGCGGGAACTTCGGCCCCCGCTTGAAGATGGCCGGCTACGACGCGGTCTTCTTCATAGGCAGATCGGAAAGGCCGGTATACCTCCATGTCGCAAGCGGCTCAGCCGGGCTTTGCGAGGCCCCAGACCTCTGGGGCAGAGACGCAGTCGAAACCGAGGACATGCTGAGGGAGCGGTACGGCAAGGATCTGGAGGTCGCTTGCATAGGACCCGCCGGAGAGAGACTTGCCCTCATCGCCGCCGTCATCAACAACAAGGGACGAGCCGCCGCCCGCTCTGGCCTCGGCGCCGTGATGGGGTCCAAGAGACTCAAAGCTGTCGCGGTGCAGGGTGACTTGCCGGTGCCCGTGGCCGAGCCGGAGCTCATGCGGGAGCTGCGCAAGAAGCACGTGGCCAGCTTGACCGGTCATGCCGAACAACTCCGCGCCACCGGCACCCCCGGAATCTACGAGATGTGCTGCGCGATCGATGACGCTCCGGCCAAGAACTGGGCGGGCGTGGCAGCCGTTGACTTGCCTAGCTACGCCTCCTGCGGTGGTGAGGCCGTGCTGGCAAAGCAGAAACGTCGCTTCGCTTGCTGGCGCTGCCCTATCGCTTGCGGCGGGCACATGAAGGCTGGCGACGGGGAATACCGCTTTCGGGAGGGCGCGCACAAACCCGAGTACGAGACCCTGGCCATGCTCGGCAGCAACTGCCTCAACGATAACCTGGACTCCATCATCGCCGCCAATGAGCTCTGCAACCGCTATGGCCTCGACACTATCTCCGTCGGCGCCTGCGTGGCGTTCACCATGGAGTGTTACGAAAGAGGCATCCTCACCAAGGAGGACACCGACGGACTGGAGATGACCTGGGGCAATCATCAGGCCCTCGTAGCCATGACTGAGAAGATCGGCAGGCGCGAGGGGTTCGGCGACATCCTCGCTGACGGCCTGAAGCGGGCGGCCGCACGTCTGGGCCGCAACGCCGAACGGTATGCCATGCACATCGGCGGGCAGGAGATCGCCGGCCATGACCCGCGCGGGGGCTGGAGCTTCGCAATCGGGTATGGGTGCGACCCCACCCCAGGGCGGCACAACCAGGGCGGCGGGCTCCATCCCCCAGAGCTGGGAGTGCCTGAAGTTCCCCCGGACCAGAAGACCGGTCGCGGTCCCTACCACAAGGCGAGCACGAACTTCATGCACGCTGTGAGCGCGCTAGGCCTGTGCCATTTCGTCGCCGGCGCCTATCCGAGTGCTGACCAGCTGGTAGAGGCCCTACACGCCGTGACCGGCTGGAGGGATCTCACCAAGGAGGAGCTGCTCGTCACCGGCGAGCGGATCACCAATGTGCGGCAAGCATTCAACCTGAGAGAGGGCCTCCGGACACCCTTCCTGTATCCAGACCGCATGAGAGGCGTTCCCCCTAAGACTGTGGGGCCGAGAGCAGGCATCAGCTTCACCCACGAAGAGATCTACGATCAGTACCTGGTCGAGATGGACTGGGACACCAAGACCGGCAAGCCGAGCAAGGCCAAGCTGCTCGAGCTGGGCCTGGACGACATCGCTCAGGTGTTGTGGCCATGAAGTACATCTGCACAAGTCTGCAAAAGGAAGACCTGCTCCCCGGTCCCACTCCCGAAGAGCGTAGAGAGCTTGCGGCGGACGGCAAGAGATTGGCGCTCGAACACGTGCACTGGATCGACCAGGATGTCATTCCTGGTGCCTATTACGGCGAGACCACCTGGATGTGGCCTTCCCATTTCCCCGACCAGGTGACCTGGGACGAGCTGGCAAGCGCCGGTAAGCGCCTTCCCATACTTAGCCCTCACGCCCACCATTTCCCCGAGCTCCTCTCTTGGTGGAGCGTGGACCCAGATCATCCTGAGGACATAGACCTGATGTTCATGCAAATCGAGGACGAAGTCATCCCCCTCCTCTCCAGTTGGGTCGCTTATGTGCCCGCCGGGCTGTCCCACATGCCCATCCTCGCCGGCAAACACGGTCCGGTAGTCACTAGGCCCACCCTGCACTGGACCTCGGGTCCCGGGGGGGTCTACACCCGGGAGCGCTCTCAAGAGAGCGGCGGTGACGGCGAACGCTCCTCGGCCGGGCAAACCGCGGCCGGCACCGCGACCTCCAGGCAAGCCGCGGCCGGCAACGCAACGCCCGGGCAAGCACGACTGGTAGAGCAGGAGCACGCCAAGTACGGCCGCTACATTCTCTACGGTAACGCCCCCGACGTCAGACGGCCGGAGTTCCTTTCGCCCCCTGATCCGGAAAACTGCCGTCCGCTGGTGTTCATCGACCAGACTGTCATTCCGGATGCTGAGTTCGGCTGCGACACTCGCTGGTACCTCCCGGGCGGTTGGTCACGGCCGGGCCACCTGATCATGGACACTCATACCGAACCGCACGGCACTTCCCTCGCCCTGATAGCTTACGACTACAACAACCTCACCGAACTGGGAGCAGAAGCCGAGCTTTGGATCGCCGGGGAGAGGCACCTGCTCACCAAGGGCTTCTGGGCTTACATACCGCCCCGCGTCTCCCAGGGACCGCTTATCATCAGGAATGTCACCAAGCAGCTCTTTTTCAAGATCTCGTATCCTGTCGGAGAGGGAGTGAGCAAGTATCCGGGAGGAAGTTAGAGCAACGGTGAAGACTTCGGTCGCCGGGAGAACGCAACCCTCCGGCACGTTAGCGCTAGCCGCTCACCTGTTCCGAAACGGACTCCGCTATCGATGGTTGCGCCTGGGTAGACGGCCGGGACGGTTGCAGGCTCTCAGTCTGGAAGTCACTCACCGCTGTGTCTGCCGCTGCCTTATGTGCAACATCTGGAAGATCCCGGAGTCCGTCCCTGACCTCAGCTTGGAAGAGTGGAAGCGGATCCTCGCTTCTGACCTGCTGGTCGACCTGCGCGAACTCGATTTGACCGGCGGCGAGCCGTTTCTGCGCGACGACCTGCCAGAACTCATCGAACACGCATGCTTGCTCAAGCAGACGACTCTCCCCCGCTTGCGCTCCGTCGCCATCACTACCAACGGAGTGCTGAGTCAGCGGGTGCTGGATGACGTGGAACGCCTACTGGCGCCGACGGGCAAGACCGGTCTTGAGTTGGTGTTGGTCTGCGCCTTGGACGCCGTCGGTGAGGAGCACGATCGCATACGCCGCCGCCCCGGCGCTTGGAGGGCTGCTGACCGCACGATCACAGGACTGCTTGAGCTCCGGCGGCACGCTCCCCACCTCATACTCGGCCTCAAGACCACGGTCCTGCCTCAGAACCTCGACCAGCTGGAAGGTATCTCTGCCTACGCCGCCGAGCGGGGACTCTTCACCATCGTCTCGCCCGCTATCGTCACGGCCGGCCGATACTTGAATACCGACTTAGCCGCCCAGCTCAGCCTCTCACCCGTCCAGCGTGAGGTCCTGGCCTGTTTCTACGAAACCCACGCCGCGGACTGGAGCTTCCACACGGAGAGTCTGGCGCGCTTCCTGCGCACCGGCCGTATGCGCAGACCCTGTACCTGCGGCTACAACTACCTGTTTGTGCGGAGCAACGGCGAGGTCTATCTCTGTCCGCTCCTCGCTGAACCAGTCGGTAATGCCTCCAGCGCCTCGCTGGCAGCCTGTCTCTTGTCGGAGCCGGCCCAGCGGCTGCGCGGGCAGATCGGTCACCGTCCGGAATGCGCCACCTGCACTGAGCCCGGTCTTGAACGGTACGCGCTTCCATACGAAGGCTTCGCATATCTACGCTTCTTGTTCCGCCATGGCGCCCACTCTGCCCTGCCTTTCCACCGCCACCTGGGCCTCGACAAATACCTCTGAGCGAGCCCGGCCTATCACTGGCTATTGTGGCCAGATATCTTCAGCTCCCGCCCTCCTTGGTCACCACGGTGCCGGCAACGCCCCATATCCCCCGCTCATCGGTCCGAGCCTCTTCCTGGGCCCGTTGCAGCTCCTCCCCATACGCCACGTTGGGAGGGACGGTATAAAGGACGGCCAGCCCCGCCCGCAACAGCTCAAGGTTGGCCATGACCAGCCCAGTAGCCCCGCCCGGGCCTGAAGCAGGCACCCACACGTAAGCAAGGAGCCGACCGTACTGGTCGCGCTTTTCAATGTCGAACTCCAGAAAGACCGGCCCCCTCCCCAGTATCCGAGCAAGTTCCTCTGTGGCTTGAGCAGCGAAAGACTGCCCCCGCTCCGGCGCGTCGATTCCGATCAGCCGCACCCGCTCGCTAGGACCACCTGGAAGCCGCACCCGGATGGTGTCGCCGTCTGTCACAGAATCCAGGTCGGCTTCTAGACAGGGAGTACGCGGTCCCAGGGCCGCGGTCACCGGGGGCGTTGTCGTCGTCTGACTGACAGTCGTGTTCTGGCTCGTCGCGGCTGTCTGGCCGACCGGCGCGGAGGGCACCACCAGGGAGCTCTGAGGAGAGCCGCCGCCATCGTAGGGCATGCCGGCGGGCCCACAACCCCATAAGGCCGTAGCTAGGAGCAGGGCCAGCGCTAAACCTAGTTCGAGAGCAGCGATCGAGAGCCAGGCCAAGACCCTCCCTCACTCACTTCACCTCTTACGGAAAGATCTCTTCACAGCACTTCGGACAAAGGCCGTGACTTACGAGCCGACCAGAACCCTCGGTCAGGTATTCCTCTACAGTGAGCCACTGGTCCTCTCCGACCTTGACCGCCTTACAAGCAGCACAGATGGGGACGATCGAGCCGAGCACCTGCATGGGCCGGTCGAGCATGTTGCGCATCACGATACGGAACATGCTCGCATAGGCCAGGAACTTGAAGACATGGCCGAGCGCGTTGAATGTGCCGTAGACACCCACGTAGCGGGTAAAGGAGAATTCAGCGAGCACGGTAAACCCAAAAGCGAAGCCAAGCCACCAGCGTGTCCAAGAACTGAGGAATTGCCGCTTACGCCAAGTAATGAGGGTGGCTAGCAACAACAATCCGATGATCACGTACTCGCTGATGATCTTGAACTCAGTCAGCCCCTGGCCCTCCACGTAGGACGTAGGAAGCAAGCCAAGAAAAGCCAACGAGATTGCCGTGGCCGCTGCAATCCCAACACCCAATACCGGCAGCCACCACCTTCTCAGCCTCCGTCCAAGCCAAAGGCAAGACCCCAATATGACCAGAGACTCCAGATAGCGAGCGGAAATCCAGAGCTGAGTGGGCAGATTGGCCGTGTGACTGGGAAACACGCCCATGCCCTTGTAGGCCAAGGTGTGGACCAAGTCGATGACCCCTGAGAAGAAAAAGCCCGTAGCGAGCAAGAACAGGAAGTCATGCCCCGCCCGCCGCAGCATGACCACGGCGACCGTGAAGAACAAGGCTGACGTTGTGACGGCTAAGAGTTCGACAAGGCTATGGAAAAGCAAGAAATGGTATCGGCTGAGTACGAAGAGCAGGGCCGAGACGATAACCAGTGCCACTCCGAACCCTGCCGTGCGCGCACGAGCACCAAGGTTCAAACGCGCGTCCGCCACCGTGTCCTCCTATGGCAGGCAAGTGCCTGAGTTCGCACCGGAGCCGACGCAATCGATGCCGCCAACCGGTGACTGGACCCATGTTGACGTTCTCACCTTAGCAAAGTCAAGCACATGACGAGCACGGCAGATCACGATCTACGGCCTAGACGCCCGGCACCCTCGGGCTGAGCCAAGCCGGGCTGCGGACTCCGGCCGGCCTTCGGCTCCTCTCGGTGTTCTGCAGCCTGGGCGAGCGGCTTGGCCTTCACCAACAGCAGCAGCACGAATCCTAGCCCCATCATCGGGACCAAGTAAAGGTACACCGGCGCCAGAGCTTTGCTGTATGCCGCAACGACCGCCTCGCGCAATTCGGGTGGCATCTGTGCGACCAGGGCGGGAGTCAAGGAATGCGGATCGAACCCAGCGGAATGGCCCAGGCCGAGACCGACCACCCGTTCTTCCAACAGCGCGAAGAGCCGGCCCGCCAGCAAGGTTCCCACGACAGCCGAACCCAAGGAGGCCCCGATCTGCCGAAAGAAGTTGTGAGCCCCGGATGCTGTGCCCACCATCCGGAGAGGAAAGGAGTTCTGGACGATCACTATAAGTATCTGAAAACCGATCCCGGTTCCCAGTCCACACACGAACAGATAGAAGCACGCGCTGGCGACCGAGGTTCTCGGCGTAAGCGTCGACAACAGGTACAAGCTCAGGGTGATGAGCAGCCCACTCGCCCCTGGCATCCAGCGATACCTGCCCGTACGACTGGCAACCAGCCCCGAGCCGAGGGAGGAGCCGAGTATGCCCAGGGACAAAGGCACGAGAAGTAAACCAGAATTGGTGGCACTCAGCCCGGTCACCATTTGGAGATAGGTGGGTATGTAGACCACCACACCCATGAAGGCGAGGGAACTCAGCAGACCTCCTGCGGTGGCCAAGTTGAAGTTGCGGTCCCGGAACAAACTCAACGGGAGGATGGGCTCCTGGGCTCTTCGCTCCGCCAGCACCACCAACAGGCCAAAGACCAGGGTAACGCCTATCAACCCCAAAATCAGGCCGCTCGTCCAGGAATACTCGCGACCGCCCCAGGAGATGACCAAGATAAGAGCCGTGGTCGCCACCGCCATGGTAACCGTGCCCAGAATGTCCAGCGCCGGGCGTTTTTCCTTCGGGGCCCCGACTCTTAAGAAACTCGCCGCCATGATCATGGCCAATAGCCCTAGCGGCAGGTTGAACCAGAAGGCCCACCGCCAGCCGATCTCGTCGGCGAACCAGCCCCCCAGTATCGGCCCCAAGACCGAGGCGAACGACCAGGCGCCACCCAGCACACCCATGTAAGTGCCCCGGCGGCGTGGTGGTACCAGGTCGGCGACCACGGCCTGAGCGAGGATCATCAGCCCACCCCCGCCCAGTCCTTGCACGGCTCGTGCCGTGATGAGCACGGCCATGTTGGGCGCTAGACCACCCAGGATCGATCCCGCCAGAAACAACACCAGGGTGCTCAACAGCAGCGGCTTATGCCCGAAAAGATCCCCCAGCTTCCCGTAAACCGGCATCATGATGGTGGAAGCGAGCACGTAAGCGGTGGTCACCCACAACATCTGGGCCACCCCGCCCATCTCCCCCACTATGGTGGGAAGCGCAGTGGCGAAGATGGTCTGATCCAGCGCCGCCAACAAGATGCTGATGAAGAGCGCCGCCATGACAAAGGCCAGCTCGTAGCGGCCCGCGCTCGCGCCGGGCCGCCGGGATTTCTTCGTGCCGGCCACCGTTTCGTTGACCATGGTGACCCCTAGTCCGCGGCCGGACCCGCATCTGCACGTGGCTGCCCACCGGCGTAGTAGGAATGCCAGCGGCGTACCGTCTTCTCCACGAACCACGGCTCGCGGACCTCAGCGTAGGTCCTCGGCACCACGATCTCCTCTGGTCCTTGCCCTTGGTCAAGCGCCGTCAGGGTGTTCGCTCGCAATGTTTCTAGGAACTCCAGCTGACGCGTTATCTCCGTGGTGTCACTCACCGGGCCATGCCCCGGTATCACCTGAGCGACTTCAAGCTGGACCCAGCTCTTCAACGTAGAGATCCACCGCTCCGGGTCAACGGTGTCATCGCCGGCAAAGGGCACCTGGTCTGCAAAGATGAGGTCTCCCGCAAAAAGCACCTTCTCCGCGGGGAAGTAGCCATACAAAGAGCACTCCGTATGCCCCGGAGAGGCCCGAAGTTCCAGTCGTTGCTCCCCACGGACAATGTCCAACCGACCATGCACCAGCAAGGTCGGCCAGACCCGCTCGACCTCCTGCAACCAAGCACCGCCCTCAGTGTCACCCACTCGCCACCTCTCCTGCCCCTCCGGGGTCCAGTCCGGGCTCTTGGCCAGCGCCGACATGATGGCAGCCGAGCCGACGACAACGCAGTCCTTGAAAGGCCCCAGTCCGAAAGTATGGTCGGCATGGTAGTGCGTCACGCACACGAACCTGACCGGGCGTCGATAGGTCGCCTCCAGCACCCGGCGGAACTCGCGCGATGCGAACGGACGCATCCCCACATCCACGGCCACGATGAAGTCTTCAAAGACGACGGCGCCCGCGTTTGAACCCAGCCTGGGATCGATAGCCACAACCGTGCTGGAGCTCACCTGCTGGAGCACGATCTCGTCCTGTGGGGGCCGCTTTTCCATTCAACTCACCATCGTATGATGCACGGCGCTCCCTAGCCTTCAAGCAGCCGCTCGCACATGCGCTTCCAGGCCCGGACCTGCTCGAAACCTATGGTCTCGTCCGTGAAAGCGTGCCCTTCCCACTCCGCAGAGATCGTGCCTTGGTAGCCTTGCCGCCGCAGCAGAGCCATGAACTCCGGGTAGGGCAGTGAGGGCTCCACTCCCGCCGCGTCCACCTGGTAGAACTTGCCGTGGATGTGCTTGGTATACGGGAGCAACTCCGCCAACTGCTCGACGGGCATGCGACCGAACATGGTCAGGCTCATGTTGAGCTGGGCCTTGACCGCGTCATCCACCGCGTAACGAGCTGCCGCCTCCGCCAGCGCCGCGAATTTCTCGGGTACCGGTCGGTCAGCCAGCCAGACCTGTTTGGCTTCCTCCACCAACTCCTCGGGTGCTCCTAGTTGCCGCAACCGCTCCCAGTAGACCTGCGGCGGGAAATTGACGGAGCAGCTGAAGTCCGGGACAAACCCCACGTACTCAGACCCCATCCGGTCGAAGCAGTCGCGCAATTCAAGCACCTCGGGATGATGAGCATGAAGGGGGGAATGTAGCTCGCCGGCCACCTGCACCCTCGCCTTCTCGGCCAAGGGTGCGATCCTCTCGAACACTTTGGGCCCAACAAAAGTCTGGATACGAAGCACCGCGAAGCCCATCTTCTGCGCGCTGACCAGCTGTCGGTGTACGTAGTCCACCGTCTCGTCCTCGCTCATGAGCCTGTCCCGATGCCGGCCCACATCGCAGTTGCCGCCCAGGCAGCTGGGCGTCAATCCCCGACGCTCGAGTAGATCGCGAAACCTGCGAGCGAACTCGTCGGATACATCCGGATACTCCCGGAAGCTCTGGAAGCCGACCACCTCGACCGCTGGCCCCAGATCTGATTCGGCGACTTTGTCGACCAGCTCTTCCAGGGTATAGAGCCTTTGCAGCCACTCGTTGGTGAAACTATAAAGGGTGGTTCCCAGGATCGGCTTTGCGTTCACCGTTCTCCTCCCTTACCCTAGGCAGCAACCTGGGTGGTCGAGTGCCGGTTGATGATGGTAAGGAACTTGCCAGGGCCGGTGCGGATATAAGGCGCCCGCATGCCGAAGGACACGTCAACCCGGTAGGACTGTCCTGGCTCGATCCTGCCGGGCAGCTCCACCTGCAGGGTGGCTGCATCGAGAACGAACCAGTACTCCTCCACCAGCTCCGCCATCTCGTCCAGCTGGTAGCTGTGCTCGTTGATGGCGAGCCGAATCCGGTCCCGGTCCACTGGTTCCCCGTCTATGGACAGCTCCAGGTTCTCCAGGCAGGATAGAGGTAAGGAGCGGTACCACTTGAACCGCACTTTCACCTGGAATCCTGACGGCGTGGCGCGCAGGCTGTCGTCTTCGATGATCTTGACCGCGCTCATGTCCGTCCCTTCGTTGTCTCGTTTGTCTGTCTAGAACTCGATGGTGCGCTGCTCTTTGGCGGCTTGGTAGATGGCCATGATGAGCTGCTGGGTCTTGAGGGCCTCTTCGCCCGTAATGTCGGGAGGTACTCCTTCGGCCAGGCTCGTGTAGAAGTTCTGTATCTGCTTGATATGGGTCACTCCCCAGTACGAGCGGGGCGCCTTCCAGGTGACCGGGAGCATGATCACACCCCATTCCTTGAGAGTACGCAGGGCCACCTGCGAACTCTCCTCATTGAAGAAGGCTCGGTACTCGGCCTCATCCACGGTCTCGGCAGGATCGTTCACCACGGTCAGTTCCTGGCCATTGCGGTACGTGATCACCGCCTTGTCGAACTCGAGCAGGGCCGTCCCGTTCTCGCAGTGGGTCTCCACCACCACAGGAGCGTTGTAGGTGAAATTGTTGGTGGCGAAGAAAACGCACTTCACCCCGTTCTTGTAGGTGATCAGGCCTTCGGCCGTATCTTCGGTCTCGATTTCGGGATGATCGCGGTTGGCGATCGAGGCCTGGACACTCGCGATCTCCTCGTCTACGAACCATCGCGCCAGGTCCATCACGTGGATGGCCTGGTCGATCATGAGCGAGCCGCCTTCTTTGTCCCAGGTGCCATGCCAGTCGCTGCGCTTGTAATACTCTGCCGGCTTCGTCCAAGACAGTACGACCCGCTGACCTATGATCCGACCCAGACTGCCGCTCACGAGAGCGTTCTTGATAGCCACTGAGGCTGCGTTGTAACGGTTCTGGAAGATGACCCCCAGCGTCACTCCGTTACGGCGAGCGGCTTCCAACATGGCATGAGCCTGCTCCATGGAGATGGCCATCGGCTTCTCCGTGAGCACGTGCTTGCCCGCCTCAGCCGCGGCGATGGCCATAGGCGCATGCAGATAGTGCGGCGTCAGGATGTGCACAACGTCGATGTCCTCGCGCTGGAGCAGTTCCCGGTAGTCGCTGTAGGCGTCGCAGTGGAACAACTCGGCCGCCGCCCGCCGAGCTTCCGGCTTGATGTCGCAGACTGCCTTAATGTCCGTCTCTTCCATGCGTAGCAGGGGATACGCGTGCACGATGAAGATCGCTCCGCAACCGATGACCCCTACCCCGAATCGCTTCATGTGCGCTCGCCCCACTCTCTTTTGATTCCGTCAGTGTTGTACGCCCTCAGTCCAGATGCACGGCGTCACCGCTCATCGCAGACTGATAGATGGCTTCCAGGATCCGGGTCACCACGTAGGCCTGCTCCGGCTTGACCACCAGTTCATCCTCGCCGCGGATGGCTTTGAGCCACACGTCCAGCTCTTTCATGCCACCCACGAACTGTTCTTTCACCCCGCCGTCAGCCAAGAAACTGCCGCCCATGGTGTAGTTCTGCACGTACAGCTTGCCGTTGTGCTCACCGTTTACCCGCACGTAGTACGCGGGAGCGGCCTGCCAGTCGGAGGTCCGCACCACCGGTCCCGTGGGCGGAAACATGTCGGCTCCCGCTTTAGTCCCGCAGAGCAGGGTCATGCCTTCATTAGCCAGTACCGTGTTAAGAGCCCAGGATGCCTCCACCATAACGGTAGCCCCGTTCTTGAACTTGACGAGCCCGAAGGCGCTGTCCTCCACTTCGAACTTGGCCGGGTCCCAAGGGCCCATGATGTTGGCAGAGCTTCCGATCTTGGCCAACTTGTCAAAAGTCGCGCCCAGCACGGTCACCGGCTCGTAGTTGTTCATCATCCACAAGGTGAGATCGAGAGCATGGGTGGCCAGGTCGATGAGAGGACCGCCCCCTTGCTTCTCCTTGTCCATGAACACACCCCACACCGGGACTCCGCGCCGCCGCAGGGCGAAAGCCTTGGCGAAGTAGATCTCGCCCAGGTCGCCGTTGTCGCAGAGGTTCTTCATGAAAAGGGAATCTTCCCGGAAGCGATTCTGGTAACCGATGGTGAGCAGCTTGCCGTTAGCACGACTGGCATCCAGCATAGCTTTGGCCTCGGCGGCCGTCTTAGCCATGGGTTTTTCACACATCACGTGCTTGCCGCTTTCGAGGGCGGCGATGGAGATCTCAGCATGGGTGTTGTTGGGGGTGCACACGTGCACGACGTCGATGTCGGCCCGGGCCAGCAGGTCCCGATAGTCTGTGCACACGAGCGCATCCGGCGTCCCGTACTTCTTGGCGGCGGCTTCCGCCCGCTCGGGCACGATGTCGCAGAAGCCGACCACTTCCACATCATCGCGCAGCGACATGCTGAAGAGGTGCTTCCCATTGGCGATGAAGCCGCAACCGACGATACCGATCCTGACTTTGTCCATAGTCCCTACCTTTGTGTCCATTCCTTTGTATCCAGCTATTTCTGTGAATACAGCTATTTCTGTGAATACTGGCTGATGTACCGATGCATCATCTCCTGGTGAGCTTTGGCGATGGTGAAAGTGTCGGTGGGCCCACCCTCATACTCGGTCGACACCCAGCCGGTGTAGCCTATTTCCAGCAACACCTTAACGACTTCCTCATAACGTAAGTCGGGCTCGTCCCCGTCGACGATGCTGTAGAACTTGCCGTGACAGTGGACGATGTGGTCTTTGATCTCCACAAGCTTCGCCGGGTCCGAGCGACCGAAGCAGCCCCAGAGCAGATTGACCCAGCTTACGGCCCGCTCGTCTCCTCCCGCCTCCTGAATCGCTTCCACCGCCTCGTGCTTGGACGCCCCCGCTGCCCAAAGCCGTTGAGCCAGCGCAATGAGCCCCTCGTCTACCCCGGTCTTGCGTCCCTGGTCGAGGTGGGGCCGGGAGATGGAGCGAGCAAAGATGCCGAAGTCCGGGATAAGCCCTAGACGATCAGAGCCGATCCTCTCAATCTGCTCACGCAGCATGCCCACTGTGTCTGACTCCAGGGTGAGTGGAGTGTGGAGCTCGTAGCCCAGCTTGAGGTCCAGTTTCTCTGCCAGGGCCACAAGCCTTTCGGCGACCACATGAGAGAAGTACTGGAGCCGCACCACAGGGAACCCCAACTTGGCCGCTCCCTTCAGTTGCGGCACCAAGTAGTCATACATCTCCGCCGGAGTCAGATCGCGGTCCGGCAGCATGAAGGGATCGGAGTAGCTTCCGTAGCAAGTGGGGATGAGGTCATAGCGTTCGACAGCACTTTTGAAAGTCCGCTCGAACTCGTCAGTGACCTCGGGAAAGCCTCGGTGATTGGATGGCCCGACGATCTCGACCCCGCGCCCCAGCACCGAGGCCATCTCCATCATGTCCTCGAACGAGTACACGAACGAGATATAGTCCTGCACGAACGTATGGAGGGAGATTCCCACCCGGAATCCAGCCGCGCTTTCCATCACCGTCCTCCGCAGTCCTCGCTCGCCACGGAAAGCCGACGACGCGAGCTGTAGTACATCGGGAAGCGCCCCCCGGTCATATAGGGCTCAACGGTGACCATGACCGCCGCCACCTCGTGCTCCCCTTCCTCGAGTGGCTCGGGCCACGGAAAGAACAAGTCCGCGTAGTCCAAGATCCACCAGAAGATCTGGCTCAGCCCCGCGAGCTCCTCCAAGCGATGACGGTAGCCGCCTAGGATCAGCCTCATCTCCCGCGGGTCCACGGCTTGGCCATCGATCGTCACCTCGATCCGCTCGATACAGGACAGGGGCAGGGAGCGGTAGCTGGGAAGACAGACCCGCAAGAGGTAGCCGGGCCGGCCCTCCTGCACCGAGGGTCGGATGGCCTCAGCGCACAGCAGCTGGCGCTCTTTCGGCTCAGGTCGCCGGGGACCCCCGCCGATCACGTGCTTGGTTTCTTCCATCGTGTCCTCCGTAGGCCTCTGGAGGCTGGGTGCAGTCAGGCGACTCACTCCGCCAGCACCAGCGTCTTCTTGTCTTTCCCCCAGAAGCCGCCGGGCACGTAGGAGATCTTCATATGCTGGCGCAGCTCCAAAGTGTGCTCACCGGGAGCAAGCCCGCCCGGCTTGTCAACTTTGACAATGCCGACCTCGCCGAACTCCCATTTGGCCACCGTTTCGTTCTCCAGCTCGGTCACGGGCAGGGTCTTCCCGCCCACGGTGACGGTCATCTTCTCCGGCGGTATCTTCTCCCCGTCGACGATGAGCTCCATGTCACCCACCAGAGACAGGACCACTCCCCGGTAGTAGGGCAGCCTCACCCCCAGCTGGAAGCCGGTGATGCGGCCGTCCTCTTTCACGTTGCGGAATTCCTCGCCCACTATCATGTACTTGTCGAACATGGTCGCGCTCCTTCGATCAGAATCGGTCCCTCACTCCTCACCCAGCAAACGCTTGAGCATCACCTGGTGACGACGGACCTGCTCTACGCTGTCGACTTCGAAAGCGTCCTGTATCCAGCGGTTGCCTTCGTACTCACTGCTCAGGTAGCCCTTGTAGCCGCCCTTGATCAACAACGGGACGATCTCCTCGTAGGGGATGCTGTATTCGGTGTAATCCGGGAGCATCTCGTAGAACTTGGCATGGATATGGTGGGTGAAGGGCAGATACTCAAGCATCAACTGGGGATCGGCGTAGATCATGTGCGCGCCCACCATGGCTTTGCGAGCGTCCTCTTCGCTACCGCCCATCTCCATGACCTTCTCCATCAACCCGGTGTTGGGCTTGCCCAACTCGCGTGTGCGCGGCAGGGTCCCCTTCTCGTAGCCTTCGGCCAGGTAGTCGACGATCTCCTTCTTCATCCCGTCCCGAAGGAAACGCTCCGTGATCACCCGCGGCAGCCGCTTGACGAAGACCCCGAGGTCCAGCGTGAAGCCCAGATAGGGGGACTGCACCCGTTGGAACATCTCCATCAGCCTTTGTTCATGCGGGCTGTCGTAGTAACTGGGAGCGTGGATCTCCAGGGCTAGGATGACCCCGAATTTCTCGGCCGTGGGAGCCAGTCTTTCCAGAATCTGGGGCTCCACGTCGTGGATCACCCGGATGACCCCACAGCCGAGCTTGTTTGCGTTCACAATGTCTTTGGTGATGGACTCCACCCGCTCGTCCTCGGTCATCACCCGGCCTTTGAACTTGTTCCAGTCCAGGAACATGTCCATGCAGACGGGAGTCCGCTCGTATTTCTCCATCCAGCCGTGCCATTGCTTGACGAAATCGTCCGTAAGCTCGGGATAGCCGGGGATCATCTGGTCGGGGATCACCTCGACGCCGGGAATGTCCAGCTTCTGGGTGACCGCTATGAGGTCTTCCAGGGTCAGCTTGCGGAGAAAGTACTCCTCCTGGAAGCTGTAGAGACTGACGCTGCGTTTGATGTTGTGTTCGGTCTTCATTCTTGACCTCTTTTCATCCGTGTCCTCGGTTCTCTGACTTCATGACGACGCCGGTAGTCGACCAGCCTCGCTGGTGCTCTCTTGCCCAGACGGGAAGAGGTGACAGCGCAACCAGTGATCGGGACCGACCAGCGCCACTTCAGGCATCGTATGCCTGCACTCGGCCATCACGCGCGGGCAGCGCGGAGCGAACGGGCAGCCGGGAGGAGGGTCGATCAGGGAAGGGATCTCGCCCCTGGCCTGGACTTCACGTGTGCGCAGCCCTGCCCGGGGATTGGGTACGGCCGAGAGCAGCAGCTGGGTATAAGGATGCTGGGGGTTGTCCATCAGGTCCACGCTCTCCCCGGCTTCTACTACGTGGCCCGCGTACATCACCAGAGTACGATCGGCGAGGTAGCGGGCGCTGGCCAGGTCATGAGTGATGTAGAGGAATCCGATACCTCGCTCCTCTTTCAGTCTGTGCATAAGGTTGAGCACGCCCATGCGGATGGAGACGTCCAGCATAGAAACCGGCTCGTCCGCCAGGATGATCTCAGGCTCTACTGCCAGAGCCCTGGCGATGGCCACTCGCTGCCTTTGGCCGCCGGATAGCTCAAAGGGGTACTTGCGGGCCATCTCTTCGGGCGGATTGAGCCCGGCGGTCTCGAGCAGTTCATAGACCTTCTCCCGTACTGCGGCCTCACCGCGAGCCCGCTTGTGGATGCGGATAGGACGCTCGAGTTGGAAGCCGATGGAGTGATTCGGACTCAGCGAGCCGAAGGGATCCTGGAAGATCATCTGCACCCGACCCCGGAAGGAGAGGGAGGCTTTACGCGGCTCCGTCTTCAGTATGTCCTTTCCGTCGAAGATGATCTCGCCGCTCGTCGGCTCGTACAGCCGCACGATCAGCCGGGCGGTGGTGGACTTCCCGCTGCCCGACTCTCCCACCAAGGCCACTACCTCGCCGCGATCGAGCGTGAAGGAGACATCGGTGACCGCGTGAAGCTGCTTCTTGCCAAAAAGGCCTCCCACCGGGAACCGCTTCACCAGGTGACGCACCTCGAGCAGCGGGCGCTTCGTCTCCACGGAGGAGCCGACCATCTGCATCTCAGACACGGTCTGCCCTCCCGTACTTGCACTCACAGGCCACAAAGTGGCCCGGAAGGACTTCTTGCAGTAGAGGGGAGCGGGGAATGTCTATGCCCGTCCATTCCGGGCAGCGCTCGCGGAAGCGGCATCCCGCGGGCGGGTTCAAGAGATTGGGGGGCGCTCCCGGGATCCCCGACATCTTCACTCGTTCCCCTGTGATAGAGGGGAACGAACCGAGCAGCCCCCTGGTGTAGGGGTGAAGGGGATTGTTCAGAATCTCGGCAGCGGGAGCAAGCTCCACTATCTCGCCCGCATACATGATGGCGATGCGGTCTGAGAACTCCACCATCAGGGATAAGTCATGGGTGATGAAAAGGATGGAGAAGCCATACTCCTTCTTGAGTCGGTCGATCTGTTGCAGAATGTCCTTCTGGACGACCACGTCCAAGGCCGTGGTCGGCTCGTCCATGATCATGAGCGACGGCCGCAAGGCCAGCGCAATGGCGATCACGATACGCTGCCGCATCCCTCCGGACAGCTGATGCGGATAGGCCTCCAGACGGCGCTTGTCGATGTTGACTATCTCCATGAGCTCCTCGGCTCGCCGCCGAGCTTCGCTACGGTCGATGTCCAGATGCCGCATGAGGACATCGGTGATCTGATGCACGATCTTCACCACGGGGTTGAGCGAGTTCATGGCGCTCTGGAACACCATGGAGACTTCCGCCCAGCGGTACCTTTCGATGAGTTCGGCCGAAGAGCTGATCCCTTTCCGGTCCGTCCCACCGAGAACCTTGCCTCTGTACTCATCCGGACTGGTGCGCTCCAGCTCGAGTACATCCACACCCTTGTACAAGATCCGCCCTCCGGTTATGACGGCGGGTGGCCTAAGCACTCTCAAGATGGCGTGGGCGATGGTGGACTTGCCGCAGGCCGATTCCCCCGCCAGCCCGAAGACTTCCCCGGGCCTTACCGCAAAGGACACGTTCTCCACTGCCCGCACGGGGCCGCGGTTGGTCAAGTACTCCACGTAGAGATTGCGGATGTCGATGAGCGGCGTTGAGCGGTCGTCCACGTCAGCGCTCCCGGAATCGCACAGGAGTGGCCCGCACTCGCTGCATGAACTTCCTGCCCAGAGCTTTGCGCAGCTCTCTCTCTGCTCGGAGCCGCGGGTTTGTGATCTCGTCCATACCAAAATTGATCCAAGTAAGACCTAAGGCTGCGAGCGCCACGCAGAACCCGGAAGGAACAAAAGCCCACCAGGCTCCCAGCAATAGCGCGTTACCGTTCTGCGCGTAGAAAAGATTGGTGCCCCAACTGATCTCCGTCATCTTGGTGAGTCCCAGGAAGGCGAGGGCAGTGGAGGCTCCGATGCCATAGATGGTAGTTCCGATGAAACCCCCCACGATCAGGTTGACCATGTTGGGCAGTATCTGGCGGAAGATGATGGAGAAGCTGCTCTCGCCCGCCACGACCGCGGCAGCTACGAAGTCCTTCTCGCGCAAGGAGAGGGTCATGGCCCTGATGATGCGGGCATGGAAAGCCCACCCCGTGAAAGCGAGGGCTAGGATGACCGTGCCCGTTCCCGGATGCAGATAGGCGGAAAGAACGATCAGCAGAACCAGTCCGGGAATGATCAAGAACAGGTTCGTGATCAGCATGAGGATATCGTCGATGATGCCCCGGAAGTAGCCAGCGACCACACCGACTACGGTAGCGATGACCATAGCCAAGGCGGCAGTGCCGAACCCCACCAGCAAGGTGACCCGTGCCCCCCATACCATCAACCTGAATTCGTCTCGACCCAACGGATCGGTGCCCAGGATGTGTTCCTTGCTGGGCGGGGTGTTGGTGACACCGTGGTACTCAGTGGGATCGCCCGGGGCGATGACCGGGGCAAAAACGGCCATGAGGATCAGGATCAGGATAATGGCCAGCCCCACCCGCGCCTGCCGATGACGAACGATCACAAACAGCCAGGGAAACCGCTGCTCCAGAACTCTCATGCGGCCGTTCTTGGGTTTTGCGTCCCGGATACTTTTTGTCTTGTCCATAGCTCGGGCCCTACTGTCTGCGCACGCGGGGATCAATGTAGGTGTAGAGGATGTCCAGCAAGAAGTTGACCAAGAGGATGCCGGTGGTGATGGCGAGGAACAGGCCGCCCATCAAGGGGTAGTCACGCGCCCCCACCGCTCGGACCAGTTGGAAGCCCAGACCCGGGTACGAAAAGACCTGCTCTATAAGGACCTGACCACCCAGTATCGAACCGAGGAAGATCCCGAAGCCGGTGACGCTCGGCAGGATAGCGTTGCGAGCAGCGTAGTTGAACATTATCCGGCGCTGCGTGAGCCCTTTGGCTTCGGCCATGGTGATGTAGTCCTCGGCGAGGACGACCACCATGGAATTGCGCATCGTCATGATCCAGATCTGCAGGTTGACCAGGACAGAGACCAACATCGGCATCACCAGATGCCTTAGCACACTCCCGATGTAGGCCAGGGTGAAACCCGGGGGAATGCTACTGTCGGCCGCGTGACTGATGGGAAACCAGTGCAGTTTGAGCCCCAAGAAGTACAGAACCCCCAAGGCCAAGAAAAAGGCGGGAAAGGCCCCGATGAAGTTGGACACCGGCGGCACGATAGTGTCAAAGAGCCCGCCCCGGCGCCAGGCGCCCATGATCCCGACCAAGTGGCCGATCACGACGCTGACCAAAAGCGAGGTAAGACCCAACAAGAGCGTCCACTTGAGACTAGTGGCGATGACATCGGTCACCGGCGTAGGAAACTGTGAGTACGACACCCCCAGGTCGCCTCGGAAAAGATGCGCCACGAAACTGGCGAACTGCTTCCAAAGAGGCTCTTCACCGAGGCCGAGGGCCTTGCGTAGGGCATCGATCTGCGCCTGGGTGAGTCGAGAGCCCATGGGGGCCAGGATCGCGGTGGCGGGGTCACCCGGCAGCAGCCGCGGCAGGTAGAAGACCGTCACCAGGGCAGCGATGAAGGCCACGATGTAGAACTGCAGTCGCCTAAGAAGGAATCTCACTATCGCACTCCGTGCAATGCAGTGGAACCGCGGGGGCAACCCGGGGGCTCGGGGGGCTGCGCGCCCCCCGAGCCGGTCCATGCAGTTTCCGTTTTACTCCTTAGGCTTCCAGGACGTCATCTGGATGAGCTGCTCGGAGGTGGCGTTCTGCCCGATGGGCATCGGCCGCACGAACGGGTTGTCCGCGTTAGCCCACCCCGACACTTTGGCGTCGCTGTATACGTAGAAGGTGCCGGCAGTGAACAGCGGGATCACGGGTGCATTCTGAGCAAAGACTTTCTGCATCTCGACGGCGACCTCGTGCTGGACTGCGCTATCACTCGTGCCAGCGAACTTCTCAAGCAGCGGCTCTATCTCCGGGACCACCACGCGCCAGAAGTTCTGACCGAACCCAGTGGGCGTCCCTACCGGCTTGAAGGTCTGCGACGACATGATGTTGCGGTAGTAGCCGAACGGAGTGTCCGCATCCAGTCCGAAGAACATCGTCATCTGGAAGTCGCCCACAAAGAGCTTCCCGAACCACTGTTGCGGATCGTAGTTGACGATGTTGATCTGGAAGCCGATGGCTTCGAGCTCCTCCTTGAGGGTGGGAGCGATGGCTAGCCAGTCAGTGAACCCGTTGACCATGGGGAGTTCGAACTTCCAGGGCGTGCCGTCCTTGTTGGTACGGACACCGTCTGGCCCCTTGGTGTAGCCAGCAGCGTCGAGCATCGCATTGGCCTTGGCGGGGTCATAGGTGCACCAGTCCTCTACACCGAGAGAGCTGACATCCTCCACCTTCCAGCCCTTGTAGCCCGCAGGAGCCAGACCGGTGATGTCAGCCGGGTCGCTGGTACCTTGATTCGCGAGCTGGATGATTTTGTTGCGATCGAAACACAACCCTATAGCCTTGCGCACCACCGGGTCGTCGAACGGCTTGATGGTGCCGTTCACCGCAAAGAACTGGACCGAGGTAGCGGGCCACCAGGCATGGACGTTCGGGTTGTTGTCGAGTACCGCCTTCTGGATGTTGGCGATGAACTGGCCGGACCAGTCGACATCACCGTTGACCAGCATGGTAGCAACCGCTTCGTTACCGCTGTAGGCAGGCATGCGCAGCCCCTTGACGTAGGGCTGGCCAGGCATCCAGTAGTAGGGGTTGCGGTCTACCTGATAGACCTGGTCCTGCATGACCACGACCTCGGTGAACGGGCCGGTGCCCACCGGCTTCAGGTTGAGGTCCTTGGCCGGGTCGGCGATCTTCTCCCAGATGTGTTTTGGCGCGATGTACTGGGCGATGATGTCGTAGAAGCCCGGCGTGTAGACCTTGTTGAAGTGGAATTCCACTGTCTTGGGGTCAGGGGCGGTCACCGAGCTGACAAAACCGCCCTCCGCCACCGCCACTTTGCCGTTGCCGTGGACCTCGGGGTTGCTCTTGAGCAGATCGAAGGTGTAGACCACGTCGGCCGAGGTGAAGTCAGTCCCGTCGGACCACTTGACCCCGTCGCGCAGAGTGAAGGTCAGAGTCAGCAGATCATCGCTCCACTTGTACTCCGTGGCCAGCCAGGGCACCAGCTCCCCCTTGACCCGGTTGTTGATCATGAGGGGTTCGTAGATACCCGCCAGCGTCGGGAACAGATACGTGGTCGTGAAGGGGTTGAAGTTGTACGTGAACGTGGTGGCGCTTTGGCCAGCCGGCGTCACATTGAGTATTATGTCGCTCTGCGCGGGAACCGTTGAGGAGGTCTCTGTCGACCCTGTGGTGACCGGCGCTGAGGTGGGGGTCGCGCTGGTAGTAGGCCCGGAGGTAGTCGTCGTCCCTTCTCCACAGGCCGAAACCAGCGCGGCAACCACCGCCAGAGCCAGCGCTATCAGTAGCAGTTTCTTCGCCATATACCCTCCCTGCGTGTGCACCGTTCGCTTGCTTGTTCGGAAACGGTGCCTCTCCTTAACGAATCTGCCTCTCATTTCCTGGTCTTCATCTCACCTTTCTGCCTCATCCCCTCCTTCGTGCCCGTTCCACTTACTCTGTCAGCCGCCCGCCGACTGCTCAGGCCAGACAGTGGCCTCGTGCAGACAGCCTACCGGGTGTATCTCCAGCCCACGGCCTGCGCTCTCCCAGCCTGGGTGGGGCGCAGGAGTCTCTCACCACCAGGCTGGTGGGCAGCATGACGTCCCTGCGACCCGCCCCCGGATCCTCGATCATCTCCACCATCAGCTCTACCGCCACGCGCGAAATCTGATCGATGGGCTGATGCACAGTGGTCAAGGGCGGCGTTATCACAGAGGCCAGGGAGATGTCATCGAACCCCACCACCGAGATATCCTCGGGGATCCTCAGTCCTAACTGCCACAAAGCGGTCAGCACCCCGATGGCGATCTCGTCGGTGGCAGCGAAGATGGCGGTCAGTTCGGGATGATGGGGCACCAACTCGAGCGCCCCCTTATAACCAATTTGCACGGGCAGCTCGAGCGAACTGTCATAGATCCACCCCGGGTCCAGAGTCACGCCGGCTTCCGCCAGCGCTGCCTGGTAGCCGCTGTGCCTCTCATTGCCGGGACGATCTGGCGGATACGAAACCAGCCCGATCGCGCGATGACCAAGCCCCAGAAGATACTCAGTCGCCTTTTTGGCTCCTTCGTAGTTGTCGATGCGCACGAAAGAAGCCCGGCCATAACGGTCGAGGTAATCGGGGTGAATGACAAGGTGCGGCCGATTCAGGGCTTCCAACTGCGCGATGAGCTCAGCATCATTCGCTGCGGCCGAGTCCATGATGACCCCGTCTATCTGATTGCCTAGGAGCGCCTTGGTCACTCTCCCCGCCGTCCCCTGGTTACTGGAAAAGAGCACCAGGCTGTACCCTCTGTGCAGGGTGTCCTGCAACATGGCGTCGATCAACATGCTGGAGAAGGCAGAATTGACCGACCAACCGACGACCAGGCCTATGGCCATGGCCCGCCCGCGGGAGAGATTACGGGCAGCTGAGTTCGGGACATAGTTGAGTGAGCGTATGGCCTGCACAACCCGCTCGCGCGTATCCGCCGCCACGGCCGGCTCATTATTGATGACGCGCGATACGGTCTTGGTGGAGACTCGGGCCACTCTCGCCACGTCTTCCAAAGTCACGCGCACCACGAACGCTCCCTCTTTCGCCTCCCAGTCTGACAGCGCTGTCAGCCCCGAACGTCTTCACCATAGCAGGCTCCGACAGCGCTGTCAATGGGTTCTTACAGTGGACCGTTTTGATTGCTCTGCTATCCCGATCTTTCGCACTCACTGCCTGCCACTGCCCGCGCGAGTGACGAAGGTGGCGGAGCAGCGGTGGGATCGGACAGGCCGGGAGCGGTGCCAGCTGCCTGGTTCGCTCCGATCCTAAGCGCAGACAGGTCTTGCAGGCCCTGGCTGCAGATCCAGGCGCTTGGCCGGATCAGTCGCCCTGACCGACCGATCGGACCCCCTCTGGACCGATCTCTCGCTGTGCTGCTTGCGACTTCCTCCAGCCGCCGGCCGTAAGTAACACCACACAGGCAAGTCCGAGCGAGCCCGCTGCCAGCCAGAACACCCCGGCAGGACTTACCGCGTCGTGAAGCACCCCACCCAGGGGACCCGCCAGTAAGGGCGCTGCGCCGAAGAGGCATAGGGTCAACAAGGATTGGGCCGTTGATGCCCACTCGTCCGCCGTGCGACTGGTGAGCATGCGGATAGTGACCGGAATCCATATCCCATACCCCAACCCCTTGACCACAGACAGAACGGGGAGCAGAGCCGGGGCATCAATGAGGGCGAAACCTACGAACGCCACAGCCATCACCACGTAGGATAGAAGAGCAGCACCGGAGTAGGTGATCTTCCAGGCCAGATGACCCGCGAAGTACATGGTGGGAAGCTCCGCCACCGCGCTTACAGCGATCATAGCGCCCACCAGGACGTCCCCCCCGCCCAACCACCGTGCGTATACACCGCTGAAAGTCATGGCCAGGCTGTTCGAAATCCCGGCCAGAAAAGTAGCCGCGAGCAACAAGGCCAATCCCCAGTCCTTGAGCAGGTATCTGGCTGGCACCCGCCGACGGGCGGCAAGCGCCGGCCCTTCCTCCAGCCGACCGATGACGAGGATCAACGGCAGGTGAAGCAACGCAGCGACCAGGAACATTGACCTCAGACCGAGATGCTCCCACAGCGCTCCAAAGCCCAGCGCGCTCACGGCGTAACCGACCGAACCCCACAGCCTCATAGCCCCGAAATTCAGATGACGGCGCTGGGCCATCCGCGCCACCAATCCCTCCGCAACCGAAGAGCTGGGAGTGGAGAAGATGGCGAGGCACAGCATCAGCGGCACAATGTACAGGAAGTCGACAGGAAGACGCAGAAGAAGCACTGTGAGGGCGGTGCAGACCAACCCCACCTGAGCCACCCGCACGCGGCGACGGGTCTTGTCAGCGAAGACTGCGACCGGCGTGGAGACCAGAAGGGTCATGAGCGGCGCCAGCGTCGAGAGCAACCCGATCTGCTTGCCCTTGAGGCCCAAGTCGGCGAAGTAGACGTATAGGAAAGGGAAGTAGGCGCCTGCGCAGAGAAAGAACAACAGGTAGTAGAGAGAGCCCGTCCATAGGGCAGTAGACCTCGTGTGGGCTCCCTCTGACCTCCTCGCAGCTTTCATCCGCGTCCCATCCGCGTCCCATCGTTCATCTGCGCCCAGATGCTTTCAACCGCGTTGGATTTGGTCCCGCACCAACGGTCCGGCGATCAGCAGGCTGCCGCCACCCTCAGTCCATATGCCGCGGCCCCCAAGAGGCCGGCCTCGGGATCCAGGATGACATGGACCGGCATGTCAGTGAGCGTTTGGCGAAAGCGCCCTTTGTTGCGAAGAGCTTCCAGGAACAGGGGCTTCTTGAGCTGCTCCAGGATGCGCGGCGAAATCCCCCCCGCCAGGTATATGCCCCCGGTGGCCAGAACCTTCAGAGCCAGATTGCCGGCTTCCGCCCCCAGGATGCTCACGAACAGCTCCAAAGTGGCAGTCGTCAACTCGCAGGACCGGCCAGGATCCAAAGCCACCTCCAGTATCAGGGGGGTAGGGTCCGCGACCTCCGCCAGGCGGTTCGCCAGCCAGGCCGGCTCTTCCAGCCCCGTGGACTTGAGATAAGCGTAAAGGTGAGGAATGCCTAGGCCGCCGGAGCACACTCTTTCAAAGCTCACGTGCTCGTACCCCAGCTCGTTCATGTAGCGAAGCAGACCGATCTGCACCTCCCCCACGGGAGCAAAGGCAGCATGGCTCCCCTCCGACGGGTGCGCGCGGTAGCCTTTCCCGTCCCAAGTCAGGAACCCCTCCCCCAGGCCGGTGCCCGGCGCCAGCACCGCAATAGCTCCCTGCGGCACCGGCTTGCCCGGACTGAGCGTGTACACCTGCTCGCTGGTCAACACCGGTATCGAGTAGCCCACCGCCTGCATGTCGTTGAGAAGGTGCACCGCCGACCAAGCAAACGCGGACTGTAACTTAAGCGCGTCGATGAACCAGCCCAGGTTGGTCAGGCGAGCGGTGCCGAGAACCACCGGTCCTGCCACGCCGAGGCAGGCACAGTCGACCGGGGTCCGAGTTTCGGCTAGGAACTCCTCGACCATGGCCTCGAAGGTCGGGTAGGCCTGGCTGGAGTAGGTCTTCTTCATCAGCGGGGCGTGACAACCCTGCTCGTTGGAGTAGACCGCCAGGATGGTCTTAGTCCCCCCTATGTCGGCTACCAGCACGCGCATGGTCAGGCCCACCACATGTTCGCCGGAGGTTCCGTCGGCAGGACATCCTTGAGAAAGGCCACCGCGCGCCGGAACCCTTCTTCCACCGAGAGCAACGGGTCTTCATGCTCGATCGAGAGGACGTAGTCGTAGCCGACCGAGCGCAAGGTGCTGACGAGCGTCCGCCAGGTGAGCTGGTCATGGCCGTAGCCGACGGTGCGGAAGGTCCATGAACGCTGCCCCACCCTGCTGTATGGAGTAGTGTCCAGGACGCCGTTTGCCGCGATGTTTGCAGGATCAAGATAGGTGTCTTTAGCGTGAACGTGGTAGATCGCACCCTGCAAAGCTCGGATGGAAGCCACGGGGTCGATACCCTGCCAGAAGAGATGACTGGGATCGTAGTTGGCCCCGATCACCGGACCCACCGCCTCCCGCAAGCGCAAGAGGGTGGCAGGGTTATACACCACGAACCCGGGGTGCATCTCGAAGGCGAGCTTGACCCCGTGATCAGCGGCAAACTGCCCGGCTTCCTGCCAGTAGGGGATCACTTTCGCCTCCCACTGCCAGGCGAGGACCTTCTCGAAATCGGGCGGCCAGGCACAAGTGACCCAGTTGGGGAACCTCGCCTCCTCAGAGTCGCCAGGACAGCCGGAGAAAAGGTTGACCACCTCCACCCCGAGCTCCGCCGCCAGCCGCACGGTGTCCCGATAGACACGGTCGTACATGGCGGCAGTCTCGGAATCGGGATGAAGCGGGTTCCCATGGCAAGAGAGAGCACTGATGACTAGTCCCCGACTCTCGAACTTCTCTTGGAAGGTCCGCAGGCTCGCGGGGGAGCCGAGAAGCTCCTGGGGCCGACAGTGGGCATCGCCAGGCCAGCCTCCCGTGCCCAGCTCCACAGCTCCCAGTCCCAGCTCCACCACGTGGTCGAGCACCCAATCTAACGAGCGGTCCTGGTAGAGGACCGTCAGTACGCCGAGTTTCATGGCCGGTAACACTCCTTCAAAGCGCCTTGTCGTCGCCCAGGCTCCCTGGCCCAGGGGCTTCCTATCCGGCAGGCTCCCTGGCCGGAGGCTCCCTGTGCTTGCTCCCGACTTGGAACCTGCTTTGGAACCTCTTCTACACACATACCACAAGAAGCAGGACAACAATGGGACAATCAGGACCGACCCGATCCTCGGTGCCGCATTCTCCGTCGCCGCATTTCTTGTGCTAGTTGCAGTCGCGCCTGATTGTCCTAGACTAGGCTCAGGACCTCCGGGTCCTACAGCCCGACGCCAGCCAAGGAGGAACGGCCATGAAAGGGACGGGTGCCGAGGTCCTGGTGCGCTATCTCGAGAACGAAGGCGTCAAGTATGTCTTTGGACTACCGGGAGGCCACCTTCTCACCTTCTATGACGCTTTGCGCGACTCCAGCATCACTCCCATCCTTGCCAAACACGAGGGCGGAGCCGGTTACATGGCAGCGGGGCATGCCCTGGCTGGCGGAGGACTGGGCGTGTGCTGCGGTACGGTGGGACCGGGAGCGACCAATCTTGTATCGGGCGTGGCGGCCGCCTATATGGGCTCGCTACCCTTGTTAGTGCTCACCGCCCAAGTGGGAACCTCTTCCATAGGCAAGGGGGCCCTGCAGGAGGCGGCGGGCGAGGGACGTACTTTCTCACAGACGAAGCTACTGTCCGCTGTCACCAAGTACTCGACGATGGTGACGCATCCCAGCAAGCTCCCCGAAGCGTTACGCCGAGCTCTACGTATCGCCATGACAGGCCGCCCTGGCCCCGTCCACCTGGACCTGCCTGCCGACACCCAGCGCGGCGAAGTGGAGGATGAGATCGTAGCCCCGGAGCAGTACCGACCTTCACTTCCGACTCGACCTTTGGACAGCGCTCTGCACCAAGCGGCGGAGCTTCTTTTCGAGTCCCGGAAACCGGGGATCCTCGTAGGAGGAGGTGGGCGCAAAGGGGAGGCGCCTGCTCTCGTGCTGCGGCTGGCCGAGACTCTGGCCTGCCCTGTCGCCACTACCCTTCCCGGCAAGGGGGCTATTCCCGAGGATCATCCCCTGGCCCTAGGCTGCATTGGGCTCTACGGCACCCGGGCCGCCAACAGCTACCTGCGTTCGGGGTTGGACGTCCTGCTGGTGGTGGGTGCGAGCCTGCACGAATTCAGCACTCACGTTTGGGACCCGGCGCTGCGCCCGTCCAAAGGCCTGATCCAGATAGACATCGACCCCGAGGAGATCGGGAAGAACTACCCGACGGAAGTGGGTCTTCTCGGTGACGCCTCGGTAGTCCTTGCCGCCCTGCTCGAGCGCATCGAACATCTGACCGCTGCGGCGGGCACGCAGGAACGCCGCCCGGCCGAGGATTTCGAGGCACTAAGAACCAGGACAGAGTATTTCTCGGAACCCGCCATGAGCTCCACGGAAATCCCTCTGAAGCCGCAGAGAGTGATGGCCGAGCTGCGGCAGGCACTCCCCGATCACGCACTCGTGTTCACCGACATCGGTAATACCATCACCTGGGTGGAAAGGTGCTTCCCCGTCAGGCGACCCGACTCCGTAATGTCGTTGTGCGGCCTGGCCGCGATGGGTTCCGGAGTGGCCGCTGGCATCGGGGGCAAGCTGGCGTGCCCGGACCGTCCGACTGTCGTAGTGTGCGGCGACGGCGATTTTCAGATGCACGGCATGGAAGTGATGACCGCAGTCAGCCACGACATCCCGGTGACTTGGGTGATCATGCTGAACGACAGGCTGGCCATGGTCCACGACATCCAGACCATGACCTACAAGGGCCGCCATGTAGCTACCGAATTCAAGGCTCCCGATTTTGGCAAGCTCGGAGAGGCTTTCGGGGCCCTCAGTCTCAGAGCCGAGGCCCCCGGGGAAGTACTCGAGGCCGTGACCACTGCTGTGGCCGCGAATCGGCCGGCGCTCGTCAGCGTGCCAATCGATCCCCACGAGATGCCGCCGGCCAAGGCCCGCATGATGGCCATGGACCGCTCGCTAGGCAACCCGCCGCTCATGCAGTCGCTCAGCCTGGGAGCTCTCAAAACCCTGTGGAGGATGCTCAAGGAACGCTAGGCAAGAAGACAAGACGCCGAAGGGCGGGG
>FWPV01002138.1_pt1 | contig 49900 bp, 52 predicted proteins | sample 2228371 | NCBI WGS metagenome assembly FWPV01 (sample SAMEA103939776, study PRJEB20133) | metagenome | reverse complement strand
CTCAAACCACGAGGGGCAAGGGTCACACATGGGTCAAATCTCGATGGAAAAATCCCAGCCTGCTGGGTCAGTTCTCAGTGGCAATCAACAGGCTGGGACATCGGCGGCGACTATGGTGCGCTCAACTGGCACGCCCACGAGATGCTGTTCGGCTACACCAGCGCTGCCCTCGCCGGCTACATGCTGACGGCGATCCCCAACTGGACCGGCCGCCTGCCTGTGTCCGGCCCACGACTGCTGGGCCTTGTGGTGCTCTGGCTGACCGGTCGGGTCGCGCTGCTCTGGCCGGGCCCGCTCGGTCCGGTGGGCGCGGCGCTGCTCGATGGTCTCTTCCTGCCAACGCTCGCTACCATCGCTGCCATCGAGATCATTGCCGGCCGCAACTGGAAGAACGTGAAGATTCTCGCCGGGCTGGTGGGGCTGTCGCTCGCCAATGCCGGCTTCCACGTGTCGGTGATCGTTGCCGGTGGCGCTGCCGAGGCATCGCGGGCCGGCGTCGCGATCTACATCATGCTCATCGCCGTCATCGGCGGCCGCATCGTGCCCAGCTTCACGCGCAACTGGCTGGTGAAGGCGGGGTCGGACGATGTGCCAGTACCGTTCAACCGCTTCGACATGGTGACCCTGGCGCTGCTTCTGCCTGCCCTTGCCCTCTTTGTGATTGTTCCGACCCATCCGGTGACCGCCCTGCTGGCGCTGGCAGCGTCGGCCCTGCACGCCGCCCGCCTCATGCGCTGGCGCGGCTGGCTGACCCTCGACGAACCGCTGCTTCTGGCGCTGCACGTCGCCTACGGATTCGTGCCGATCGGTCTTGCGCCGGTCACGGCGTCGGCGATGGGCTGGATCGCACAGGCGTCGGCGCTGCACGTCCTCACAGTGGGCGCGATAGGCGGGATGACGCTGGCCATCATGACACGCGCAAGCCTGGGGCATACCGGACGGCCCCTGACGGCCTCGTCGCCGACGTGTCTATGCTACCTCTGCCTGCTGCTCTCGGCCGTGATCCGCCCCTTCGCCGAATTGATCGAAACGCAGTACCACCTGCTCTTGAGCCTCGCGGGAGCCAGCTGGCTGCTGGCCTTCGGGCTGTTCGTGCTCGAATACGGCCCGATACTGCTTGCTCCACGGCGTTAACTCTCTGGACAATGCCAAGGCTGTTGCCGGAGAACAGTGGCATCGACTCAGGCCGTCGATTTCTGGTGGCCCCGTTGGTCGCCCTTTCCGAATAGTAACAATAGAGGTGCCCCGAGAACCCGGGGCTTGACCAGTCGCCGTGCCAGCTCCATCGGAAGCCTCGGCCAAAGAGCGATGCAGTCCGGACAAAGGGATCAGACAAAGTGCTGCGATGTGGTCGTCGAGCGCCATCTTCGCTCCCCTCGGCACACCCCCGGCCGGGTTGAAAGGATCGTCGATTGGCAGGTCTCCTGACTTGCGGGTCGATGCGCCTCCGCTCCTTCCCGGCTCTCGCCAGTGGCTATTCGGGGGAACTCTCTGGCCACCGTTGCGGGGCAGTCACGGTCTTGCGCCCTGATGACGTCGCACGGATCAGCACTATGCGGTGCGACGATCATCGCTCGGCCAATTGTCGAGTTGCGTAGGCGGATACATGATGCCCTACGATATGCAGTAGGTATGGTCGATCGGGATCCTCGGCAACCGAGACCAGGTGCTTTAGTCGCAGCAGGCGTTCACTTGCCGCGTCATTTAGGATGTTGAGGAAGCCGGTGACCTGGCGGTTGGTCAGCGAAACCTCGAAGACGGCACCCTTGGCATAGACTTCGGAGTGCCGGTTGCCGGGCACCCATTGCGATGTCGGCTTGGCGAAGGTTTTGACTCGGGCTCCCGGCCCTCAGCCAAGACATCACGTCCCCTTGGAGCCGTCCGGAGCATATCGGCCTTCCGAGAGAACGTCCTCGGCCCGCGCCAGAGGTTCCTGCACGTCCATGATCCGTGCTGCGGATTGATCCGTTCGATCAGCGTGTCCAGTGCCGTTCGCCGATCGCCATGGTCGGCATCCAGCATATCCGCCTTGGTTAGGGCGATACGTCCGGCAAAGGCCAGTTGCTTGTCCGCGAGGAGGCGCTGCTCGACCGTCTCCTCGCCACGCAGTGCACCGTAGCGAGGACGAAGTAGCGTCGGGCGATCGAACACTGCGAGGCGATTAGCATCTGGTTGATGATCTGCGCCAGGTCGGCCAGTCCAGTCGTTTCGATGACCACGCGATCGACCGCGCGCACTTCGCTGTCGTCGATTGCGCAAGAAAGTCGCGCCAGCGTGCTTTCGATGTCGTTGCCGGGCTCACAGCAGATGCAGCCGGTCGAGGTCTCGATCAGGTCGGTGTCCGTGCCGTCGACCTTGAAGAAGTCGTTGTCGATCTGCATATCGCCAAACTCGTTAACGAACATCGCAGACCGAGGTTGCCTCGTCTAGGCTGTCCAGTTATCTTGATAATAGAAATCATATTATGTACTGACGGATGACAAACCGAGGAGTCGTCCAGATGAAGAACTTTTTTGCGCTGGCCCTGAGCGCCGCGTTCACGCTCGCAGCACCGGCGATGGCTGCCGATATCGTCGTCACCCATGCGCAGGGCGAGACCACCGTCGCGCAGAACCCGCAAAAAGTCATCACTTTCGATCTCGCCGCGCTCGACACGCTCGATGCCCTGGGCGTCGAGATCGCCGGGCTGCCCGTATCCAACCTGCCGGCCTATCTGGGCAAATATGCCGACGAGAAATACCTCAAGGCGGGCAGCCTGTTCGAGCCCGACTACGAGGCCGTCGCCGCTGCCGAGCCGGACCTGATCATCGTCGCCGGCCGCTCCTCGGGGGCCTATCCGGAACTGGCCAAGATCGCGCCGACCATCGACCTCTCGAATGACTGGACGCGCTTCGAGGCCTCGATCAAGGACAATAGCCGCATCCTTGGCGAAATCTTTGACAAGACCGCCGAAGTCGAGGCGATGATCGAGACGCTGGACGGCAAGATCGCTGCCATCAAGGCCAAGGCCCCGGAGGCCGGCACGGCCCTCGTGGTGCTGACCAATGCGGCCGAGGTCACTGCCTTCGGTCCTGGCTCGCGCTTCGGCTGGATCCATGACAGCCTGGGCCTGGCGCCGGCCGGCACCTCCGTCTCGGCGGAGACGCATGGCGATGTGGTGTCGTTCGAATACATCCTCGAGGCCAATCCCGACTGGCTCTTCGTCATCGACCGCGACGCGGCGACCGGCTCGGGCTCGTCCGCCGCCATCCTCGACAACGAGCTGGTCGGGCAGACCAACGCCGCCAAGTCCGGCCATGTGGTGACGCTCGATCCGGTGCGCTCCTACATCATCAATGGTGGCCTGCCGGCGTTCACCGCGCTGATCGACCAGGTCGGCACGGCCATCGGCGCCGAGTGAGGCTTGTCCTCTCGAACCAAACTGGCCCTCGGGCTGCTGGCCGTGCTCATCCTGGGCACGGTCAGCCTGTTCATCGGCGTCAGCGACGTGACGCTCTCGAGCCTGTTGTCGTCCCCGCCCGAGGACCGGCCGCTGCAGGTGCTGCTGATCAGCCGGGTGCCGCGCACGCTGGCGCTGATCCTCGCCGGTTCGGGGCTCGCCGTCTCCGGCCTCATCATGCAGATGCTGGCCCGCAATCGCTTCGTCGAACCCTCGACTGCGGGGACAGTCGAGTCGGCGAGCCTCGGTCTCCTCGTGGTCACGCTGTTCGCGCCCGGCTGGCCGCTCTTTGCCAAGATGCTGATTGCGGCTCTCTTTGCGCTCGGCGGCACGGCGCTGTTCATGCGTCTCCTCGCCGCCGTGCCGCTGCGCTCGCCCTATGTGGTGCCCTTGGTCGGCATCATGCTGGGCGGGGTGATCGGCTCGGTCACCAGCTTTTTTGCCTATCGCTACGATCTGCTGCAGACGCTGGGCGCCTGGAGCATGGGCGACTTCTCGGGCATCCTGCGCGGGCGCTATGAACTGCTCTGGCTCAGCGCCGGCCTGACGATTGTCGCCTGGTTCGCCGCCGATCGCTTCACCCTGGCCGGGCTGGGCGACGCCTTTACCACCAATCTCGGCCTCGACTATCGCCGAGTGCTGACGCTCGGCCTCTCCATCGTTGCCATGTCGACCGCCGTCATCGTGGTGACGGCCGGCGCCATTCCCTTTCTCGGGCTGATCGTGCCCAATCTGGTCAGCGCCTGGATGGGCGACAATATCCGCCGCTCGATCCCCTGGATCGCCCTCACCGGTGCCGGGCTGGTGCTGGCGTCCGACATTGTCGGGCGGCTGATCCGCTTCCCCTACGAAATCCCCGTCGGGACCGTTTTCGGCGTGGCGGGCAGCCTCGTCTTCCTCTGGTTGCTGCTGGGGCGGAGACGACAGCTTGGCTAGCCTGCGCCCCGCCATCGTGCTTGTCGGCCTTGTCCTGCTGGCTCTGCTCTCGATCGTCCTCTTCATGACCTGGGACGCCAAGGGATCGTGGGAGTTCGTCCTCGCCTTCCGCGGCCGCAAACTCTGGGGCCTCGTGCTCTGTGCCGTGGCCATCGCCATTTCGACCGTGCTGTTCCAGACCGTCACCGGCAATCGCATTCTCACTCCGGCGATCATCGGCTTCGACGCACTATTCCAGCTGGTGCAGACGCTCTTCGTCTTCGTCTTCGGCGGCTTTGCCTATCTGACGCTGCCGGCCGAACTCCGGTTCCTCGCCAATGCCGGCGTGATGATCGGGCTCTCGATGCTGCTTTTCGGCTGGCTGTTCGGGCGCGAGGCGCGCAGCCTGCATCTGCTGGTCCTCGTCGGCATCGTCTTTGGCGTGCTGTTCCGCTCCCTCTCCGGCCTGATGCAGCGGATGATCAACCCAAACGATTTCGTCGTGCTGCAGGATGCGATGTTCGCGAGCTTCGGCGCCATCGAGCCGACCCTGCTCGCCATCTCCAGCGTCATCCTCGGCCTGGCCACGCTGGTGGTGCTGCCGCTGCTGCCCCGGCTCGACGTGCTGCTGCTGGGCCGCGAGCCCGCCATCGGCCTCGGCGTCGACCACGTCCGCACGGTGTCGGTCGTGCTGGCGGTTGTGGCGGTGATGGTCAGCGTCTCGACGGCGCTGGTCGGGCCGGTGCTGTTCTTCGGCTTGCTGGTCGCCAATCTCGCCTACCTGCTGATGCCCACCCACCGGCACGCCGCCGTGTTGCCTGCCGCCGTGCTGCTGGCGCTGATCGGGCTCGTCGGAGGACAAGCCGTCCTCGAGCACGCCTTCGGTTTCGATACGGCACTCGCGATCATCATCGAGTTTGCCGGCGGCATCGTTTTCCTTGTCCTGCTGCTGAAAGGCCTCAACCGATGATCCGCGTCGAGGGTGTGCGCAAATCCTATGGCACCAGCCTCGTGGTCGACGATGTCAGCCTGAAGCTGCCGGCCGGCGGCATCACTTCGATCATCGGGCCGAACGGCGCCGGCAAGTCGACGCTGCTCGCCATGATGAGCCGGTTGCTGCCGATGGATGCCGGCCGCGTCGCTGTCGACGGGCTCGATGTCTCCAGTGCGCCGTCGGATGTGCTGGCACGCCGCCTCGCGGTATTGCGGCAGGACAATCACATCGCGGCGCGCCTGACGGTGCGCGATCTCGTCGCCTTCGGCCGCTACCCGCATTGCAAGGGGCGGCCGACCATTGCCGACCGGGAAAAGATCGACGAGGCCATCGCCTTTCTCGATCTCGATGCCCTGGCGGATCGCTTTCTCGACCAGCTCTCGGGCGGGCAAAGGCAGCGGGCCTTCGTCGCCATGGTGCTGGCGCAGGACACCGACTACGTGCTGCTCGACGAACCCCTCAACACGCTGGATCTGCGGCACGCGGCCCGGATGATGCAGCTGCTGCGCCGCGCAGCGCGCGAGCTGGGCAAGACCATCGTCGTGGTGCTGCACGACATCAACTTCGCCTCGGTCTATTCCGACCACATCGTCTGCATGCAGGCGGGGCAGGTCGTCCACGAGGGACCGCCCGAAGCCATCATCACCAGCGAGGTCCTGACCTCGGTCTACCAGCTGCCGGTGCGCGTCGAACTGATCGGCGGGCGCCGCATCTCGATCCACTATGAAGAGGAAGCCACGCCATGAAGCCGACCCTCGAGCGCATCCGCCACGAACTCAAGTTCCGCATCGCCGAGGTCGTCGCCAACCAGCGCCTGACCCCGCGCATGGCGCGCATCACGCTGCACCATCCCGACTTTGCGCACTTTCCATCACTGGCCTATGACGATCACGTCAAGCTGTTCTTCCCCCAGCCCGGCCTGCCGCTCGCCATGCCCGAGCCTGGCCCGAATGGCCTTGTCTGGCCCGAAGGCAGCCCGCGTCCGGAAGGGCGGGACTATACGCCGCGCCGCTTCGACCACGGCCGGCAGGAAGTGGTGATCGACTTCGTGCTGCATGGCGACGGCCCTGCCTCGACCTGGGCCGCCACAGCCCGGCCCGGCGACCGGCTCGGCATCGGCGGCCCGCGCGGCAGCTTCGTGGTCAGCGGCGCCTTCGACTACTATCTGCTGATCGGCGACGAGACGGCGCTGCCCGCCATCGGCCGCCGCCTCGAGGGGCTACAGGAAGGAGCCCGGGCCATTGCCGTCATCGAGGTCGCAGATCCCGCCGAGCAGCAGGCGATCGCCACAAGCTGCGACGCAGAACTGCACTGGCTCGACCGCTCGGCCGGCGCGCGCCTTGTCGAGACCGTCCGCGCCCTGCCGCTACCGCCTGGCACGGGCTATGCCTTCGTCGCCGGCGAAGCCGCCGCCTCCGCGGCCATCCGCGACCACCTGATCGAAGTGCGTGGCCTTGATCCCGACCTTGTCAAAGCCGCCGCTTATTGGCGACAGGGCGAGGCAGATCATTATGACGGGCACGCCCACTAGTCGGTTATTCGTAGAGGTGGTTGCAGCGTAGGAGCATCGCCAAGCATCCCAACGCAATAGACGAGTGCCACTCGGCGGCTATGATCGCCGGGAGCGGCACCACGGCTCCTCTCAGGCAGCGGCCAGTTCGTAAGTGGGCCGATCAGGAAATTCCCAACCGTGAGATGAGACGCGAAAAAGCCCGGAAATCCGGGCCTCTTGCAGGTCATCAGGAAAGATTATTTAGAAACTGGCAGCAGCACCCGCGGGGCTATCGTGTTCACGACATTCTCCTATAGTGACGCAGTCGTCACAACCCGTACAGCGACTGGAGACCCTATATGACTGCTTTTCGCTCAAAGCAGCCATCGGCCACGTTGGCGTCAGGTCAACAGCACAAGCGAGATATTCGATCCTTCGGCGATCCGCTGCAGCGCGGGTAACGTTTCATACCTGCGGCAGCAGGTTACGCCGGCGGTATTCCGACGGAGCGAGGCCAACCATGCGGCGGAAGAGCCGCCTGAAGCTTGCCGGCTCGACGTAGCCGACATCGGAAGCAATGTCGTCTACGGGACGTTCGGTCGTCTCCAGCAAGTGCTTGGCCTCCTCGATACGGAGCACTTGGACATATTCCATCGGGGATAGGCCGGTTGCCGTACGGAAGCGCTTGAAGAATCCACGCTCAGTAAGGCCGCTGCGTGCGGCAAGGGCAGCGACCGGGCTCGCTTGACCATAGTTGTCGGCCAGCCAGAGTTGAGCCTGCGCGACCAGTTGGTCCCCGTGCTGCCGCCGCGCGGCCAGGCCGGCATAAGGCAGCTGGCCTTCATTGTGTGCCTGCACCAGATAGGTCTTGGCGACCTCGCGTGCCCGCTCCGAACCACAGAACCGGGCGACCAGATAGAGCAGCAGGTCATACCACGAGGACGCACCCCCGGCCGTTATGATGCGGTGGCCCTCACCTGTGGGCACGAGGATGCGCTCCTTGCGTACAACGACTTTGGGATAGCGCCGCGCCAACGCATCGCAAAAACCCCAATGGGTTGTCGCCTCCTTGCCATCCAACAGTCCGGTGAGGGCCAGAAGCATCGTTCCGGAACAGACGGAAGCGACGATCGCTCCGCCCTCGTAGGCCTGCCTGATCCAGGTCGCCAGCGTCGAGTAGGTCTCGGGCAGAGGGGCGTGCCGGCTCAGGATCAGTTCGGGAACGATGACGATGTCTGGACGCGGGTCGTCGGACAGGCGGCCATGCGGCGTGATGGTCGTTCCGTTTGGCTGGCGGTAGGGCTCGCCATCCAGTGTCAACAGCCTCGGGCGAAACCGCGGTTCGACGACCGGAGAGTCATGGAGGCGCTGCCAGCCGCGGCCGACGGACGACAGAACGTCGAGGATCGCCATCGTGCCCGATGCGCCCGCCTCCGCCGTGCCGACGACGACCACCGTAACCGTCGCTGCGTCCTGGTCGCTCATCGCCGTTCCGATTTGGACCGTTATCTGCCGAAACCAGCCTAACCCAATCGACGCCGCGAAGGTAGATGTGTCGTCAACAGGGACGGCTGCACTAGTCCGCCCAACACAGGACCAGGAGTCATATTATGTCCGCAACATCGACCGCCTTCGAGAAACCATCATTCGACGAGGCCAAGGCAAAGAGCTTTGCCGGTCAGATGCTCGGTGCCCTCAACGGTGCGGCGCTAGCCCTAATGGCCTCCATCGGCCACCGGGTGGAACTGTTCGATCACCTCGCAGCAGCGTCGCCGTGCACCGCGGCCTCACTGGCGAAGCGAGCTGGCCTTTCCGAACGATATGTACGCGAGTGGCTGGCCGTGATGACCACCTCGCGTGTTGTGGAGTACCATCCGACTACCGCGACCTATACCCTGCCGCGGGAGCACGCGGCCTTCCTCCAGCGTAGTGGTGCGATCAAGAACATCGCGCTTATCGCCCAGTTCATCGGGGTCGCTGGCGCAGTCGAGGATGAGATTGTCGCCCGTTTTCACGATGGGGGCGGGCTTTGCTACCATCACTTCGACGGCTTCCACGAGGTGATGGCCGAGGCCAGCCAGCAGTCGATCGTGACTCCCTTTTTGGACCACGTTCTTCCGCTCGCCGAGGGTCTGCGTGAACGTCTCGAACTGGGCATCGACGTCGTCGACATCGGCTGCGGTGCGGGGCGAGCGCTGCTCATGCTGGCCGAGCGCTTCCCGAACAGCCGGTTTGTCGGGATCGATCTCTGCGCCGACGCCTTTGCGTCCGCACAGGATACCGCGAAGGCTAAGGGGCTCGCCAATCTCGAGTTCCAGGAACGGGACCTGGCAAGAGCCGATCACATCGGAAGCTTTGATCTCGCTTTGGCGTTCGACGCCGTGCACGATCAGAAGAGCCCGCAGGACATCCTGCGCCTGGTCCGCCGCTCGCTGCGAGACGACGGGCTGCTGCTGATGGTGGAATTCGGCGGTTCCAGCCGGCTGGAGAACAACCTCAGCCACCCCATCGCTCCGTTTCTCTACATGATGTCCACAATGCACTGCACCCCAGTGTCGCTGGGACAGGGCGGCGATGGCCTTGGAACCATGTGGGGCACCGAGTTGGCCACCCACATGCTGGAGCAGGCCGGTTTTGGTGCTGTTGAGGTCAGTCGCCTGCCGCACGATGCGTTCAACGCCTACTTCGTCGCTCGCGTATAGGCACCGCCATGAACATGCAGGAATCTGTCGTCGAGCGACAACCCGCTGGAAAAGTCAGGTGGGCTATTCTGCCTGTGCTTAAGCGTTGGTGGCTCTCGCCACCGCCTCGTCTGGAGTTATCGGGTGATGACGAGAAGTTGCTGCGCCGGTTTGGCATTGACCCGGCAGACGTCGGCCACCGGCGGAGGTAGATTCCAGACGTCTGCCGCAGTCGACCATGATCAAGCGTTTAGTGGTGCGCTGTGCGTCCGCTTCTGGGCGCACAGCGGTCGTCGAAAAGGAAAGGCCCCGGATTCTGGGGCCTTCTTGTTATTCATGCGACCTGAGCCACACTGTTGCTTGTGATTGAGCCACACTGTGGATGGCATTTGCCTATCCTTTGTGGGCGGTCACACTCATCAACATCAACTCGCAATAAGCCGGCTGTCGACCCGCAATCCTCGCAAGGCTTGTGATGGCCGGCCACCTGCATCGGACGTTCGAGTGTCCGTTCCCTCGGCCTGTTGCGCCGACTGATCCAATCAGGACACTCCGAACGATCCCAAGAACGACGTAAGCCCGCTATTCCGGGCTTCGGGGATTGTTCCGCCGGGCCCAGAGACGTTGCCCAGAGACGTTGATTGGTGACGCAACGCTCGCCGCCAATCTATTGGACGGCCCGCCCTACTGACCGCTCTCGATTTCCGCGAATAGCGGAGCCAGACGCTCCTGTGCTTTCTTGGGCATCTTAGCTGCCTTTACCGCCTCCAGGTTGCCGGTGTCCTCGCCGACGACGACGAGCGCCACCATGCCCATCCCCAGATGCGGCGCGCATTTGATGCCGTAGACGCCGGGCACACTGAAGGTCGCGACCACCTCCTTGCTGATGGTCCCCTTGAAGAGCTCACCGCCTTCGGGGGTCATTTCCTTGATGCTTTCGGCATTGTGGCTCTTGTCAGTGGGCAAGAAGGTGATGGTGTCGCCGGGCGCTATCTTGATCAACGCCGGCTCGAAGACCATGGCGCCGGCCTCACCCTTGTTGAGCATCTTGACCTCGACATTGGCGGCCAGCGCCGACGTAGCGAATGCGCCCGCAAGCCAGACCGCGGCAGCGAGGGTCGCAATCATCGTCTTCATTTCAGTCTCCTGTGTCTAGGCCCGCACAGCCGGACCTGATGGCGCTGTCTATCTGCGCTTTGGGCGATCTAGACTTTGCGCCCGATCAAACAGGCGGCGCTTTGTCAGCATCCCAGGTCGGTGACCGGCCGGGTATTTGCTGCTGAACAAAGAGTAGGTCCTGCTGCAGCGATACCAGCAGACGCAGACGGAGCGAATGACGCCCGCGCACAAGGAGCTGGAAATGGAAGAACATCACACAACGGACGTATCGCGTCGGACGCTTATCGGTGCCGCGGCCTTCGCAGGCCTGTTTGGTGCCGTGCTCACTGCCGTTCCAGCAGTTGCGGAGGACGCAGGCGTCGTCACAGGGCCGCCTCCCGATCTGGATCACCTCCCGCGGGTGAAGGTCGATCTCGTCGATCCGCCCTTCGTACACGCCCACGAGCAGGTGGCAACAACCGGACGGCGGGTCGTGGAGTTCGAGATGACGATCGAGGAAAAGCCGATGGTCATCGACGAGTATGGCACCGTGGTTCACGCTATGACCTTCAACGGCACCGTGCCCGGGCCGCTGATGGTGGTGCACGAGGGGGACTATGTGGAGCTGCTGCTCAAGAACCCTGAAACCAACATGCTGCAGCACAATATCGACTTCCATTCGGCGACGGGTGCGCTGGGCGGTGGCGGGCTGACGCTCATCAACCCCGGCGAACAGGTCAAGCTGCGCTGGAAAGCCACACGGCCCGGCGTCTTCGTCTATCACTGCGCGCCGGGCGGCCCGATGATTCCGTGGCACGTCGTGTCGGGCATGAACGGGGCGATCATGGTGCTGCCGCGCGATGGCCTCAAGGACGGCGCCGGCAAGCCGATCACCTATGACAAGGTCTTCTATATCGGCGAGCAGGACTATTACATCCCGCGCGACGAGGACGGCAATTTCGTCAACTACGAAACGTCGGGCGACGCCTATGGCGACATGCTCGAGGTCATGAAGACGCTGACGCCGACCCACGAAGTGTTCAATGGTGCCGTCGGGGCGCTGACAGGCGAGAATGCCCTCAAGGCGAACGTCGGTGAGACGGTGCTCTTCCTCCACTCGCAGGCGAACCGCGACACGCGACCCCACCTCATCGGCGGGCATGGCGACTATGTCTGGAACACTGGGAAGTTCCGCAACGCGCCGGAAGTCGACCTCGAAACCTGGCACATCCCCGGGGGCTGCGCTGGGGCCATGGTCTACACGTTCCTGCAACCGGGCGTTTATGCCTACGTGAACCACAATCTTATCGAGGCCGTGGAACTCGGCGCTACCGCGCATGTGGTGGTGGAGGGCCAGTGGGACGACGACCTGATGACTCAGGTCGAACCGCCGACGCCCATCGCCTGAACGTTTGGGGGCAGCCTGCGGGCTGCCGTTACCCCTTTCCCGAGGGAGGCCAAGATGGCACATCTCAAACAGGTCGCAGACATAGCCGGGCTGCTGCTTCCCGTTGCGCTGCTGACGGTGCTTCTGGGCACAATCGGATGGCAGGCAGGCCTGCTGCAACTGCCACGCCTTGTAGCGGCAACGTCCATTGCCGGCCCGCAAACCACGACGATCGCCCCGCGTGCGTTCTCGTATCGTGCAGCCGGGGATCATCAACGCGACGATGGGAAGGTCATCGATGCCCCGATCGTGGAGATTGCCCGCCCCCCGCGTCTTGAGATCATGACACACTTGGTTACGGTTGGTGAGTATGCGCGCTGTATCGCGGACGGAGCCTGCCCGGCCCCGCAGGGCAAGCAGGCGGGCCCCGACTATCCCGTAACCGGGGTCAGCTTCGACGATGCGTCGGACTATGCCACCTGGCTCACGGCGGCAAGCGGCTCGACATGGCGGCTCCCGAGTGTCGAGGAGTGGGTCTTCGCTGCAGCGGAAAAGGCGGTCGATCCGGCATTGAACATGGCAGAGGGCAGTGAGAACCCTGCGGACCGCTGGCTTGCTGCCTATGAACGCGAGGCAGGCGTCGGACGGGTCGGGGGTGGGATCCGGCCGGTCGGCAGCGATGGCCTCAACAGCCTGGGGGTTGCCGATCTGGCCGGATCGGTGTGGGAGTGGACTGCGACGTGCGACAGCCGCACGACGTTCGGCGTGAACGGTGAAGTGATCTGGCAGATCGAGTCGTGTGGTGTGCGGCTCCTCGAGGGCCAGCACCGCACGCCGATGAGCGGCTTCATCCGCGACGCCCGCACCGGAGGATGCTCGACGGGACGACCACCCGATGCCCTCGGTTTCAGGTTGGTCAAGGATCCCGGCATGGTGGGGGCTGTGCTGGCCTGGCTCGAGGGGCTTCGCGCGGCCTCCCGGTAGTTCTGTTTGCTCGTCGGCAGCCTCGCGGCTATGTGTTTGGCTCCGCCACTCGGAGCGCTGCCAATCGTGACCGCAAGTCTCGACCGATCGCTGATCAGGGACCTCCCGCTGTTCTCCGGGGTTGCGGAGGCCGATCTCGACGATGTTCTCGCCGGTGCCACCAGCAGGCGCTACCCGGCCGGCACGGCAGTGTTCGAGCAGGGCACGCAGGCCGAGCACTTTTTCGTACTGCTGCACGGGCGTCTGCGCGTCACCAACGTCACTCCAGAGGGACAGCAGACCGTGGTGCGGATTGTCAGTCCTGGCGATCTGTTCGGCATCGCCAGGGCCCTCCGCCGACCCGACTATCCCGGAACGGCGACGGCTGTCGTCGACAGCGTGGCGCTCGTCTGGCCGATGGACCGGTGGGACGAGTTGCTGCCGCGCCATCCAAACCTCGCGATCAACGCGATGCAGACCATGGGACAGCGCCTGCAGGAAGCCCAGACGCTTGTCCGTGAACTGTCGAACGAGGAGGTCGAGCGGCGCGTGGCCCATGCCGTCCTGCGGCTCGCGAACCAGTCTGGCCTCAAGGAGGCCGCCGGAATCCGGATCGATTTTCCGGTGTCGAAGCAGGACATCGCCGAAATGACCGGCACGACCCTGCACACGGTGTCACGCATCCTCACCGCCTGGGAGCATGCGGGGCTGGTGGAAGGGGGGCGGCAGAAGCTCCTCGTCAAGGATTCCCATCGCCTGATGATGATCGCAGACGGGGCCGCACCGGGCCTGCTCTAGTATCGCCATCGATCGCGATCGAGACCTCGGCAAAGAGGTCCTCGGTCTTCATGCCATGTTCATGGGCCGCATCTGCCAGCGTATGGAAGATGCCGATCGGACAGCCGATGCAATGTAGGTGAAGGTCGATGAAGACACCGATGGTCGAAGGCCATCGATGCATGATTTCAGCCACGGTGAGGTCGGAGACCGCCTCGTACTTCATCTTCGTTCCTCCCCTCCTGATAAATCTTGGTAGCGCACGCGTCCTGCCTTCTTCGTTGCGCTACGACAAAGAGCACCAGCGCGAACTGCATCAGTTTGCAGCCATCAGACCCGGAGCCGACCATGCCCGCCGATGTCCGCACGATGCCGAAGAAGAAGCCGAAGGGTGGCATTCCAAGAGGCATAGACAGCGACGGGCCGGCAATCCTGTCCTACGGCTTCCGGCCGTTCTTCCTCGCCGCCGGATGCTATGGCATCGTCGCCATGGCGGGGTGGGTGGCGGCTCTGATCCTCGGCCTTGAAATTGGTGGCAGGACCTATGGCGCACTGTTCTGGCATGGCCACGAAATGCTGTACGGCTACGCCACTGCCGCGCTTGCCGGCTTCCTGCTGACCGCCGTCCCCAACTGGACCGGACGGCTGCCGGTCTCCGGCCCCCCTCTGCTCGGACTGCTGGTCGTATGGGCGGTGGGTCGCATCGCCATGCTGACGCCCGAGACCTTCGGGCTGTGGCTCGCCGCTCTGCTGGATATGGCGTTCCTGCCGCTACTGGCGGCCATCGTCGCGCGCGAGGTGCTGGCCGGGCGCAACTGGAAGAACCTCAAGGTCCTGGCGGGCGTCACCGCACTGGCGGCAGCCAACGGCTACGGCCACATCGCTGTTCTGACCGGCAGCGATGCGCAAACCGCGCTCCGGCTGGCAGTGGCCGTCTATGTCGCCCTCGTCGCGCTGGTCGGCGGACGCATCATTCCGAGCTTCACGCGCAACTGGCTCGCCCGCAAAGGTGTGAAGCGGCTTCCCGCCTCGTTCGACAGGATAGACATCGCCGCAGTCATCGTGCTCGTCGCGGGTCTTCTTTGCTGGGTGATCGCTCCCGACCAGCCCCTGATCGCCATTGCGACAACGATAGCCGCGCTGCTGAACGCCTATCGCCTGTGGCGCTGGCGGGGCCTCGCCGCTTTCGCAGAGCCGCTGGTTGTGGTCCTCCACGCCGGTTACGGCTTCGTGCCGCTGGGGCTGCTGGCGATTGGCGCAGCAGCGCTGGGCTGGGTGAGCCAGGCGTCTTCGATGCACGTCCTGACCGTCGGCGTCATCGGGGTGATGACGCTGGCCGTAATGACCCGGGCGACACTTGGCCATACCGGCCGGCCAATTGTTGCGAACCGGTCGACCTTGATGGGTTACCTGCTGCTGATCCTCGCCGCCGCGCTGCGTCCCTTCGCCGAAGCGTTGTCAGACCACTACGCGACGCTGCTCGCCGTTGCTGGTGTTGCCTGGATAGCAGCGTTCAGCCTCTTCGTCCTCGAATATGGGCCGATACTTACTTCCAAGACCCGCAGCGGCTAGGCGTCTCGGAGTCCATGAGAAAGGCTCAGGCACTTCTGCCGGCAGCGCCGCTGAATTGCTCTCATGTCAGATGAGCCGAATTGTCGCATTCCGCACCTGTACGAGGCAATTGCTGAACTCCCCTCCATTTCGTAAAAGGTATATATGCGATGCATCTTTTGAGGCGCAGATGAAAACGCATATGGTTCGTAACCCAGAGGCGCGGATTTCCGGTGAGTTGACCCACTCGCTGTCGAATTGGCCAGAGCGAGAACTGGCGGCCGGTTTGCACCCACACCTTCTTGGGCTGCTGCTCGGCGTCTACGGCGCCATGCTGCTGACGCTCTGGATCTTCTTCGGTACCGACGTCAACGCGCTGATCGCTCTGGGAGTGTGCACCGCCTACTTCGCCATGTATTTCGGCGTACCGTTGGTCATGCTCCGGCTGGCGGAGCGGAGCGCCGCGCCAAGCCACCCAGGGTCGTTGCGCAATTTTCTGAATGGCGATGTCGAGACAAATACCGGGCGAGTGAGCGGCTGGGGTGCGATGGCGCAGTTACTGACCATCCCGGTCGGCTTGACCGGCGCCTTCATCGCCTTCGGTATCATCATCAGGCTCGGGGCTTAGTTGAGGCTGGGATGGAGGGGGATGTGCGCGGATCGGAGGGCATTGTGGACAAGGGCACAAGGCCTACGCTCGACGAGGCGCTGATCTCTGCAGTCGTCGAGCGCTTCTACGCTTCCGCTCGCATCGATCCGCTACTTGGACCCGTATTCAACCGAGTCATCTGCGATGCGGCGTGGCGGTCCCATCTCGAGCTAGTCTCGGATTTCTGGTCCTCACTGCTGCTTGGGACTCGTCGCTATAACGGGCGCCCGATGCCAAAGCATCTGGTGATCGGCGACCTTGAGGATAAGCACTTCGTGCGCTGGCTGTCGCTATTCCGAGAGACGGTCGAGGCACTTTGCGAACCGGCAGTTTCAGCTCTCTTTGTCGATCGGGCGGAGCGCATCGCTCACAGTTTTCGTCTCGGGATCGCCTTTCATCGGGGTGAGGACACAACATCGGTCCTGCCGTTGAAGGCACAGCTACTGGGTGACTCCCCGGCATAGTAATGTTGCGGAAACGGGCATTGCTACAACCAGCTCATGCAGGCAGGGCAGGGCTCTCGCGGGTGGTATGAAAGAGAGCCTCTACCACGTCGGTCTGGGTGATAATGCCAAGAATGCGTCCATCGTCGCCGACGACCGGCAGGTGATGGTGACCCGATTTCAGCATCAGGTGAATGACCCTGGCGACAGGGGTGGTGGCCAGAACCGTTGCAACACTGGCCGACATGACATCTCGCACGCGGCCGCGCAGTGGCCTGTCGGAGTTAGTGATGGCACGGAGGCGCCAGTTCAACCCTGAGCCAACGGCGGTTGGCCCCCAGTCGGCTTTTTCGATGATGTCGGTCTGCGTCAGGATCCCAACGACGCGTCGTTCGCCGTCGAGCACGGGAAGCGCCTTGATGCCGTACTCGCGCAGTTGGCGCAGAGCCACGCGCAGCGAGGTTCCCGGCGAAACCCAGGCGACCGCATTGGTCATGATAGTCGAGGCCGTCGTGCCGCCAGACTGCCGAAGGAAGGCGAGCGCTTCGGCGCGATGGAGGAGTTCCTCGAGATCCATCGGGTCAACGCTGACCACCTCGTCGCGCTCGGCAATGGCCGTCTGGAGATCTGCGGCCGTCACGCCCAAGCTAAGCGGGGCGTGGTCCTCCAGCGCCAGTTTTGGGTGGGGCGTGGCCAAGGTCCGGTGCGGATAGTCTTTGCCGCTCAGTCGGTTGAACAGCACCGCGATCAAGAGGAGCAGGACAGAATTGACGCCTACCGGCCAGATCACGAAGCCATAGCCAAGGCCTGCAATGGTGGGACCGCCGACCACTGCCGTTAGCGCTACCGCGCCGCTGGGTGGATGGAGACATCGGAACGAGAGCATGAGAGCGATGCTGAGGGCAACGGCGATCGCCGCGGCAAGCGTCGGGTCGCCGATGGTCTGCGCGCAGGCGACACCGATTGTCCCAGAGATGAGGTTGCCGCCCAGTATCGACCATGGCTGCGCCAGCGGGCTGGCCGGGACGGCGAAGAGCAGCACTGCCGAGGCGCCGATCGGCGCCACCAGCAACGGAACGTCCGTCCCGCCGCCAAGGGCCAGACCGGTCACCAGGGCTGTGAGGGTAATTCCAAGAAAGGCGCCGACTGACGCCCGAAGGCGCTCGCGGTAGCTGACTGAAACGAGGTGAGGCAGGAACGCAAGGAATCTCATCGTCAGGCGCTCTACCAGCAGCGGCGTCACATTGGTAGTCGCGCGGCGATTCATGCCTGCACCGCCCTCAAATATCCCGATTGCGCCCGTCCGGCATCTGCCTTAAGGTTTATTGTAGATATATCTTTAGGATAGGTGAGATCGAATGCGCAGGTTCGTTTCGGTTATGGCGCTCGGCGCCATGTTGGTGATGCCGGGTGTGCTGCAGGCCGCGGAACATGAGATCCGTATGGTCGACAGGACCGAAGACGGACAAGCAATGAGCTTCGAGCCCAGCTTCCTGCGTGTCGAGCCCGGGGATACGGTAACCTTCATTCCGGTCAACAAAGGGCACAATGCCGAGACCATCCTGGGGATGATCCCCGAGGCGGCGCCAGCCTGGAAGGGCAAGGTGAACGAGGCGATCACCGTGACGCTGACCGAGCCTGGCCTGTATGGCATCAAGTGCATGCCGCATTGGGCCATGGGGATGGTGGCGCTGATCCAGGTCGGCGCGGACCAGCACAATCTGGGTGCCCTCCAGGAGGTCCGGCTCCCCGGAAAGGCGCAGGCCCGGATGATGAAACTCTTCACCAAAGTGCCCTCTACGCCCTGAAGTGCTATATGAGCCGCAGTGCCCCCTGCGGGTCATCGGCAAGGAATGGTCAGAAGGCTCAATGAGACTTACGGTTTATACCGACTACTCGCTCCGGCTCCTCATGTACCTCTCGGTTAGGCAGGACCGGAAGTCGACCATCCAGGAGGTGGCGGACGCCTATGGCATCTCGGTGAACCACATGACCAAGGTGGTGCATGAGCTCGCCCAGGCCGGTTATGTCTCGACGACGAGAGGGCGGAGCGGTGGCATTGCGATTGGTCGGCCGCCTTCGGAGATCGGGCTTGGCGAAGTGGTGCGCCACACCGAGCCGGACATGGTCATCGTGCCATGCTTCGACGAACGGAACGAAAGCTGCCCATTGCGCCGCGCCTGCCGGTTGAAGTCCGCCCTCGATCGGGCGCGACTGGCCTTTCTCAGCGTGCTTGACGAGTACACACTGGCTGACCTGACGGTCGCGCCGGGCCCGATACGGGCCATGCTGGGCCTCTCGGCCGGTGCTGGGGCTGGCCCTTCCTAAGGCCCCTCGGCGCTTCCCTCCTCACTCACCCAATACCCTGAACACGGACGTCCCATGACTCAAGTCGACGAAAAGCTCGAACCCATTCTTGCCGAGGTGCTGAAGCGCAACGCCGGGGAGCCCGAGTTCCACCAGGCAGTGCGGGAGGTGATGGAGAGCCTGGGTCGTGTGGTCAGCAAGAAGCCCGGATATCTCGAGGCGGGGCTAATTCAGCGACTCTGCGAGCCCGAGCGGCAGATCATCTTCCGGGTGCCTTGGACCGCCGACAACCGTGACGTTCACATCAACCGCGGCTTCCGCGTGCAGTTCAATTCCGCACTCGGTCCCTACAAGGGCGGACTGCGTTTCCATCCGTCCGTCAACCTCGGCATCATCAAGTTCCTGGGCTTCGAGCAGACCTTCAAGAATGCGCTGACCGGTCTTCCGATCGGTGGAGGCAAGGGTGGGGCGGACTTCAACCCACGCGGCCGTTCGGATGCCGAGATCATGCGGTTCTGCCAGTCCTTCATGATCGAGATGCATCGCCACATCGGCGAGTACACCGACGTTCCTGCGGGGGATATCGGGGTTGGTGGCCGGGAGATCGGCTACATGTTCGGCCAATACAAGCGGCTTACCAATCGCTACGAGGCAGGCGTGTTGACCGGCAAGGGGCTTGCCTATGGCGGCTCGCGCGCGCGCAAGGAGGCAACCGGGTTCGGGGCGACGTATTTTGTCGAGCGCATGCTGGCACGGCGCGGTGACGGCATTGAGGGCAAGCGCGTGGTGGTTTCCGGAGCCGGCAATGTTGCCATCTACACCATCGAGAAGGTGCATGCCTTCGGCGGCAAGGTGGTCGCATGCTCGGACTCCAGTGGCTACGTTCTCGACGAGGAAGGCATCGATCTCGCGCTGCTCAAGGATATCAAGGAAGTGCGGCGTGAGCGGATTTCCCAGTACGCCAAGGAGAAGAAGAGTGCGCACTTTGTCGAAGGCGGTACTATCTGGGATGTGCCGTGCCAGATCGCCATGCCATCGGCCACGCAGAACGAACTTACAGGCAAGGACGCTCGCACGCTGATCGGCAACGGGGTGCAGGCGGTCGGGGAGGGCGCCAACATGCCGTCCACTCCCGAGGCCATACATGCGTTCCAAGATGCAGGAGTGCTGTTTGCTCCAGGCAAGGCGGCCAATGCGGGTGGCGTTGCCACCTCAGCCCTCGAGATGCAGCAGAACGCTTCGCGCGACAGCTGGACGTTTGCCGAGACCGAGGCGCGCCTCGCTGAGATCATGAACAACATCCATGATGTCTGTGCCGACACCGCCGAGGAGTATGGAGTGCCGAACGACTATGTGCTCGGGGCCAACATTGCCGGTTTCGAGCGCGTTGCGGCTGCCATGCAGGCCTTGGGAGTGATCTAGGATGCTCGGCGACTGCGACCCGCAACCTATCACCGGCCCGAGAGCAAGTTGCCAGCATGCGATCACGAAGGGTTGCATCACCCGGACGGTTCTGTAGGCTGGTCTTGCAGTGAGGAGCTTCGCCATGTCGCAGGGCACCGAGAGTCCGACTCCGCCGGTTCAGCGCCCGAGCTGGCGCGAACTCGGCCTCTTCCTGCTCCTGGCGTTCGGCATCTGGCCGGTTATTGCCGTCGGGGTGGTAGGAGGTTTCGGCTTTCTTGTCTGGTTCTGGCAGATGATCTTCGGCCCGCCGGGGCCTCCCATGGGTCATTGACATGGCGGTTCAACACACATTGACCCGCCGGGAGCTCCTCCTGGGACGGCAAAAAGGAGCGGAAGCGGAACAGCGCTACCATGTCTCGGGTGCAGTAGTGCGTGTGATGCCACGGGCGATGCCGGCACTACTCGAATGTCTGAAAGTCATGCAAGGCGTCGAGATCTCGGCGCAGACCGATGATCGCGTCGTCATCACCATCGAGGGCGAAAGCGCCGGAGCACTCGGCGCGCGCCTCACCGAAATCAACCTGCTCGACGGCGTGATTGCCGCCAGCATGGTCTATGAGCATTCCGAAGCAGTGGAGGAGCTGAACGATGAGCATGGGGGTCAGCCGGCGTGATCTGCTGAAGGGCCAGGCGGCGGCGATTGCCGCGGCAGCAGCCGGTATCGCTTTGCCAGCCGTAGCGCAACCGGTGCCGGGCGGCGTCTCTTCGCTGGAGATTAAGTGGTCGAAAGCCCCGTGCCGGTTCTGTGGCACCGGCTGCGGCGTGATGGTGGGCGTCAAGGATGGCAAGGTCGTCGCCACCCATGGTGACATGCAGGCCGAGGTCAATCGGGGCCTCAACTGCGTAAAAGGCTATTTCCTCTCGAAGATCATGTACGGCAAGGACCGTCTATCAACCCCGCTGATGCGCAAGTCCGGCGGCGTGTTCGACAAGGAGGGCGATTTCGAACCCGTCACCTGGGACGAAGCCTTCGATGTCATGGCTGCCAAAGTGAAGCAGGTCCTGAAGGAAAAGGGGCCCGAGGCCATCGGCATGTTCGGGTCGGGCCAGTGGACCATCTTCGAGGGCTATGCGGCCACCAAGCTGATGCGAGCCGGCTTCCGCTCGAACAATCTCGATCCCAATGCCCGGCACTGCATGGCCTCTGCCGCCTATGCGTTTATGCGCACCTTCGGCATGGATGAGCCCATGGGGTGCTACGACGACTTCGAGCACGCCGATGCCTTTGTGCTCTGGGGCTCAAACATGGCGGAGATGCATCCGATCCTTTGGACCCGTCTGGCCGACCGCCGTTTGGGCAACCCGCACGTGCGTTGCGCCGTGCTTTCGACCTTCACCCATCGCAGCATGGACCTGGCGGACATCCCGATCATCTTCAAGCCGGGAACGGATCTTGCGATCCTCAACTTCATCGCCAACCACATTATTCAGACAGGCCGCGTGAACGAGGAATTCGTCCGCAATCACACCACCTTCATGCGCGGCACGACCAATATCGGCTACGGCCTGCGGCCCGAGCATCCGCTCGAGATGGCGGCGACCGGAGCCGCCAACGCTGGCGCAATGGAGCCAACCGACTTCGAAGGCTTCAAGGCCTTCGTGTCAGAATACACGCTTGAGAAGGCCGCCGAGATCAGCGGCGTCGAGGCAGGCTTCCTCCACGACCTGGCAGAACTCTATGCCGACCCCGCGACCAAGGTGATGTCGCTTTGGACCATGGGTTTCAACCAGCACGTGCGCGGCGTCTGGGCGAACCAGATGGTCTACAATATCCACCTGCTGACCGGAAAAATCTCCGAACCGGGCAATAGCCCGTTCTCCCTGACCGGGCAGCCTTCCGCATGTGGCACTGCGCGAGAGGTAGGGACCTTCGCTCATCGGCTTCCGGCCGACATGACGGTCACCAACCCGGAGCATCGTCACCACGCCGAGGAGATCTGGCGGGTGCCGCATGGCATCATACCGGAAAAGCCGGGTTTCCACGCGGTCGAGCAGGACAGGCGGCTGAATGATGGTGATCTCAACTTCTACTGGGTGCAGGTCAACAACAATCTGCAGGCGGCGCCAAACAGCAGCAACGAGACCTATCCGGGCTACCGCAATCCGGACAACCTGATCGTTGTCTCGGACGCCTATCCCACCGTTACCGCCATTGCGGCTGACATTATCCTGCCGGCCGCCATGTGGGTCGAAAAGGAAGGTGCCTACGGCAACGCAGAGCGGCGGACGCACGTGTGGCACCAACTGGTGGATGCCCCTGGCGAAGCGCGGTCCGACGTGTGGCAGCTGGTGGAGTTTTCCAAGCGCTTCACTACCGACGAAGTCTGGCCCGCGGATATTCTGGACGCCAACCCGGAGTTCCGTGGCAGGACGCTCCATGATGTGCTGTTCCGCAACGGCGTCGTCGATCAGTTTGGCGTCGACCAGCTCGACCCGGCCTATGCCAACCGCGAGTCGGTGGAGCTCGGCTTTTACCTGCAGAAGGGTCTCTTCGAGGAATATGCCCTATTCGGCCGTGGCCATGGGCATGACCTAGCCGACTACGACACCTACCATCAGGTGCGAGGGCTCCGCTGGCCGGTGGTCGACGGTCAGGAGACGAAATGGCGTTACCGGGAGGGGCTTGACCCCTATGTCACGCCAGGAGCGGGCGTCGAGTTCTATGGCCGCCCCGACAAACGGGCCGTAATTCTCGCCGTGCCCTACGAGCCGCCCGCCGAGTCTCCGGATGACGAGTTCGATGTCTGGCTGGTAACCGGGCGCGTGCTCGAACACTGGCATTCGGGCTCAATGACCATGCGGGTGCCCGAACTCTACAAGGCCTTTCCTGGCGCGAAGTGCTTCATGAACGCTGCCGATGCCCGCGCGCGCGGGCTGAACCAGGGGATGGAAGTGCGTATCATTTCCCGGCGGGGCGAGATCCGCTCCCGTGTCGAGACTCAGGGTCGAAACCGCATGCCATCCGGCGTGGTGTTTGTGCCCTGGTTCGATGCCAGCCAACTCATCAACAAGGTGACGCTGGACGCGACCGATCCGATTTCCAAGCAGACGGATTACAAGAAATGCGCAGTCAAGATCGTTCCGGCCTGACGCCGATCGTCCTGCTGAGTGCCGCTTTGCTGGCAGTTGTGATGCTCGCGGGCTCCGCCTTTGCGCAGTTGGTTCCCGAGCTCAGCGGTTCACCCGATCCTATGGTCAATGTCGAGGCGGACCCGATCCCGCGATGGGTTGTGGACGACATCCGGCAGATGCGAGCCTATCCCGAGCAGCCGCCGGTCATCCCGCATTCCATCGAAGGCTACCAGCTTTCCGTCAACACCAACCGGTGCCTCTCCTGCCATAGCCGCCAGTTCACCCAAGGGTCAGGCGCGCCGATGATCAGCGTGACCCATTTCATGAACAGGGAAGGCCAGATGCTGGCCGATGTCTCGCCGCGCCGCTACTTCTGCACGGCCTGCCATGTGCCGCAGGCCGATGTGGCGCCGCTGGTGGAGAATACCTTTGTCGACATGATCGAACTGGGCGTCGAGACGGCAGGTGCGAGATGATCATCTGGCGCTGGATCAAGGCTGTTCTTGCCTGGGCCTGGAGTGTGCTCACAACCCCTGCCAAGACATTGGGCTTGGGTGTGCTGACCTTGGGCGGCTTCATGGGCGGCGTGATCTTCTGGGGTGGGTTCAACACCGCCCTTGAAGTCACTAACACTGAGTCCTTCTGCGTTTCGTGTCATGAAATGAAGGCTAACGTCTACGAGGAGCTCACGCGCACCGTGCACTTCTCCAACCGCTCGGGAGTGCGCGCCTCATGTCCGGATTGTCACGTGCCGCACGACTGGACCGACAAGATCGCCCGCAAGATGCAGGCATCGAAGGAAGTCTGGGGCCACCTGTTTGGCACCATCGACACAAGGCAGAAATTCCTCGACCACAGGCTTGAACTCGCCATGCATGAGTGGGCGCGCCTCAAGGCCAACGACAGTCTTGAGTGCCGCAACTGCCACTCATCCGTGGCCATGGACTTCTCCAAGCAGGCGCCACGCGCCGCGGAGATCCACAGCCGCTTCCTGATCACGGGTGAAGCCACCTGCATCGATTGCCACAAGGGCATCGCCCACGAACTGCCGGACATGACCGGCATCGAACCGGGCTGGCAGACCGCCCCTGAACTCGAGGGCGAGGTGCTGCCCAAAGCCCCGCCATCGATCGAGGCGATCTCGCTCAGCGCACCGTAGATGTTGAACAACGGCGGTGGGCCGCTTGCGAGGCGTTGCCTTGGCAAGCGCGGTTTGCCGCGCTGCCAGAGCTACCTGTAATCGACGGTTCGATCTTGACCTGAGCCCCAAGTTCCCTCCGGTATTTTGGAGAGTCCTTGAGTTGATGTTTGGCCTTATGCGGCCTGCTTTTCCAGTGCCTGTTTTGTGGCGAACTCGTAGGGCGTGAGATTGCCCAGCGAGGAGTGTGGTCGATGGCTGTTGTAGTCCTCCTTCCATTCGGCGATGCGGTCCCGCGCCTCGGGCAGTGACGAGAACAGCGTCTCGTTGAGGCACTCGTCGCGGAAGCTGCCGTTGAAGCTCTCGATGAAGCCGTTCTGCATGGGCTTGCCGGGAGCGATGTAGTGCCAGTCGATCTGGTGGTCCTGGGACCAGCGCAGGATCGCCATGCTGGTGAACTCGGTGCCGTTGTCGCTGACCACCGTTCTTGGCCGACCCCGTCGGGCAATGACGGCATCGAGCTCGCGCACGACGCGCCGGCCGCCAAGCGAGGTGTCCGCAACAAGTGCCAAGCACTCGCGCGTGTGGTCGTCCACCACGGTGAGCACCCGGAAGCGCCGCCCGTCGGTGAAGGCATCGGAGACGAAGTCCAGGCTCCAGCGTTGGTTGGCCCGATCTGGCACGAGCATCGGGCGCCGCGTGCCCAGGGCTCGCTTGCGGCCACCGCGCTTGCGGACCTGCAGCTTCTCCTCGCCATAGAGCCGCCTCAGCTTCTTGATGTTCATCTCGAGGCCTTGCCGCTGCAGCATCACGTGGATGCGGCGATAGCCAAACCGGCGCCGCTGCGACGCGACCGTCTTCATGGCTTCCCGCAGCTCCCGATCATCCGGTCTCGTGCTTCGATACCGGACGCTCGAGCGATCGACATCAAGAGCTTCACACGCCCGCCGCTGGCTCACCCCGTGCACCAGGCACGCATAAGCCACCGCATCTCGCTTCGCGTCGGGCGTCACCATTTTTTTGCAGCGACGTCCTTGAGGATGGCGTTGTCGAGCATCGCCTCCGCCAACAGCTTCTTGAGCCTGGCGTTCTCGTCCTCCAAAGCCTTGAGCCGGCGGGCCTCCGACACCTCCAGGCCACCATACCGCGCCTTCCACTTGTAGAAGGTGGCATTGCTGATGCCGTGCTTGCGACACAGGTCCGCCGTCCCCAGCCCGGCCTCCTGCTCCTTCAGGATCGCGATGATCTGCTCTTCGTTGAACCTGCTGCGCTTCATGCGTCCGCCCTCTGTTGCGGCGGACTCTACCAAAATCTGGAGGAGATCTAGGGGCTCAGGTCACCGGCACGGCTTGAGGCTGGGCCCGTGTCTCGATTGGAAAGGAAAGCGTGGCGATCAGAGATATCCCCAACAGCGCCGATAGTGATCGTGTCGACAAGCGATGGCTCATCGTCTTCACCGTTGTGCCGAAACGCTGTCGGCCCACCAGAGCATCCATTGGCTGTCGAAGCGCTCACGGCCCAACTCTTCGATCGGTGGCGGCTCGTCGTTCGGGGTGAACGAGACGAACAGCTCGGCATAGGTTCCTGCCGGATCTGCCAATAAGGCGTCGGTGGCTTCGACGGGAAAATCGTAGCAGGGCGCCCCCATGCATCCATCCGAAGCCCATTTGCCTTCGAAAGCGAGGGCGTTCTCCCGGAACGAAGGGTCGTTAAAAGCCGTGATGCCACTGGTGCCGTCAGGGTATGGCTGCTGCGGGACGTAGAGCCGGACGGTCGGGGACTGCATGTGCTTGGTTGCCGTGTCGCCGTAGAACAGCAGCCCTATGCGGCGGTCGGGCAGCATCGCTGCAACCGAATAGAGTTCGACCAGCTCGTCACCATCCTTGATCAACTGATAGCCGGGTCCCCGGATGATCGGCAACGAGCCCTCGAGCTCGGGACGCACCAGCGACGGGACCACCATCACCTCGGTAACGAAATATGGACGGACGAAGTACCCGTTCGCCTCGGCCGTCACCTCGAACTGAACCGCGCTCATGGCGGCCGCTGCGCGGATCTGGAGATCCCAAAGCGTGCCGGCGTGCTGCTCTGCATCGGGCGACCAAGACCACGTGGATAGTCCCGGATCTTCGACCGGAATCATCTGGACCACGGCATCCCGCTGCCGTTGCGCGAAGGCATCGAAGTTCTGGCCGTAGAGCTGTCGCAGATAGGCTTCGTAGCCCATCGCAGTCTGCTTCTTGTGCCCGTCCAGCGGGATGCGGTCGAAATCGGGGAGGCTGTCGAAATGGAAGGCGAGCAGCAACCCCTGGTAGAGCTGATCCGAGGCCGCGGCCTTGGCGGTCAGCACGTAGCTCATCGCCTCCTGCGTGCACCCTGCAGCAGCCGCGGCCGTGCGGGCCTGTTCTTCGAGTCCGATGCGCCAAGCGTCGTAATCGGCAGCCGACAGCCGGCCATCCAAGCTCTGAACGTATCGGGACGTGCTCTCCAGATACCGCTGGGCAATGCCGCGGACCGCGGTGAATTCCATGTACTTGAGGGCGACGCAGGCCTTGTCGATCTCGAGGGCCGTCATCAGCGCAACGTAGTCGTCCTCGGGGGCGGCTTGCACAACGCCCCCCGACATGAGCAGCACGATTGGCAGCAAAGCAAACCTGGAGCGCATTCCGGTCATGTGCAGCTCTCGAACAGGTAGACGAGCGCGGTATCGAGATCATCCGGCGAGAACCGATAGTCCCGTGTGAAGAACTGTACGGCGATGGTGGACGTGCTCTTCGCCATGGCACCGATGACCAAGGCCAGTGTGTCGTCCCGCGACGTATCCGACACGACGACGAGCTCACCGTTGCGTTCTTCGAACGTACCATAGGCGACGGGCTGCTGCTGGTCGCTGGCGATCACACTGATCGGGACCTCGTCCGCGTAGCTCGTCTCCGGGTCGTAGGTCTCGCCGGTCAAGATCGTGATCCCCACGTCATCGGGATAGTCGAGGCTGCAGGAGATGTGCATCTCGACCTTGCCCTGCTCGTCGTCGGTGACGGCGGAGAACTCGCCGAACTCGGGATAGTCCTCCGTGAACCAGGCTGCCTGGACCGGGTGCACCACAATGGACGACATCATCACGCCGAGCAGGGCGCTCATACAGTTCTTCCAACACGTCACTTCAGTCGTTCCCCTCACGGAATTCCCCACGCAACCGCACGATATCGCGCGATGCAACGCTTGCCGTATCCATTTGGGGGGTATTGCCCCTGATGAGGGAAATCGGTGGCTTCGGCATCAATCGTCTCCTCCGTTCCGTTTGCGGTTCGCCCGCCAGAGCGGGATGTTCACTGCCTGGTCAATCGTCCACGTCGCTTGCTCCTCGACGGGAAGCCTGCGTTCGTCCACGAGGTGCTCGCCATTCGTCCAGAACCGGTCGAGCTTCTTCCACCAATGCTGCCCTTCGGGCCCGCAGAGCTCGAAGAAGCGCTGCCGCGTCTCATCGTCCCCGATGTTGTTCTGCAGCGTCTCGATGAAGCCGATCGTGGCCGCCTCCTGCACGTAGGGATCGCCTTCGAGGAGCCACTTCTCGACCACGGTGAAGGCGAGCCTAACCTCTTTTACATTGCCCGCTTTCAGGCGATCGATGAGCCATCGCGCCAGATCGCCGAGCAGCAGGTATTCGGGCAGATCGCCCGGCGCGTCGATGTGGTTGTGCGGGTTGCCCGTCCATTTTGCCACGAAGGCTTCGCGCATCGGCCGGAGCGCGGGCAGGGCCTCAAGCAGCGGATCGAACATGGTCTTGCGTGCAATGGTCATGCTGCCGCTCGCGCGCTGATCTTGCGAAGTCGTGCGGTCAAAGCGGCGACCACGACATCGGCATGGCTGTAGGTCATGAAGCGGCCGGCTCCCTTGATCATCTCGACGCGCGCATCAGGAAGCACCTCGCGCCAGTACGCCATTGTCTCGCTGGGATCGTGGATGCTGTCGTGCTCGCCGACCAGCATTGCGAAATGATCGGCACCATAGATCGGCTCCGGACGACCGATCGTCGCCAACGCCGTCTGCTCGGTGACGAAGCCGTCCAGGCGACCTTGTCGGAAGCTCGAGAGCGACCGGTAGTAGTCTGCCATCTGCTCGGGCCTTGCCATGACCTCACGATCGGACGGGCAGCCTGCCGTCGAGCGGATCACATTGTCCGCAGCCCGTTCGTAGGTCAGCGATTGCGCGAACCATCTGGCCATGAGCGCGACCGCCCACGGGCGCTTGACGAAGTTGCGCTTCATGGTGGCGAGGAAGCCAGAGCGGCGCGAGCTCGACGTCGCATCCGGATCGGGGTTCGTCACGACCGCGGCCTCGATCAGGTCGGGCGCCGCCTGGTGCAGAGCCAGTACGATTTGGGCAGCGCCACGCGTGACGATGGCGATGTGGTTCCATCTCATGGCGTTGCACAGGTCGACGATGTCGAGGGCCGCCAGCGCGAAGTAGGCTTCCCCCGCCCTTTCCGGCGGCAGTTCGGTACGGCCGAAGCCAGGCCGATCCATGGAGATCGGACGAAAGCCGCTGTTCTGCAAGGCTTCGACGAGTGCGCGATTGACCGGTCGGCTGGTCATGCTGCTGTGGAGCACCAGCACCGGCTTACCGCTGCGCGGACCGTAGTCACTCGCAGCGATCTTTCGTCCGTCGCGGGCGGTGAACGACAGTGTGCGGTGCGCCGGCTCCGGGAATCTCTCATCGTCGTTCCCGAGGGATGCAGCGATCGCCAGCAGGCGCAGCTCGATCATCGCCCGAGCAAGCGCCGACGCGGTCGTGACGTCCAGTGCGGCGTAGACGATCGCCATCTCCTTCTTCACCAAAGCCTCGGAGATGCCGAGCGCGATGGCGACCTCGGCGCGAGTATCGCCATTGGCGATCATGCCGGCGATCCGCATCTGCCGTTCCGACACGCCGTAAGCGACGGCGAGGAACCGGTCGCTTTCCTCTGCATCCTCGCCGGTCCGACTCAGCCCCATGCCCATCATGGTGACGAGCTGTTGCAGGTTGGCGGCGCCGACGAGCGCTCGTGCCTTTTCGAGATACTCGCGCGCCGTCTCGTAGGAGATGCGCGCTTCATCGGCAGCCCGTCGCACGTCGCCCGTCATGAACAGGGCAACGACCGTGCGGGTCGTGGCGGACGAGAATGCGAAGTCTTCGGCGAAGCGGCTGAGTTGCTCTTCGAGCCAATGCCAATCGACATGCACGACCGCCAAGACGGAACCGGAGGCATCCTCTGGCCACGTGGCATTCTTCAGCAGAGGTCGGAGTCGATCGCTACGACCCACCAGGGCGATGGTCGAGCCGAAGGACGGGTGCCGGAAGGTTTCGAACCACCAGCCGTCGCGTTCGGTCGACAGGCGCTCGACTTGGGCAACTCGCCAGTCCGTGTCGAAATCCGCGCTGCCAAGCAAAGCATTCCTGACGTCGATGTTGTCTATTCTGAGCATGGATCAAGCTCCGCTGCTCAGGCACAAGCATTGCTCCTAAGATAGCACGTTGTTCCGATTGGGGAATACGCGGATTCATTCTATCGATACGGGCCAGAACTCGCAGACCTGCAGGTCTTCGTCGACATACCCCTTCGTCGTCACCGTGCCTTGTTCGATCCTGACGAAGTCGCCTTCGAGGACGTGGACGCCCAGTCGCCGCCATAGGTGGATCGCTGCTGGCATGGATGGGACTCGATACCACCCCGCGCCTTGGCGCTGCAGCCGGACCAACAGCATCGCAGTCGGCAGCTTCCGATGCAGGCTTTCCGTCGCTGGGGACAGGTAGTGGTGCTTGATACCCGGCCAGAGCGACCAGAGCACGACCTGCCATCGCTGGCGGGCGGTGAGGTTGCCGGCCAGCGATGGGCATAGGCTCCATCGCAGGAACGCCACCCACGCCCAGTGCCATGTCCACGAAGGTAGTCGCATCGCCATCACCGATTCCTCGGCATGGAGCGTAGCCATCCTTCAGCGGGCGGAGGAGCGGGCGCTGCCACGGATCCCCGGATGAGTGCGGCTGTGGTCAGCGCTTCTTGGGGGTAGGTCCAGACAGCATGCCAGCCAGAGACGGCTTGCCGCGCTTCGCCACCGGCTTTTCCTGCGACCGCTTGGCGATCTCGACCTCGATGGCCGTTCGGATGAAGTCGAGGCGGTACTCGCCGGCCTCCAATAGAGCGTCGATCCGGCCGGTGGTGCCCTCGACCAGCGTCAGCTGGATTCGCTCGTCGAATTGCTTCGGTCTGCCCATGGCGAAGCTGTGCACGGGGGCAGGGGAGTCGTCAACGCGATTTCGTGCATCGGTAATGCCGTTTTCGAATACATGAAAAACTTGCGCTGGGATTTCGCATGCATGATATTTTGTTTCGTGCATGCGAAACGTTGGGGATGGCGCGATGGCGAAGAAGACATGGCTGGCGGCAGCGACCGCATTGATCGCAGGGCTGGTCGCAGCGGGAGCCGCATACGGGCACATCTACGATCAGAAATACGTCGTGGAAGCCATCATCACGCCGCTGGATGTCAGCCAGCCCGCGATCACAACCTCAGAGGTTTGGGAGACCGTCGTGTACCGGGACTCCACCAGGTTTCACACTGTGGTGCGCGTGTTCGGTGAAGCCCTGCACTTCGAGTTCGGAGGCGACGACTACTTCCTCCTGAAGCGCGGCGCGAACAATAGCTCGGCTGGAGCGTATGACCCCCTGCGCGAGTGCTTGGGGATCAGATACCTGGCGGATTATGAACGCGCCACCGGCCTCATCGGCGATTGCAGCATCTCCGCTCGCACCCTGATGGTGGTGAAGGTAGGCGATGACGGAGAGATTGAACGGCTCGAGCGTGAAAGCTCTGCCGAACCCTATCCCGAGTTCGCTATCAAGTTCTTCATTCGGCCGACCAGCGCAAGTCCAAGCTACGAACTGACGGACCAGTTCCCCTGGATTAGTAACCTCGAGCATTACGAACCATCGGTGCTCCCGACGAAGATTCCTGAAGAGGGCAACTTCGTGCCAGCAAAGCACTATCAGAAGGACTTCGTAGTGCGGGAGTGAGGCAGGCCGGCCATCCGGCCTTGGAGCCAGTCGGCAAATTGTTTCGTGTATGTAATTAACTGAAACGCATAGAAGAAACTTGTCCTAGCATTTCGCATGCACGATATTGGGTTTCGTGTATGCGATTCGAGGGCATGGTATGAAACGGAAAGTCTGGCTGGCGGTAGGGGCGGCTGTCATTGCGGGAATGTTGGCGATCGGCGCCGCCTCAGGGCAAGTCTACAACCAGAAGTACGTAGTCGAGGCGGTCATCACGCCGCTCGATGCCGACGAAGCCAAAATCACCACTTCCGAGGTTTGGGAGACAGTCGCCTACAGGGACGCCGCGCGCTTCCATACGGTAGTGCGGGTCTTCGGCGAAGCACTGCACTTCGAGTTCGGAGGCGACGACTACTTCCTCTTGAAGCGCGGTGCGAACAACAGTTCGGCAGGAGCCTACGATCCGATGCGCGAGTGCTTGGGTATCGATGCTCTCTCCGAATACGCCACAGCTGGATCGCTGCAGGATTGTGAGCTTATTGGGTGGCCGCCGATGTTGATCAAGGTCGGCGATGACGGCGACATCGAGCGCTTGGAACGGCAGGCAGCATCAGAGCCTTACCCCGAGTTCACAATCGTGTTTCGCGTACGGCCAACGGGAGAGCATCCAGAATACTCCCTGCTGCCTGAATTCCCCTGGATCGCCGATCTTCCCGAGCGAGAGCGATCCGCCCTCCCGGTGACAATTCCAGAGGAGGGGCGGTTCAGCATGAGCAAACACTATCAAAAAGACTTCGTGGTGAGGCCCTAAAGTGAATATTCAAGACGCCGCTCTATCGCGATGGATGCCTACAATCGGTCCACGGCACCGCTGGGGTTCGCTACGCCCTTCGGCGCTAAGGTCATCGACCAGACGACGGAGGGCGCCTTTGCCGCTGTCGCGTACTATCTGCCGGACGCCGACGAGATCATTTTCGCCTATCGGGGCACGGACGAGCCTTGGAGCGATGGCTTCACAGGATGGCCGCTGGGTAGCGGCTGGTACGACTCGCCACAATCGCAAGCTGACTTGGCCTTCGGCTTTTTCAACGACGTGATGGCTGACATTTCGGAACCCACTCACGAGTTTCACTACGCCAGCTCGGCCGATGTGGTGTTCACGGGCCACTCTCTTGGAGGGGGGCTGGCCGGGCTGGTCGCCTCAATCAATGAGCTTCCCGCCTTCGTTTTCGATTCCATGCCGTTCACGCAAGCCGCGAACAAGCTCTATGGCGACGTCACGGGACCGTACAACTATCTCTACTGGAAAGCCTTGGCCTATCCGGACGGGATTGTGCATGAACCTTCCTTCGACCTGATACAGTCTGCTGCACTGGAAAATGAGGCGTTGGCGCCTCTCCGCTGGGGCACGCCATTCGGGCCGCTTGGTGGTGCCGTGCTGACCAGTGACATCGAGTCTCAGCGCATAGGCCAAGACGAGATCAAGGCCGGGGTCATTACTGACATCTACGACCTGCACAGCCAGGCATTGTTGACAATTGCGCTTCACGGTGGACTGCAGCACAGCGCGCAGCGAGAGGCAGGCGGCGAGGCCATCTACCATCACCTCTTTGACGGCGCACTAGCATCACGGCTGGGTTTCGCGGACTCCGAGGCCCTTCGTCAGATGTTGGCATATACCATCGACGATGCCGATACCGCCGAACTCGACGGTCTTTTCGCTGACATGGATCAGCTAGGGGCAATGCGCCTCAACGAAATCAGCCAGTTCATCCCGGCTAATCGTTACTTCGGCGCGTTGGGAAAGGTCGCCGTGGTGCACGCCGTTCACGCTGCGAATGACAGCGGAGCAGGTCTGAGCGTCGGCCTAGTTCAGCACGTGAATGGCACTGCCAACATCGATCTCTCCGGAACGCTGGATGCGATTGGTACCATCAACGACTTCATCGAGTTCGCTGCTGTCGGTCCGGCAGGCGTTTTCTTCGACTTGAACGTCAGTCAGGTCGCCAACCTGGCCGTCGCGTGGTCAGGCTATGGCGGTACCGCCTACCTGCAAGCTGGCGGGACCATCTTCTTCGGCTCCGAGTATGTCGACGACATCTACGGTTCGGACGAGCACGATATCATTCTGTCGATGGGCTCAGATGGAGCCTTCTTTGACAAAATCTGGGGCGGAGGCGGTAACGACGTGATCTATGCGTCCGCTGGCGCAGACACGATTCACGACGGCTCTGGTAACGACCGGGCCCATGGAGGCAGCGGCAACGACATCTTCCACGGCGGCACCGGCTCCGACGCCATGTTTGGCGAAACAGGCAACGACACCTTCCACCTCGGCGAGGCCAAAGCCGGTGACGTCGACTACGTCAATGGCGGCGCCCATACGGGTACGGGCGACGTCGTCGAGGTGTCAGTCGGCGCCACCTATCGCCTCGACGCCGCAGGGGCTGCTGCGATCCGGAACCAGATCGTCGCCAATGGCTTCGCCGCTCCGACCGGTCATGGCATCGGCATCGAAATGGCGGCCGGCGACGCATTCGTCCAAGGCGTCGAGATCATCAGGGCCAGCGCTGATGCTAACGAGCTCGTTGTCGGGACGGGGGCTGATTACGTCTCTGCGGGTGGTGCCGTCTATGATTTCACCGCAGGTGGTCAGGACCTCGGCCGCTTCACCGGGGAGCAATTCGCATACCTGAAGCTCAAGGGTGACCAGGGCAATTCCGTTGCAGCGCGGTCATCGAGCTTTGGTCGCGACTTCATCGGCATAGACGAGTGGTCTCTCGGCGACACCAGCGACACCGTCATCATCGAGAAGTCGCATGCCGGGTTGCAGACGGTGATCATCGACGCAGGTGGCGCCAGCGATACGCTCTATCTCAAGAGTTTCACGACCGACATCCACTATGGTCATGGCATCCTGATCGAGGCGGCAAGCATCATCGTGACCGGCTTTGATCGCCTGTTTACGGGCTCCGGGAACGACTCGATGAATGGAAACGATCTCGGTGAGTATTGGGACGCAGGGGCAGGAACGAACACTTTGGTCGGCGCCCTGGGTGCCGACACGGTGGTGACCATAGGCAATCTGATCGTCGACTATTCCGCTTCTGCCGATGGCGTGCACCTGATCCGGGAGTTCGGGACCAGCAATACTGCTGCCGTCCGGGGATCGTCGGCATTCGGAACCCTGAGCATGGGATACGGCGACTATCTCTCCGTCAATGGCTGGTCGGAGATCGCAGGTACGACCGGCGTCGACGTTCTCTCCGTTGCGGGTTCGCATGGAACGCTCACCAGCAATGGCGGCAATGACGAGCTCATTGGCTGGCGAAACGGCGACACGTTGATCGGCGCCGATGGCTACTACGAGATCATGAAGCCAGGGGACGGCAACGACGTCGTCCAGTTTGGAACCGGGGGCGGAGAGCTCAACTACGCATCATCCACACGTGCTGCCGTCATCGACATGATCGATGGGACGTTCGTGTTTGGCAATCAGACCGACATTGTGACCGGGGAGTTCAACAAGCTGGTCGGTACCCAGTTCGGCGATACCCTTAAGGGCACCGACCTCGCCGACATCATCGACGGTGGCGCTGCCAATGGCTACGACGTCATCTATGGCCGCGGGGGTGACGATACCATCACGTTCCGCATGGGCGTGGTTCACGGTGGCTCCGGTAACGACGTCATTACCAGCACAGTGGATTCGACGATCGTCTTCGGTGAGGATGACGACGACACGATATCAGCTGGCAAGAATTCGCTCGCCTACGGCGGCGATGGCAACGACATCATTTCTGCCCGAGACGGCAGCACCATCTACGGTGACGCCGGCTTCGACACCATCACCGTCTCAGGCCAGAACATCACCGTGCATGGTGGCGCTGGCGGCGACATGATCTCGATCGCCGGGTATTATGGCTATCCGCGATCCACGTTGAGCTACTCGCAGTCTGATGCAGGTGTCAGTCTCGTTCAGACTGGCTCAGTCATCGCGGCCGCCGGCGGGCATGCCGAAGGAGATCAAATCTCGGGGATCTTCAACCTCGTCGGCAGCGACTTCGCAGACATGTTTGACCTCGGCTCTGCAACCGGTACCATAAAGGCCGGAGGGGGCAACGACGTCATCACGATCCGTCAGAGCGCGGTTGAAGCGCACGGGCAGGCCGGGGACGATGTGATCACGCTCACCTCGAGAGATCAGAGGGCATACGGTGGCGACGGCAACGACACGTTCCATGGTCATGGCGCCATGTATGGTGGCGAAGGGGACGACGAGTTTTACCTCGGATATGGCGGCTACTATGCCTACGCAGGGTCGTATGTGACGACCAAGGTTGGCGGTACCGTCTATGGCGGCACAGGCCAGAACTACATCGAAGGCGGTGAAGGCAACGACACCGTCTGGATGGACGAGGGCTCGGACACGTTCATCTATTCCACAGGCGGTGGCCACGACAAGATCTACATGGCTGGTTCAGACGACCATCTGGTGCTGGATGGGATCGCGGGATTCAGTTCCATCTCCGACATTGCTGCCAACCTCTTTGAGGATGCCAGTCGCACTGAGCTCCGTTTCGACGGCTTCGACCAGAAAATCGGATTCATGAACATGACGGCCAGCCAGGTGCTGGCGCTTGACTGGGCCTTCGCCTGAGGCTCAGTCAAGCGGCTAGTCTAGAGCCCCACTCGGCGCATCATGTCTTCAGGGTAACGGGCCCCGTGGACGCGGATATTGGCCGCCTCGATCTGCTCGAGGTCGTCCGTGGTCAGGGTCACTGCGAGCGCTCCGATATTCTCTTCGAAGCGTGACAGCTTCCGGGTTCCGAAAAGCGGCACAATCCAAGGCTTCTGGGCCAACAGCCAGGCCAGAGCAACCTGTGCCGGCGTGGCTTCGTGACGAGTCCCTATCGCCTTGATCAGGTCGATCAACGACTGATTTGCCGTCATGGCCTCGGCTGAGAAGCGTGGGATTTTGCTGCGGAAGTCGTTCGCGGCGAGGGCGGTGTCCGGTGCCATGGTGCCGGTCAGGAAGCCCTTGCCAAGCGGGCTGAACGGCACGAAGCCGATACCCAGTTCTTCGAGGGTCGGCAATATCTCGGCCTCCGGCTCTCGCGTCCAAAGGGAATACTCGCTCTGGAGCGCGGTGACGGGCTGGACGGCATGCGCCTTGCGGATGGATTGAGCGCCGGCCTCCGAGAGGCCGAAGTGGCGGACCTTGCCCGCGGCGATCAGATCCCTGACCGTCCCGGCCACGTCCTCCATCGGAACGTCAGGATCGACGCGATGCTGGTAGAGCAGATCGATATAGTCTGTGCGCAGGCGCCGCAGGCTGCCCTCGACGGCGCTCCGGATCTGGGCAGGGCGGCTGTTCACGCCGCCTCGATGCTCGCCGGTGTTCTGGTCGATGTCCCAGCCGAACTTGGTCGCGATCTTGACCTTGTCGCGGATGCCGGCGAAGGCCTCGCCGACCATCTCCTCGTTCGTCCACGGGCCATAGACCTCGGCGGTGTCGAAAAAGTCCATGCCCAGGTCGACGGCCTGACGCAAGAGGACGATCATGTCGGCGCGATCATCGATCTCGCGCGACTTGCCATACCCCATTGTGCCCAGCGAGAGCGCGGAGACTTCCAGTCCCTGTCCAAGAGTTCGCTTCAACATCTTTCGGTTCCTCCGTTATCCAGCTTCACCGTTCGGGGGCTCAACCCGGCTGACGAAGCTTACACCCGCAGCAGGGTCTTGATCGCCCGCCGCTCGTCCATGGCGCGGTAGCCTTCGGCCACGTCCTCGATCGGCAGCACCTGATCGAACACCTTGCCCGGATTGATCTGGCGGGTCAGCACGAGGTCGATGAGATGCGGCAGGAAACGGCGGACCGGGGCAGGACCGCCCAGCAGGTTCTTCTGTGCGAAGAACAGGAACTCACCCTTGAGCTCGACGCCATGCGGGACGCCGACGAAGCCGATCGAGCCGCCCGGACGGGCCGCGTTGATCGCCTGGAACATCGACTCGTTGGTCCCAACGCACTCGAGCACGGAATCGGCGCCGACATTGCCGGTCAGCCGCTTGATGGTCGCCACGCCGTCGTCGCCGCGCTCGGTGACGATGTCCGTGGCGCCATACTCGAGGGCAAGGTCCTGCCGGGTCTTGTGACGGCTCATGGCGATGATGCGTTCAGCGCCCATCTGTTTCGCCGCCAGCACGCCCAAGAGGCCTACTGCGCCATCGCCGACCACCGCGACAGTTGCCCCCGGCTGCACGCGTGCCGCGTCCGCGGCGAACCAGCCAGTGCCGAGCACGTCGGAAACTGCCAGAAGGCTCGGGATCAGGTCGTCGGACGGCATCTCGCTTGTTGCGACCAGGGTGCCATCGGCAAGCGGGACACGTGCGTAGGGCGCCTGGGCGCCGGACATGAACTCGCGCTGTTCGCAGGATGACTGGAAGCCGTGCCGGCAATGGGGGCAGGTATTGTCGGAGGTGGCAAAGGAGCCGATGACGAACTGGCCGGGCTTGATGGTTTTCACATCGCTGCCGACCTCGACCACGGTGCCGCAGTATTCGTGCCCCATGTGCTGGGGGCCGTTCACCGGTTGAAGACCGCGATAGGGCCAGAGGTCGGAGCCGCAGATGCAGGTGGCAGCCAGCTTGATGATGGCATCGGTGGGCTTGAGGATTTTCGGCTCGGCGACGTCCTCGAAGCGGACATCACCGGGGCCGTGCAGGACGGTTGCGAGCATGGTCGGTTCCTATTGGGTTAGTTGGATCAGGCGCCGTAGTCTGCGTCGGTCACATGTTCCATCCAGTCGACGACCTTGCCGTCGAGGGCTTCGTGAATGGCGAGGTGAGTCATGGCCGTGTCGGGGGATGCGCCGTGCCAGTGCTTTTCGCCTGGTGCAAACCACACCACGTCGCCGGGGTGGATATCCTCGACTGGGCCTCCCTCGCGATGGACGCGACCGAGGCCGGAGGTGACGATCAGCGTCTGCCCGAGAGGGTGGGTGTGCCACGCCGTTCGCGCACCGGGCTCGAACGTGACGTGGGCGCCTTGCACGCGGTCCGGAGCGAAGCGGTTGAAGAGTGGGTCGATGCGAACGGCGCCGGTGAACCAATCGGCAGAGCCGCTGGCTGATGCGTTCGAGCCTGCGCGGATGATTTCCATGGTGTCCTCAGATGGCTTCGATGCGGAGCGGGAACTCGCCAGCGACGTGAAGGGCCTGCTGGCCATCCTCGAAACGGCCGAGGCGGATGAGGCCGGGATGCCTGTAGGCCGAGTGGAACATCGCGAGGTTGCCCCACGGCATGTAGTAGCAAAGGTCGTAGGGCTGCTCATTGCCGAATGGGCCGCTGCCTTCCTCGGTCAGTTTTCGAGGCAGGTGGGCGATCTTCTCGTTACCGCCGAAGTCGCTGATGGTCAGGTCGAGCGGTAGCATGGAGAAGAAATCGCGGGCGGAGGGGTTGTCGTAAAGGACCGCCGTCATCGTCAGGTCGTTGAAGGTGAAGCGCACACGCATGTCGGTCGGCTCCTGGTTGTTGGGGTCGATGGACTGGGCACTTGCCTGCGCCGGGTGCAGCAGGGAGGCCAATCCGGCTGCCAGCAAGACCCTTCGGGTGAGGCGATGGGTCATTGTGCTTCTCCCACGGGCTTCCGCGTTGTTGCGATCGCAAGGATAGCCGACAGGCCAAGCAAGGCTGCGCCAAGGACGAACGGGCTCCACCAGCCGCTGGCGTCGAACAGCAGGCCGCCGGTGAAGGCGCCGAAGGTGATCGCGAACTGGATCAGCGCGACCTGCAGTCCGCCTCCAGCTTCGAGGTCGTTCGGGATGACCCGCGTCATCCATGTGCCCCAGGCGACTGGGATCGGGTTGGCGAGGAAGCCCCATGCCAAGAGCAGAATGGCGACGGCTATCGGCGAAGTTCCGAACGCGACGAGAGCGATGGCGATCCCTGCCATCAGGGCTGGCAGTCCAACCAGTGCGGCATTGAGGTGCGAGCGCAGCATGAAGCCGACCGCTGCGGTCCCGGCGAGGCCGGCAAGACCCAGACCCAGCAGCACCAGCGAGAGGCTGTTCACGTCGAGTCCGGTGACGCCTTCGAGATAGGGTCGCAGGTAGGTCGACAGGGCGAACTGACCCATGAAGGCAAATGCAGTCGCAGCCGTTCCGATGGCGAAGACGCGGTTGCGGAGCAGCCCGGCCATGGTTCTGACCGAGACACTGTGCGTCGGGGGCAGGCGAGGCAGGACGAACAGTTGCCAGGCGATCCCGGCAATGCCGATCGGCACCACGATGAAGAAGGCGCCGCGCCAGCCGATGATGCCGCCGAGGAAGCTGCCGAGCGGAGCGGCGATGACAGCGGCGAGAGCCGTGCCGCCCTGCAGTAGCGCGATGGCCTTGGGAAGATCGGAGCCACTGACGAGCCGGGCGAGAATGGAGGTCGACAGCGACCAGAAGCCGCCGATCGATATTCCGATCAGAGCACGGCCGATCATGAACACCAGATAGTCCGGGGCGAAGGTAATCGCGAGCCCGGATGCGACGAGGATGGCGGTGTAAAGAATGGTGGCGCTGCGCCGGTCCCATCGCGACAGCAGCGCGTTGCCGAACAGGGCGGTGATGACGGCGAAGAAGCCGGACACCGAGATGGCCTGACCGGCCTGTCCATCGGTGATACCGAGGTCAAACGCGATCGGCGTCAGCAGGCTGACCGGCATGAACTCCGACGCGATCAGGACGAAGGTCAGCAGGGACAGGCAGAGGACCGCTGGCCACCCGCCGGGAGCCTTCACCATTGCGCTGTCGTAGGTGGCGTACATGTTTCCGATCCATTCCAATGCAGCAGATGACAGGAACCAGCCCGTCCGGACCATTGACTACACGACATGGATGGCTCCGATTAGCCGGAGCAATTCGCATGCACCTATCGATCTGTGATATGAATGCATTCGGAGGGTATGGATGGACCGACACGACCTGACGAACATGCTGGCCTTCATGGCCGTGGCCGAGGAAGGCAGCTTCACCAAGGCGGCTGCCAAGCTCGGCACGTCCCAGTCGACCCTGAGCCACACCATCAAGCAACTGGAGCAGCGGCTGGGGATACGGTTGCTGACGCGGACGACGCGCAGCGTTTCACCCACCGAGGCCGGCGAACGCCTGCTGCGGTCGCTCGCACCTCGCATCCATGAGATCGAGAGCGATGTCGACGCGCTGATGGCGTTTCGCGATAAGCCCTCCGGAACGATCCGCATCACGTTGTCTGACCACGCCTGCGACTGGATCGTCTGGCCACGGCTCAAGCAAATGCTGCGGGACTATCCAGACATCGCGGTCGAGTTGAACATCGACAACGGCTTTCGCAACATTGTCGAGGAGCGCTTCGATGCCGGCGTCCGGCTGGGGGAGAGCGTCGACAAGGACATGATCGCGGTCCGCATCAGCCCCGACTGGCGGCTGGTCGCCGTCTCGTCTCCGGAATATCTCGCCGACAATCCGGCGCCCCAGTCGCCGCAGGATCTCGTGCATCACCGATGCATCAACCACCGTCAGTCTACCGGTGGTGGCCTTTATGCCTGGGAGTTCGCCAAGGAGGGCAGGGCGCTTCGCGTCAAGGTCGAGGGGCAGTTGATCTTCAACTCGTCGCTGGCCATGGTCGATGCCGCCCTGAGTGGCTACGGCATTGCCTACCTGCCCGAGAACCTCGTGGTCGAGCATCGGGCGGCGGGTCGCCTCGTTCAGGTGCTCGACGACTGGTCTCCCATGTTCGACGGCTACTTCCTCTACTACCCAAGCAGGCGCCAGAACTCGCCTGCCTTCTCGGTGTTGGTAGACGCCCTGCGGCAGCGTTGACGCCAAGATCACCGCGGGGCAACCGTGGGAACTCCTTTCTCGTTGTCGGTCCACGCCAAGAGCGAATACCGGTAGGGTCGCCAGCAAAGACAGGAATCACCCATGAGCGTTGGACTACTCGGGCTGCTCGACGACGTTGCGGCACTGGCGAAGGTTGCCGCCGCATCCCTCGACGATGTTGCCGGGATGGCGATGAAGGCTGGTCTCAAGGCCAGCGGCGCGGTCATCGACGACGCCGCGGTGACGCCGAAATACCTGACGGGCTTCACCGCCGATCGCGAGCTGCCAATCGTCGCGCGGATCGCCAAAGGCTCGATCAAGAACAAGCTGTTGTTCCTGCTCCCGGCCGCCTTGCTGTTGGGCGCATTGCTACCTTGGGCCATCACGCCGCTGTTGATGCTGGGCGGCGCCTATCTCTGCTACGAGGGCGTCGAGAAGATCTGGCATCTGCTGGCGCCCAAGGCAGCGCATGATCACGAAGCCGGACTCGAGCCGGCGGCCATCAATGCCAAGACGCTGGAAGAGGCCAAGGTCGGCAGCGCCATCAAGACCGACTTCATCCTGTCCGCCGAGATCATGGCCATCGCTCTGAACGAACTGCCCGGAGAGAGCTTCGTGACCCAGGCCGTCGTGCTGCTGCTGGTCGCGGTCGGCATTACCGTCGCTGTTTACGGATCCGTGGCACTCATCGTGAAGGCGGACGACTTCGGCCTATGGATGGCACGGGACGGCAAAGGCAATGGTCTCACACGCGCCGTCGGCCGCGCCATCGTTGTGGGCATGCCGTATTTCCTCATTGGCCTGACGATCGTGGGCACAGCGGCCATGATCTGGGTCGGCGGCAGCATCCTCGTGCACGGCATCCACGACTTCGGTCTCCACTGGCTGGGTGACGTTATCCACGATGCGTCCGTTTCGGCCGGAGCGGCGTTCGGCGGTGTAGTCGGTTGGTTCGTCGAAACCCTCGGTTACCTCATCGTCGGCGTGGTTGCAGGAGCGATTGCCATCCCGGTGGTCGGGCATGTGATTTCGCCGATCTGGACCGCCGTCAAGAAGGTGCTGCCGGGCGCGAAGCCGCTCAGGGCGTAATCCCGTGGTCTGGCAGACACTCCTGTTCGAGGGGTGTCGTCAGTTGGACAAGGTTGAGACGGCCAGGACGACGATAATGACGCCGGCCAAGCCATCGACGACTCGAACTGCGTTGTGAAGACGCCCGGTTCTGTCAGCGACGAGCTTCAGCACCGACTGCCTCGCCCACACGCCGAGCACGGCCACCGTTGCCAGGACGAGACCGACACCGACGACCATTGCCAGTGCGAACGTCAGTCCGGCTTCGGGCACGCCGCGCGACACAGCAAAGAACATCAGGAATAGAGTGAGCGGGCAGGGGATCAGGCCGGCGGCGATTCCCGTGGCAATGCCTTCCCCATGGACATGGCGCCGACCGATGACCGCCCGGAGGACGAGCCACGCACCGATGGCGAGCATCAGGATGCCGCTGATCAACTGGAGGGCGGGAGCCTGGCCGGCGCCAACGATCGTCCGGGTAACCAACGTGTTGGCAACGAGCGCCAGGATTACGGCCGAACCGATGTGGGTGAGGGTCAGTGCCATTGCGACCGCGATGACGCGCAGCCGGCCAAGGTCGGAGCCGACCGCGTAGGCGGCGAGCAGGGACTTGCCGTGGCCCGGCGTCAGTGCGTGCGCCATGCCGAAGACGATGGCGAGCGGCAGCATGGCGGCCAGGGCCATCAGGTCGCGAGACGTCGCGAAGGCGTCGATCTGGTCACCAAGGCCGGATCGGATGCTCGACTGGATCGAGACGAGCATGTCAGGCATGACTGACGTCCTCGCCCTGCCGGCTAGAGGTAGCGCGCGATTGCCCTGAACTCGTCGATCGCTGCGCGGTCACCGGCGGCCAGTGGACCGACCGCGCCTTCGAGGCAATGGTCGAGATGGTCGTGGATCAGCGTCTTCTTGGCCTGGGCTATGGCTTTCTCGACGGCGTGCAGCTGCTGCGCGACGTCGACGCACGGCCTGCCGCTCTCGATCATTTCGATGACCGATCGCAGGTGACCGTCAGCGCGCTTCAGCCGCTTGACGATCTCGGGATGCGTCTCATGGACGTGGGTGTGCGCGTGAGCGGGTGCTTCAACTTCCATGCCGTTCAAATATCCCCTGGGGGAGGATCGGTCAAGATCGCGCCGTATCCCCCTGGGGGGATGTTGACTTGCATCCTGCCAGGGGGATACGTGGTGGCCGACAACCCAGAAGTGGACCCATGCCCGACTTCGCCGAACTGATCGCCCAGAGCACGTCGAACGCCTGGTTCTTCATCCCCAGTGCCATTCTTCTCGGGGCCCTGCACGGGCTCGAGCCGGGCCACTCCAAGACCATGATGGCAGCCTTCATCGTCGCCATCCGCGGCACGGTGTGGCAGGCGGTGCTGCTCGGCGTGGCGGCGACGATCTCGCATACGCTGGTGGTCTGGGCGATCGCGCTGGGCGGGCTCTACTTCTACCAGGGCCTCGATGCCGAAGCGGTGGAGCCTTGGTTCCAGCTGCTATCGGCCGTGATCATCATCGGCCTCGCGCTCTGGATGATCCAGCGGACGTGGCACGACCAGCAGATGGCGAAAGCGGCGTCGGGGGACGATCATCATGACGGACATGACCATGGCCACGATCACGGCCATTCCCACGATTACGAGAGCCGCGAGATCGACACCGGCCACGGCGTGGTGCGGGTCGAAATCTTTGAGACTGGGCAGCCGCCACATTGGCGTTTCAGGACATTGTTTGGGCAGCATTGGCGGGCTGGGGACGTCACCATCACCACCGAGCGCCCGGACGGGAGCACCCAGGCCTTCGCGATGGTCGACATGGGTGAGTTCATCGAGTCGGCCGACCCCATTCCCGAGCCGCATGAGTTCATGGCGCGGGTCAGCCTCTCGCATGGCAGCCATAGCCACGACTATGACCTGAGCTTTGTCGAGGGGCCCGGGCACGACGGCCTGCATCGCCAGCAGCATGGTCTGGAGCTGGCCAAGGACGGCTATCAGGATGCCCACGAACTGGCGCATGCCAACGACATACGCCGCCGCTTCGCCAACCAGAAGGTGACGAACTGGCAGATCGTGCTTTTTGGCATCACCGGCGGGTTGCTGCCCTGTCCGGCGGCCATCACTGTGCTGCTGATCTGCCTGCAATTGAAGGAAATCCCGCTCGGCGCGGTGATGGTGCTGTGCTTCTCGATCGGGCTCGCCATCACGCTGGTGACTGTGGGGGCGATTGCGGCGGTGGGCTCAAGACAGGCGACGAAACGCTTTCCGTGGCTGTCGGTCGTCGCAGCCCGGGCGCCCTATCTGAGCGGGGCGATCATCATCCTCGTCGGCCTCTATGTTGGCTACCACGGCTATATGGGGCTGACAGTCGGGCACGCCTGAGGAAAGGGGCGGCGAACCGGCCCCTAGCCCCGTCAGATGAGCTTGCGCAGTTCCTTATAGTCCCCGCCGGTCCGCAGCGTCACCACCACATCCGAGGTACCGCGGTTGCGGAAGAACCAGCCGTGGGTGCCGGCAACCGGCGCCTGGAACGTGCCGCTGTCGCCTTCGACGCCGCGCACGATCTCGTAGCTGAACGACTGTCCCTCACCTTCACCGTGCTGGTCGTAGTTGATGACACCGCCCTGGGCCACGAACTCATAGGTGGCGATCGCGCCGGCCGCCATGACCAGCTTGTACTCGGTGCCCTGGCCGGGCGTCAGCGTGAAGCTGATCTCGTCGCGCCAGGGTGAGACGGCCACCTCGGGTTCGACTGCCGGTGCCACCGGCTCCGCCAGCGCGACTTCTGCGGCCGGCTCTGATGGCGCCGGGGCCGCGGGAGCGACGAGTGCCTCGAGAGCCGACACCCGCTCTTCAAGCGCCCGGACGAGGGCGGTCTGCTCCGCACTTGCCGCCGGCGCGGCAGGCGGGATGACGACGGGTGACACCGGCGCGGCGGCGACCTGGGCCTCTGCTGCTGCTTCCTCCGCCAGTTGCATCTTGATCTCGCCCATGGGGGTCAGCCCGAGCAGGCTGCCGACGCGGGTCGGGTCGATACCGTATTCGGTGGGCAGCACGATGGTGACTAGGATGACCAGGGAGGCCACGCCCGCGATGATGGTCGAGCGGATGAGCTTGGCCGTGCTCGGGAGGTCGGCGCGATCGGGAAAGTCGGTATTGTACATCTGTCTCGTCTCCTACGGCATGACGAAGAGACCGACGAGCTGGTAGCCCATCAGCACGAAGCCGGCGCACATCATGGCGACATTGGCGGTGTAGGCGTGGCGCCAGAACGATTCCGTCCGGCGCCAGAAGCCCATGAGGATCAGGATCGCCGCGAGGGCCAGCAGCTGGCCGATCTCGACGCCCACGTTGAACGCGATGAGGTTGGGCAGCAGCCCATCCGGAGAGATCTCGTAGTCGAGTATCTTGGTCGAGAGCCCGAAGCCGTGGAACAGCCCGAAGACCAGCGTCGCCACCTTGGTGTTGGGCTGGTAGCCGAACCAGCGCTGGAATGCGCCGATATTGTCGAGCGCCTTGTAGACCACCGAGAGGCCGATGATGGCGTCGATGAGGTAGGAGCTCATGGCGATGTTGAAGAACACCCCGGCCAGCATCGTGGTCGAGTGGCCGATGGCAAACAGCGTCACATAGGTCGTGATGTGCTCGAGGCGGTAGAGGAAGAAGATGACGCCGAGCAGGAACAGCAGGTGGTCGTAGCCGGTGACCATGTGCTTGGCGCCCAGATAGATGAACGGGAGGATATGGACCCCCGTGATCTCCTGGATATAGCCCTTGTCGCCTTCGGCAACGCCGTGGGCTTCGGCAAGGCCGGTGAGGAAGAGCAGGAGCAGCAACGCTCCCGCCCATGGCAGGATGGTTCGCATGGCCGAGGGCCACGCAGGTCGTGCGATCAGGTGCATGAGACGGATCCGTCTTGAGTGACGATGGGCCGGGGGCCGCTTCGGTCAGGTCGCGACGGAGGGTCTGGGGGGGCGGTCATAGCCGCTTCCGGCATCCGGGAAGGGCCGGGGGCTGCCGTCTCGGGTCCACGATGATGACCAGGTCAGAATGGGCACCACGGCCGACGGAACGTCGTAGGCGACGTCGTGGGTGTGATCGGTCGGATCGTGGTCGGGCAGATCGCCCTCATGGGCGTGGCCATGATGGAGAATCGCGGAGACCAACTCAGCATCATGCTGCAGGTGCTCTCCAGCCACGGCGACTGGCTGTGCCAGCGCCACCGCGGCCGCCATCAGCAGGCAGAGCATGGCGAGCAGCGATGTGAGCCGGCGAGGGATCATGACATCTTCGGGTTAGGCGTCTTTCGTTGAGATGTCGTTAACCACCGTCGCGGCGAGATTGCGGCAGGCGGCCCGCTATGCTGGGAAACCGAAGGTGATGGCAATCCCTAGGAGCCCGCAGACGGCCAGGGTGTTCAGCACGCCGAGCTTGAGCCGGAACAGGCACAGCACGGCGATGCTGCTCCGGTAGCAACCGCGACGACGGCACTCGGCGTCCAACCACGGCGGTTTGTCCGCCAACTTTCACCCAATCTTCAGGCCGAGAGCCTACCATCCGAGATTGCGCCCAACTCGGTAGACATCGTCATGACGAAGCTGACACCAATTGATCCCGAGACGCTGCGCCTCGCGGCGCTGGGCAGATACGACATACTCGATACACCGGCAGAGGCGCCGTATGACCGGATAACCCGTCTTGTCAGCGCCCTTCTGAACGTGCCGATTGCCGCCATCACACTGGTGGATCGGGAGCGGCAGTGGTTCAAGTCCCAGCAGGGTCTGGGGATAGCAGAGACACCGCGGAATCAGTCCTTCTGTGCGCATGCCATGCTGGAGACCCAGGCGCTGATCGTCCGAGATGCCCAGCGGGACGCCCGGTTCGCGGACAACCTGCTCGTGACGGGCGATCCGAACATCCGTTTCTACGTGGGGGTGCCGCTTCGAGCGAGCGATGGCACACCGATTGGCGCCCTGTGCGGCATCGACCGGCAGCCCCGGGATGTTGGCGAGCAGGAACTTGCCCTATTGGCCGATCTTGCGAACCTCACCATGGAGCAGCTCGAACTCCGTCTCGTTGCAACCCTCGATGGATTGACCGGTGCACTGCGCCGCGGCCCCTTTATCGCGAGTGCGACCCGGAACATGGCGCTCGCGCGTCGTCAGGGCATACCTTTGTCCTGCCTGATGATCGACGCTGACCATTTCAAGCAGGTCAACGATCTCCATGGCCATGAAATGGGCGACGAAGTCCTCACCAGGCTCGTGAAAGCATCCAAGGCGGAACTCCGGCAGACCGATACGCTGGGTCGGATAGGCGGAGAAGAGTTCTGTGTCTTCCTGCCGGGCACTCCCCTGCAGGGGGCAGCTGACGTGGCCGAACGGCTGCGAGAAGCCATAGGCTCCATCGCGGTTCAAGCGAATGGCACCACTATCGCCATTACGGCAAGCATCGGCGTTACAGAACTCCGCGCCAGCGATGCAGTCCCCGAAGACCTTATGCGCCGGGCCGACGACGCCCTTTATTCGGCGAAGGCGCAGGGACGGGATCGTGTTGTCGTGGCGGAGCCTGTTCGACAGCTGGGTCTGGCGTCCTGACGGAGCATGTGTTCGCCTGCCCATCGGGCAGCGGTCAAGACAATGTGTCGAGCGAATCGCCCATTCATTGACCATGACTACCAGAACACCTGCCACTCCACTTGGAAGTACATCTCAAGCTTAGAATTCTAATTAACCAGGCACCGCGTCATTAACCCGTTCCAACTACACTACCGATTTGACGTCGGAATGCGCCTATGAACGACCATCAGCTCTTCGAAACCTTGACCTTGGCCGTGCCTGGCCTTGTCTGGGTGTGCGACCACCAAGGCCAGGTCGAGTTCAACAACGCTCATTGGACCGAATTCACCGGCATGCCGCAAAGCGCAGGATTGGGGCATGGTTGGCTCGATGCCATCCACCCAGCTGACGCTGCCGCGTTCCGGGCGCAGCTCCCGCTCGTCCCAACAACACTGGAGAACGTCCAGGCTGAAATGCGCGTGCGCCGGTACGATGGCGCCTACCATCGCCACCTCCTCAGCGTTCGGCACGTTGGCGAAGGCAAATGGGTGGGATGCGCAATCGATGCGCATGACTGGCTGACGACCGAGCTGCGGGACACCACGCAAGGTGTCATCCTCGATATGGTCATCGCCGGGGCCGAACTCGAAGAGGTTCTGTCGGAGCTCTGTCGGGCTGCCGAAAGGCAGATACCGGGAGCTACGTGCAGCGTCCTGCTCGTTGACGCCGCAAGAGGATACTTCACCTTCGGGATCGCGCCGCACATGCCAGCCGGCATGATGGAAGCGGTGCCGCAGGTGAAGATCGGCACTGGTGTCGGGTCTTGCGGCACCGCGGCGTTCGAGCGACGGGATGTCATCAGCCGGGACATCGCCACGGACCCGCTATGGGACAGCTGGCGGGGTATGATGAGCCCGCTCGGCTTTCGGGCCTGTTGGTCGAAGCCGGTATTCAACTCACAGGGCGAGGTCATCGCCTCGTTCGGTTTTTATTTCCAGGAGCCACGCGAACCGACGGCTGCAGAGGATCAGGAACTTGCGCGCTTGCGTGGGTTGGCGTCGCTGGCGATCGAGCGTGCCCGAATGCTGGAAGCACTTCGCGAGAGCGAGGAACACTATCGACACACGGTCGAGCAAAACCCACAGATTCCCTGGACCTCAGATCCGCAGGGGAACATCCTCAGTGTGTCCAGCCGGTGGGTGGATGCGACCGGCATCCCTCAAGAGGAAGCGATGGGGAATGGATGGCTCAAGGCCCTGCACCCTGACGATGTCGCTCCCCCAACCGAGAGCTGGGACGAGGCGCTTTCCACCGGCAATCCGGTGGATATCAACTACCGCATCCGGATGAAGGACGGGCTCTATCGATGGGCAAGGGTTCGCGCCACCCCCCGGCGAGGCGAAGGAGGCGGCATCCTCCGCTGGTACGGTACGGTCGAGGACGTTCACGAGCAGTACCTGTCCAACGAGCGGCTGAAACGGCAGGCCTATCAGGATGAGCTGACGTCTCTCCCCAATCGGCGACGCTTCGTCGAAGAATTGCGCCGCAGACTGGCGTCCGCGACCGACCCGGTCGGTCTGATGGTCCTCGACATGGACGACTTCAAACTGGTCAACGATCGATATGGCCACCTCACCGGCGATGCCGTGCTGCGCTTGTTCGGTCGACACCTTCAGCGGATCGTCGCGCCAACGGAATTCGTTGCGCGCCTCGGGGGCGATGAATTCGCAATCATCTCACGGCACATCGCTGACGAGCGCTGCCTGCTCGATCGTGCCCATTCCATTGAAGATGCCTTGGACGCCAGAATGAGGGCCAGCAAGAAGTCCCGATCCTGCCGGCCCAGCATCGGCTGCACCATAGGACAACCGGGCGAAGGCGCAGATGAGGTCTTCAAGCGCGCCGACCTTGCGCTCTATTCGGCCAAGCAGACCGGCAAGGGTCGCGTCCGTCTGTTTGTTGATTTCCGCTGAGAACTGACCCGGGATTTCCACCGAGAAGTGACCCGCCTCTAGGTATGTTTCGGGT
>FWPV01002137.1_pt1 | contig 49902 bp, 30 predicted proteins | sample 2228371 | NCBI WGS metagenome assembly FWPV01 (sample SAMEA103939776, study PRJEB20133) | metagenome | reverse complement strand
GAGCAAGACATGACCCCGCATCCAAAACGCAAACATTCTAAAGGCCGCCGCGATCGTCGGCGCACGCATCAATTGTTGCAGGCCCGCGCAACTGTGGCTTGCTCCAATTGCGGTGAAGCCCGCCTGGCCCACACCGTGTGCCCCTCGTGTGGTCATTACCAGGGCCGCGAAGTGGTTGCTACGCAAAAAGAAAAGTAATTGTGCTGGTACATCCTGGCGCGCCGTGACCTTCACGGCGCGCTTGTGTTTTAACCTGCCGAGGTGAACCTATGAAATTTGATCCGACAAAAACTGCATTTGTATTTCCTGGTCAGGGGTCGCAGGCGGTTGGCATGGGCCGCGCCCTGGCGTCCGAAAACCCTGCAGCCCGCTCTGTCTTTGAACAGGCAGATTCCCTTTTGGGCTTTTCACTTTCAAGCCTGATGTGGGATGGGCCCGAGGCAGACCTGAACGATACCCTGAACACGCAACCGGCCTTGTTTGTGCATTCCATAGCTGCTTTGCGCGCCCTGGAAGCGGCCTTGCCGGGGGTACGCCCAGCCTTTGTGGCTGGGCATTCGCTGGGAGAAATTTCTGCGTTGGTTGCGGCTGGCGCAATGACGTTTGAAGACGGGCTGCGGCTGGTGCGTAAACGCGGCGAGCTGATGAAGCATTCTGGCGATTTGAACCCCGGCGGCATGGCTGCTATTTTGGGCTTGGATATTCCGACTCTGGACGGGGTTTGCGCCGAGGCTTCGACCCCGGATGAGATTGTGCAGGTGGCAAATGATAACTGCCCGGGGCAGGTGGTTATTTCTGGTCATAAGCCTGCGCTGGAGCGTGCTATGGCAGGCGCCAAGGCGGCCGGGGCTAAACGCGCGCTGCCCCTGGCGGTGAGCATTGCGGCGCATTCGCCGTTGATGTCCAGCATTCAGGCGGCGTGGGATGCGGCTGTGGAAGAAGCAGCCTGCCATGATGCGCTTGTGCCGCTGGTAGGTAACGTACATGCTGCGCCAATTCAGACCGCGCGGGCGTTGAAGGATGATATTCGCGCGCAGATGCAGTCGCGGGTGCGCTGGACGGAATCGGTGCGCTGGTTGGCGGCCCAGGGTGTGACGACGTTCATCGAAGTGGGGTCGGGTTCGGTGTTGTGCGGTCTCATCAAACGCATTGCGCCAGAGGCGCAAACCTTTACCTGCGGCACATCGCAGGATTTGGAGGCGCTTGCCTGAATGTGAGGAATGACGGCCCGAGGCTGTGACAATTGGCCGTAAGGACGGTAGTATAATGCAGGTATGAGCCAGTTGTCTGACATTTATATTGTCAGTCAAAACGCCTTGACGGGCGGCAATGGCGCATATATTTTGAAAATGCTTTAGAAATGGTCAGGATGCCCCCTGACCATTTTTGTTTGGGCTGGATTGTATGCCGCATACAGGCAGGCAGCGATGAAATTTGCGCAGAAAAGGAGACCATATGAAATTAAGTAAACTGGCGCTGGATATTGCCGAGTCGCCAACCCTGGCGCTTAACGAAGAGGCGCGCTTGCTGCGCGAACGCGGCGAGGCGGTGATTCACCTGGGGATTGGCGAGCCCAAAAATAAAACGCCCATTCATGCCATTCTTGCTTCTGCAGCCAGATTAACCAGCGGCGAGGTGAAGTACACCCCGGCAGATGGCATGCCTTCGCTGAAGAAGGCGATTATCCGTTATACCGAGGAGAATTACAATCGCCTGGCTGCGCCAGAAAACGTGATTGTGACCAATGGGGCCAAGCAATCGCTGTTCAACATTTTTTATTCTATTCTTAACCCGCAAGATGAAGTGATTGTGCTGGCGCCGTATTGGGTTTCTTACCCGGAAATTATCAAAATGTGTATGGGGCGGCCCGTGATTGTGACCCCGGAGGATGGGACGTTTATACCCCGGTTTGAAGATATTGAGCGGGCGGTGACTTCGTACACGCGTGCGATTATCGTTAACAGCCCGAATAATCCGTCGGGGGCAATTTATCCGCCTGCTTTGATAGAGAAACTGGTAGATTTTTGCGAGCGAAAGGGCATTTACCTGGTATGTGATGACATTTATCACAAATTGACTTTTGACCGCAACGAGGCCGTGCCTGCCTGGCGCTTTACCAAGCGCGATATTGAAACTTCCAACATCATTGTGATCAATGGTGTGGCAAAGTTGTATGGCATGACAGGTTTTCGCGTGGGGTGGGTGGTTGCGCCGCGCGACCTGGTGCGGGTGATGACGAATGTGACCGCACAGACCACGTCTGGGGTATCGCCGGTGAGCCAGGCCGCTGCCGAAGGGGCGCTGAACGGCTTGCAATCGGTGGTGGAGGCGCTGCGGCTGCAAATTCAAAATAACCGCGATGTGCTCTTGCAGGAATTCAAGACGTTTAATGGGGCGCGGCTGATTCCACCGGATGGGACGTTTTATGCCTTGCCAGACCTGCGCGCCTTCAGTGGTAATTCGGTTGAAATTTCGCGGTTTTTGCTCAAGAAGGCAATGGTGGTGACTGTGCCCGGTAAAGAGTTTGGCATGGAGGGGCACATCCGCATCTCGTTTAGCGGCACGGTAAAAGACATTACGGAAGGGATTGCGCGTATCAAGTGGGCGCTCGACCCGACCAGCCCGAATGAGATTTACATTGGTGATAAAAAGATGGTGAGGGATTGGCTCTAAAAAATGTGCGAAGTGTGGTGTGCAGGGTGTGGTTTTCGCACTACGCACTTCGCACCCCGCATAAGTGAACCGGAGAAAATATGAACAACCTTCTAAACATCAAAACCCCTGCTGAAGCAATTGCGCAGGTGCGCAAGGCAGATTACAACCTTTCTAACCATGGTATTTCTAATTTGCGCCTGGCGTATTGGAATTTGGCCAGCGAGGCGCTGTACGAGGAGGCGGTTTTTCGCGGCGAAGGTGTGACCGCTGTTGGCGGCCCGTTTGTGGTGAACACTGGCAAGCACACGGCGCGTTCGGCAAACGATAAATTTGTGGTGCGCGAGGCGGATTCGGAAGGGAATGTGTGGTGGGGGGTATATAACCGTCCGTTTGCGCCAGAAAAATTCGACGCGTTGTATGAGCGCTTGCTCGGTTTTATGCAGGGCAAAGATGTGTTTGTGCAGGATGTGTATGCTGGCGCTGACCCTGATTACCGTTTGCCTGTGCGCATTGTTACGCAATTGGCGTGGCATAGCATGTTTGTACGCAATATGTTCATTACGCCACAGTCACTGGAAGAATACAAACGCTTTGTACCTGAATTTACCCTGATTGCTATGCCAGATTTTAAGGCTGCGCCCGCAGTAGATAACACGGCCAGCGAGACGTTTATTTGCCTGTCTTTCCAAAAGAAGTTGGCCATTATTGGCAACACGGCGTATGCAGGTGAAATTAAGAAATCGGTCTTCACCATTCTCAACTATCTGTTGCCGCTGCAAGGTGTGCTTTCGATGCACTGCTCGGCGAATGTTAGCCCCAGCGACCCGAATGACGTGGCCTTGTTCTTCGGTCTCAGTGGCACGGGCAAGACGACGCTTTCGGCTGACCCTACCCGCCGCCTGATTGGCGATGATGAGCATGGCTGGAGCGACGCGGGTGTGTTCAACTTTGAAGGTGGCTGCTATGCCAAAGTAATTGGCCTGTCTGAATCTGCCGAGCCGGAAATTTATGCCACAACCAAAAAGTTCGGCACAATTTTAGAGAATGTGGTCTTTGACCCGGTGACGCGCTACATTGACCTGGACGATGATACGTTGACGGAGAATACGCGCGCTTCGTATCCGTTGGAATTCATTGCGAACGCTGTGCCAGAAAAGCGGGCGGGGCATCCTAAAAACATTATTTTGCTTACCTGCGATGCCAGCGGGGTGATGCCGCCAATTGCGCGGCTGACGACCAACCAGGCGTTGTATCAGTTTATTTCTGGCTATACCTCAAAAATTGCTGGCACCGAAGTAGGTCTGCGTGACGAACCAGAGATTACCTTTAGCGCGTGCTTTGGCGGCCCGTTTATGGTGCATCATCCTTACAAATATGCCGAGTTACTCAAGAACAAGATTGAGCGCTATGGTGTAACCTGTTGGTTAGTGAATACGGGCTGGGTAGGCGGGCCGTATGGCGTGGGGAAGCGCATCAGCATTCGCTATACGCGCGCCCTGCTGAACGCGGCATTGACTGGTCAGCTGGACAATGTGGCATATTACCGCGACCCGGTGTTTGGGTTTGCTGTGCCGCGTGCGTGCCCGGGCGTGCCTGATTCGGTGCTGGAGCCGTGGTCGAGCTGGCCGAGCCGCGAGGAATACGATAAGCGTTATTATGACCTGGCCATGCGCTTTATTCAGAACTTTGCCAAGTTTGAGGATGGCACGCCGCGTGAGGTGGTGGAGGCCGGACCTAAAGTGCCAGAGCGCAGTTATCCCTAGTGGCGTGGCTTTGGTTGTGTCAGGCAAAGCAAGCCCTAGGCGCACGGCCTGGGGCTTGCTTTGCACCCCCGCCTGCCCTTGACGGTGGTTACTTGAGCACGCTGTCAAAAAAGGCAATGGTGCGTGCCATGGCGGTGCTGAAGTAACGCGAGATGTTGTGGTTGTCGCCTTCGTAGATGTACAGGTCGGCAGTTTGCCCGGCCTGGCGGGCCTGCTCGGCCAGGCGCACCGAGAAGGCAAGCGGCACGTCTTCATCTTCTGTGCCGTGATGCAATTGCAGCGGGCCAGACAGGTCTGAAAGGTAATTGTTTGCCGAGATGGCGTTCCAAAATGCAGGGTTTTGCTCTGGCGTGCCAAATTCTTCTATCCATCCGCTGCGCCAGCTGGTGAAGCCCGGGCGGGGGGTGAATGGGCGGCTGCGCCAGTTGTAAAGCATGTCTGGGTAAGAGGCTACCACACCGGCCCAAATGACGCCCGCTTTGATCTGATCACTAATGACCATGGCGCGCAGGGTGAGAAATCCGCCCATCGAGTGGCCCCACATGCCAATTTTTTGCGGGTTAACCTGCGGATGGCGCTGCAGCGAGGTCACGGCGTTGAGGACATCTATCAGGTAACCGGGGTGACCATACGCGCCGCGGGCTTCGCCTTCAGATTGGTCGTGCCCGCGGTAATCAATGCGGAAAACCACGTAGCCGCTGCGGGCTAGTTGATCTACGTAGGCAATGTAGCGTTCGGTAGTGCGGTAAACATCAGGTGGAATGTAGCCATGGTTGAAGACAATGCCTGGCCAGCCGCCGGGCGGCATTTCGCCATTGGGGATGGTGAGCAGGGCGTAGATTTTCAGTCCTTCGGACAGGTAGTAAACGTAGTAGCGCCGGTAGTTTGCGCCGCGCTCCAGTTCGCGCACGACTTCGATGTCGCTGCCCGGGTAAGCGCCGCCCCGCAGGGCGGTGATGCTCATGGGATGCAGGATGGGGGTGGCGCTGGGGGTAGGGCTGGGGAGCGGCGTTGGCGGGATGAGGCTGGGGGTGGCTGTGCGCTGTGGTTGGGGGGCTGTGGGTTGCGGGACGTTGGTTGTGACGGGCTGTGGGGCAGGGGGTGCGGCTGGGGCCGGGGATGCGCACGCAGTTAGCGCGGCGGCCAGCCCAATCAACCAGTAAAGAATACGCATCATTTGTTTATATCGCGATGTACAGGTAAATTGCCTCGCGCTTATGGGGATTTAGCGGGGGGCGCGTGGACAGGACAGGCTTAATGCCGGTAGGCTTTGCGTCGCACAAGTCTGAAGAGCAGGTTGGCAAGTTCGCTTAGTTCTTCGTTGGGTGTTTCGCAAAATGAGACGCTGTGTTTGCCTTTTCGGTCTTCAACAGTAATGGTGTAGTTGTATTGGTCGCGGGCAGTTTGTTCGCCAGGCAGGTGTTCGGGAAGTTCGAAGAAGTCGGCTTCGTCGAGCAGGCGGCGAATTTTTTGGGCGGTTTCTTCGTCCAGGTCATCGAGGTCAATTTGCCCGGCGAGTTTTATTCCGGCAAAGCCGCCGGTGCGTTGGAAATGAATTTGCATATCGCCTCCTATTTGGGGGCTGCGCCAATGGCGCGCAACAGACTGGCCAGGCAGCCATCGCCTGGGGTGGGGGTGGTGGGGCTGTCGCCATCCACCGTTAGGCCAACGGCTTGCCAGCCTTTTTTGACAGCTTGCTGTTCCAGGCTGCCGTTGCCGTAGAGTTCACCGGCAACCTGGTATGTTTTGGCGGCGGCTTCGGCAAAGCGGGCGGTGGCGTTCAGTTTGTCGCGCAGGGTGATGTACCAGATGCGCCCGGCTTTTTCCCAGGCGTAGCCGCCCATTTCGAGCGCGGCGACGTAAAAGGCTTTGTTTGGAATGCCGCTGTTGATGTGTACGCCGCCGTTGTCTTCGGCGGTGTTGACGTAGTTGTTCATGTGACCGGGTTGCGGGTCTTTGCCAATGAGCGGGTCGTTGTAGGCGCTGCCGGGTTCTTTCATGGAGCGGATGCCGATGCCGTTTACGTTGGGTGTGAACAGCCCTTCGCCGATTATCCAGTCGGCTTCGGCGGCGGTTTGATGGCGCTGATATTGTTTGACGAGCGCGCCGAAGACATCGGAGAAGGATTCGTTGAGCGCACCAGATTGCTCCCAATAAGCCAGTTTGGCTTCATATTGGGTAATGCCGTGGGTTAGTTCGTGTGCGATGATATCTACGGCGATGGTAAAGCGGTTGAAGAGGCGGTCTTCTTCGGGCAGGTCTTCGTCGCCGTCGCCGTAGACCATTTGCGTGCCGTTCCAGAAGGCGTTATCGTAGCCTTTGCCGTAGTGCACTGTGGAATCCAGGCGCAGTCCATTGCCATCTATCGAATCGCGCCCGTAAATTTGCTTGAACAGGTCGTAGGTAATGCCAGAGCCATCGTAGGCTTCGTTGACGGCGGGGTCGCTGCTGGGCGGTTCGCCTTCGCGTCGGACGGGTGTGCCTGGCAGGCGGGTGCTGAATTGGGCGTCGTAGATGATGCGGTTTTTGCCGCTTAGCCCGGTGATGACGCGCATGACGGCGCCCATGTCCATCATGGCGGTGCGCTGCCCGCGGAATGATGCCGAGATGGTGAGGGTGTTTAGGGCGTAGTTGCGTTGGGCTGGGCTGCCGTTTTTGGCAATTTCGCGCAGCATGTGGGGTGGGACAATGCAGTGCAGCGGGTAGCGGTGATGATGGTGGTGCATGGGGGCCTCCTGTTTTTGGCGAGAGAAAAGCGCATAATCAGTATACGCGCTGCGGGGGGGCTTTTCAAGCCATAGATTTTTAGAGCGCAAATGCCAGTAAAATGCCTAAAATGGCTATTAACGCGCCCAGGTGCAGGAAGAGGTTAGAGTCGGAGAGCCAGCCCAGACCAGGGATAAATTGCAGCACCAGGTTGATGATGATGAGCGCACTGCCAATAATCGGCAACAATCCTTTGCGGTGCGCGAAAAACTCAGATGCCCAGTCGAGCAAGTCGGACAACCATTTCATGCTTCTTCCTCCGGTTCGGGTTCGAGGTGATTATTCTGCCATTCGGCAAATTGGGCTACCAGCCGCCCAGGAATGCGTCCCTGAATGAGCACGCCGCCGTGTCCGTGCTCAATGCGTTCTACCTGTCCAAATTCGTGGAACATCGAGATGAGATGCCCCTCTTTGTAGGGCAGGCGCACGGAAACTGGCGTGAAAATTTCGTACAGTTGGTGATGGATAAGGCGCAGCAGGTCTGCAATGCCGGCGCCCGTGATGGCGGAGATGGCTATGGAGAGCGGGTAATTTTTGAGAATGTCTTGCGCGCCCTGGGGGTCGCTCAGCCGGTCCAGTTTGTTGAGCGCAGTGATGACCGGAATGTGCCCGGCGCCGATTTCGTGCAGGGTTTCTTGCACGGCTTCGAACTGGTTCATGGCGTTGGGGTGTGAAATGTCCACGACATGCAGCAGCAGGTCGGCTTCGGCAATTTCTTCCAGCGTGGCGCGAAAGGCCGCAACCAGGGTGGTGGGCAATTTTTGGATGAATCCGACCGTATCGGTGAATAAGGCCAGCGTGCCGCCGGGAAGTTCGACGCGGCGGGTGGTGGGGTCGAGCGTGGCAAAGAGTTGGTCGGCCGCGTAGACGTTGGCGCGCGCCAAGCGGTTGAGCAGGGTGGATTTTCCGGCGTTGGTGTACCCCACCAGCGCCACAGTAGGGATGCGTGAACGGCGGCGCTGAGCGCGGTAGCGCATGCGGTGGGCGCGCACTTTTTCCAGTTCGCGCTTAAGGTGGGCAATGCGGCTGCGGATCTGACGGCGGTCTACTTCCAGTTGGGTTTCGCCTGGGCCGCGCAAGCCCACGCCGCCGACCGAACCCGCTCGCCCGCCGCCGCCGCCACCCTGGCGGGCCAGGTGCGTCCATTGGCGGGTCAGGCGCGGCAGGAAGTATTCGTACTGGGCCAGTTCCACTTGCAGCATGCCCTCGCTGGTGTGGGCGTGCTGGGCAAAAATATCCAGGATGAGCGCGGTGCGGTCGAGTATGCGTACTTTGGCGCCCAGTGCGGCTTCCAGTTCGCGTTGGTGGCGGGGTGAGAGTTCATCGTCGAAGATGACCACATTGGAGAGGGTTTCTTCGACCAGAATTTTGAGTTCTTCGACCTTGCCTTTGCCGATGTATGTTTCGGGGTTGGGCTGGTCGAGTTTTTGGGTCATTTCGCCGGTCACGTCTAGCCCGGCGGTGTCGGCTAGCAGGGCCAGTTCGGAGAGTGAATCTTCGAGCGAGAGTAGAGTTTTTTGTCCAAAAATCTCTACGCCAACCAAAAAGGCGCGCTCGCGGGGTGGGTTGGTTGGTTCGGGTTGTTTTTTAGCCATAGGTGGTTCTATTGTCTCATAAATCTGCCTGGTTTCCTAGTACCCGGCAGGCGAGGGAGTGGATAAATCGAGGGTTATCAGAAATAAGACAAACGCTAGCGTTTGTCCTACAAAAAAAGCAGTAGAATTATCCGCTAGCCAGGATTTCGCTACTCCCGTAGGCGAAAGATGCAGGGGGCGATTATGGCCAGGGGTAGGTTTTTAGCCAGGCAAGCAGGGTTTCGCCCACAATTTGCAGGCTGCGGGGAGATACTTTGTCTGGCGTGTCTTGCACGGTATGCCAGTAGGCGTAATTGATGTCAATGATGTCTACGGCCGGGATGCCGCGCTCGATGAATGGGATGTGGTCGTCTAGAATGCTGTAGCGCACCTGGGGGATGAAGACGTCGCCGTAGCCCAGTTGGGCAGCGGTTTCCCAAATGGCGGCACTGAGCGCTGGGTCGCTGTTGGCTTCCTGGAAGATGCGCAGGTCGGCGTCGCCCACCATATCCACAATGATGACTGCCTGGGGCAGGCGTGTGAGGCTGGCGGCGTAGGCGCTGCTGCCCAGAATCCAATCCCAGCCGGGGATGCGGCCGTTATCTTCGGCGTCGAAAAAAACTAGGGTGACAGGGGCGTTGTTGGCGGGCAGCACCCGCGCAATTTCCAGCAGCACGGCTACGCCCGAAGCGCCATCGTTGGCGCCGGGCACGGGTTGGGTATGGTTGGCGGGGTTGGGGTCATTATCGGCATGCAGGCGGCTGTCGTAATGTGCGCCTAAAATGACGGCCGGGGGGCGGCTGTCGCGCGAGGCGATGATGTTGCGGATGGGCTGCCCACCCCAGGTGGTTTCTTGCACTTCAGACATCCAGCCTGCGTCTGCCAGCTGCGCGCGAATCCAATTTACGGTTTGGCGGTGCGCTTCTGACCCTGGCGTGCGCGGGCCAAAGGCAACCTGTTTTTCTACATCGGCGTAGGCGCGGGCGCTGTCGAAGGTTGTGCCAAAGTAAGGCTGGGCTGGGGCGCGCAGGCGCATGATGAGCGAGAAGAGGATGTATAGCACAGCCAGCGTGACGGCAAGGATGCTGGCGCGTTTAGTGGCGCGATTCAAGAAAGTCCTCCAGGTCTTGGGCGGCGCGTTGCGCATAGGCTGCGGCGCGGGCGCGTTTGTCCATGTTTGCGGCGTTTTCGAGCGGGGGCAAAATGCCAAAGTTGGATTTCATGGGTTGAAAGTCTTTCATGTCTGCATGGGTGACGTAGTGGCACAATGCGCCTAACATGGTGGTGGGGGGCAGGGCAAGCGGTGTTTTGCCATGCAGCAGGCGGGCGGCGTTCCACCCGGCCAGCAGCCCTGTGGCAATGTTGCCCATGTAGCCTTCTACACCGGTGATTTGCCCGGCAAAGAACAGGTCATCGCGGTCGCGCCATTGCAAGGTGGGGCGCAGCAGGCGCGGCGAGGCGATGAAGGTGTTGCGGTGCATTTGCCCGTAACGGGCAAATTCGGCGTGCTGTAAACCGGGAATCATGCGAAAGACCCGGCGCTGTTCGGGGAATTTGAGGTTGGTTTGAAAACCAACCAGGTTATACAGGCTTGCGGCCAGGTTGTCTTGCCGCAGTTGTACAACCGCATAGGGGCGGCGGCCTGTGCGCGGGTCGGTCAGCCCTACCGGGCGCATGGGCCCAAAAGCCAGGGCTTTTTCGCCGCGTTGGGCAATAATTTCTACGGGCAGGCAGCCTTCGAAGAAATGCCCGGCTTTTACACCTTGCTCCAGTTCCAGTTCAAATGATTTCAGTTCAATGCGTTCGGCTGTCTTTAGCGCCTCGACAAAGGCGTAGTATTCGTCTTTGGTGAATGGGCAGTTGATGTAGTCACCCTCGTCTTGTTCGCCCTTATCGTAGCGCGAGGCCCGAAAAGCAATGCTCATGTCAATAGACTCGGCGGTGACGATGGGCGCGATGGCGTCGAAAAAGTATAAGTGCTCGTTGCCGCTCAGGCTGGCAATGTGCGCCGAAAGGCGGTTGGATGTGAGCGGGCCCGAAGCAACCACGCACGGCTGGGGCGGGATTTCTGGCATTTCCTGGCGCACGACGCGAATGTTGGGGTGAGCGAGGATGCGCTCGGTCACGCGCGCGGCAAAGGCGCGCCGATCTACAGCCAGGGCGCTGCCAGCGGGCAGGGCGGTCTCTTCGGCGCATTCGAGCAGCATGGAGCCCAGGCGGCGCAATTCCGCTTTTAGCACGCCGCCTGCCCGGTCGGGCGCGTTAGACCCCAGCGAGTTGGAGCAAACCAGTTCGGCCAGCTGGTCGCTTTCGTGTGCGCCGGTGGGGGTGTCTGGGCGCATTTCGTATAACGTGACTTTGATTCCGCGTTCGGCGGCTTGCCAGGCGGCTTCGCTCCCGGCCAGCCCGCCGCCGATGACGATCAGTTCTTGCATGTTTCACCTGTAAATTTGAAGATGTGGCGTGAATAGATTGTTTTGGACATTGAACGGTTATTTTACCATTTTGGCGCGGTTGTCTTTTTCGGGCGCGCTCGGAGGGGGGATAGATTAAGGGTTATCAGAAACCCTGCATTGAGCCTGTTGATATCAACAGGTAGGATAAACGCTAGCGTTTGTCCTACAAAAGAAGCAGTAGAATTATCTGTAGAACGCGCCGGGTAAACACGCAAAAGCGCCGCGTCTTTTGCGACTCTGCCGTGAAAACAGGGCGATTTTCGCTCAACCGAACTGACGTTATAATAGATCGCATAGTTGATATGGCGCTTAATTCAATAGCCCGTGCTCTCAAAAATGCCTGTCAATCCAGCGGCGCGTGTTGGGCGGCGTTGCTTGCCCCTGCGCCAGTAGGGTGGGAAATTATCCAGTCTAGCGGTTTGTCGCAACGCGGGCGTTTGGCTTTGCTTGCTTATCTATCAGAAAATAATGTGCGCGCCTGGCTGAGCGGTGCGCTGGCTGTGGGGCGCAGCCGTTCGCGCCAGGTAGAGGCGATGGATGATGCCCGGTGTACGCGCCTGTATTTGTTTCCGCGCAAGTCTGAGGGGCAGGTGTTGATGGTGGGCGCTCCGGCCCTTTCTAGGCAGCAGCAGGCACTCTGGCGCAACCTTGTTTTGCATCAAAAATCTGACGCGGGTAGCCAGTCCGCGTATCAGCCCGAAGAGACAGGCGGAGTTCCTATGCGCGACCTGTCCTTTCTTAAGAAGGTATTGCGCGAAATGGCCGCCATCACCGATGCCAGCCTGGCCTGTCGTCATCTTTCGCATCTTTTGTCTGGGTACTTTCGCTGTGATGTGGTGTCCATTTGGGCTGCGCAGCCGAATGGGCAGGTGCTGCAAAATGTGTACGGCAAATTGACCCCGGGGCTGCAATCGGTAGCAGAACGCTTGCGGTTACGCGGCAAAAGCCGCCTTATTGACCCGAAACCTGGGCGCGAGGAGGGGCAGTGTGGGGCGGTAATGTGCGCCCCGCTTGATGCTGCGGACCCTTCGGCTGGCATGTTGCTGTTAGCGCGCCAGAGCGGCGCTTATGCTAAAAGTGATTTGCTCATGCTGGAACTGCTAGCTGCCATGCTGGCGGGTGTACTGGCTAACGCGGCTCAGTACCAATCACTGCAAGATACGGTGACCGCCCTGCAAGAAACACAACAAGAATTGCAGGCCCGCATTAGCGCGCAAAAAGAAGCCGAAGCCCGGCTGGTGCAGGCTGCCAAACTGGCAGCCGTAGGTGAGATGGCAGCCGGGGTTGCGCACGAGTTGAATAACCCGCTGACCACCGTCGTTGGCTTTACCGAGCTGGTGATGGATGAAATGCCCGACGATATGCCCCAGAAAAACGACCTGGATATGGTGTTGCGCGAGGCGCGCCGCGCGCGCACGGTGGTGCGCCGCCTGCTCGATTTTGCCCGCCAGAGCGAAACCAGCCGAGCCAGCGCTGATTTGAACGAACTGGTGACCGATGTGGTGGCCCTCATGCGCCATTTGCTGCACACCAGTGGCGTCGAGCTGCGGCTCGACCTTCAGGACCAATTGCCCTGGACGGTGATGGACCGCAATCAAATTAAGCAGGTCATTCTCAATCTGGTGCACAACGCACTCAACGCCACGCAAAAGGGGAAAGGCCAAATCACCATTACCACCCGTCTGCGCAGCCTGTATGACCGCCAGTGGCTTACGCTGGCAGTGCGCGATAATGGCGTAGGCATTCCCCCCGACCAGATCGAGCATATTTTTGAGCCATTTTTTACCACCCGCTCGGCTTCGGGCGGCACGGGCCTGGGGCTTTCGGTGACCTATGGCATTGTTACCGATCATGGCGGGCGCATTGAAGTCGAAAGCCAGGTGCAGGTTGGTTCGGTTTTCACAGTTTGGCTTCCGTTAACAGATTCAGGAAATGGATAAAACAAGCGCTGTTGTTGTAGATGACGAACCCGGCATTGCCAGCCTGACCGAGCGTATTCTCTCGCGCGAAGGCTTCGATGTCCACGCCTTTACCGACCCGCTCGCCGCGCTGACTTACCTGCAAAATGAGCGCGCTGACCTGCTGGTAGTAGATATTCGCATGCCGGTACTGAGCGGGTTTGACCTCATCAAAGAAGCCAAAGTGCTTCAACCCGAAATTGCCATTCTGATTATGACGGGCTTCGGCACAGTTGAGACGGCTATTCAGGCCCTGCGCCAGGGGGTAGATGGCCTGTTGCTTAAACCGTTTGAACGTCAGGAATTTTTGCAGGCGGTCAGGCAAGCGCTTGCAGACAACCAGGAAAAGCGCGATGTTGCCCGCATTCGCGCGCTGCGCCCGTTGTTTGATGTATCTGAAGCCCTGTTGTCAGAAACTGATCCTAACCGTCTGTCCGGGCTGATTCTTAACGCCGTGCGCAGCCACCTGAACTGTACCCACGCCGGGCTGTATGAGTACGATGAAGCCCAAAACATCTTGCGCCTGCGGGCCGGGCGCGGCAAAACCTTGCCCGAAGAGCCAGCCAACCCGCATGGCGGGGCCGTGGGGCGCGCTTATGCCCTGGCACGTCCCATTATGGTCAACCGCCCTGGTCCAGGCAGCGATGCCGTGCTCGATGCGCAAATGCGCGAATTTGGTCTTGGCGCGGTTTTGTGCGTGCCTATTTCTCTGGTCAACATGCACAGCGTCTTGTTTGCCGGGCGCGATGCAGGTGCGCCGCCGTTTAGAGAGGTGGACCAGGAAATGTTTACCATTCTCTCACGTCAGGCCACCATTGCGCTGGAAAACGCCCGCCTGTACAAAGAAGTGTGGGATTACGTCCGTAAAGTAGAACAATCGCAACAGGCCCTGGTGCAAGCCGAAAAGCTGGCCACGGCTGGGCGCATGACCGCCTCGATGGCGCATGAGATAAATAACCCGCTTCAGGCCATGCGCAATTGCCTGCACCTGGCGGCGCGCGCCGACCTGGGCGCAGAAAAGCAGTCCGAATACCTGTCTATGGCCCAGGCTGAGTTGGACCGCCTGGCGCACACGGTACAACGCATGCTTGACTTTTACCGTCCGACGACAGACCGCCAGCCTGTGGATGTTGTAGCGTTGTTAGACCATGTGCTTAATTTGCTTGGTCAGCAATTGGCAGAGCGCCAGGTGCGCGTGGTGCGGCAGGTTGTCCCTGGGTTGCCCAGGGTAGAGGTCGTGGCGAACCAGATACAGCAAGTTTTCATCAATATTTTGCTTAACGCCATGGATGCCATGCCGGAAGGCGGTACAATTACAATTACAGTGAAAACAATTCCTGCATTTGTTGAGATTTTTTTTCAAGATACCGGCCCAGGCGTGCCGCCAGAATTGCGTAAAGCTATTTTTGAACCTTTTACCAGCACCAAAGAGAAAGGTACCGGACTGGGGTTGTCGGTTTCATACGGCATTATATCGGCACATGGCGGTATTTTAGAACTGGTAGAAAACCATCAACCTGGCGCGTGCTTTCGCGTCGCATTACCAATTGGGGAGGTCGCATGAAATTCAATATTTTGGTGGTAGATGATGAGGCCGTGACTCGTCAAACCCTGACCGATATTTTGCGTTTAGAAGGCTACAATGTGCATGCGGTAGCCAATGGGGAAGCGGCAGTGGACTATTTGCGCACGCACACGGTAGATTTGGCTGTGCTGGACATCCGCATGCCTGGCATGGATGGGCTGGATGTGGTGCAGGTAGCTGGTCAGATTGCGCCCGATGTGGAGATTGTGCTCCTCACCGCGCATGGATCTATGGAAACTGCGGTAGAGGCGCTGCGTCACCGCGTGCACGACTACCTGCTTAAGCCTGCCTCGCCTTCACAAATTGTCGAGTCGGTGCGGCGCGGGTTAGAGCGGCGCATGCAAAAGATAAACGCACGGCAGCGATTATCGGATGATGAATTTGCGGGTTTGGTGAAATTTCGCGACGGTATCGAGGTAGATTTGCAGCGCCGTGAAATTCGCCAGGGCAACCTGCTGGTGTCGCTCACGCCAGCAGAGGGGCATTTGCTCAAGGTATTTTTAGAAAACGTGGGCAAGGTCTATTCGCATCGCGAACTGGTGCTGCTGGTGCAAGGATACGACGTTTCACAACGCGAGGCGCAAGAGATTTTGCGTCCGCTGGTAAGCCGCCTGCGGCATAAACTGGAAGTGTTTCCAAGCCTGTATGCGCGCATTGTAAGCGTGCGCGGCACAGGCTATGTTTTTGAGCCGGAAGAAAAGGTGCGCCCCCAATAGAAACGGGCTGCGCCTGCCGGGCTGGGTTTTGGGTTAGATAGCGGGGGGGTTATTCGCGCAGGGCATCCCAGGGAATAGTGGGCGGCGCGGGTGGGCGAATCCAGCCCAGCCAGCCGCCTTTTTTGCGCGCGCTGGGCGGGGTTTTATCTATGGCGACCAGCATCAGGCTGATGCACAAGATGACCGCGCCCACAATTTGAAATGGCGAGAGCACTTCACCCAGCAAAAAGAAACTGAACAGAATCGTTACCAATAGTTCGGCTAATCCAAGCAAGGCTGTTTGCATGCCGCCCAGGTGCTTGACCCCTAAGAAAAGAGTCAATCGGGAAGCAAATGTCACCAATGTCAACCCGGCAATGGCGCCCCAGTTTGCATTCAGGTTATGGGGCCACTGGAAGTCGAATAGCAGATAGGCCGGAATCACCACTGCGCTCATGGCCAGTAAGGTGTAGAGCGTTACTGTTGGGGCAGGAATTTCGTATAGTACGCGTTGGTTGATTGGCAGGTGCAGCGCATACAGGGCCGAAGCGCCGATCATCATAGCAATGCCCAATGGGTCTACCTGGGCTTCTTCTGCAAAGACCAGCAAAAAAACCCCCAGCCCGGCCAGCCCAATGCGAATTAGGGTCAGACGGGTGGGGGGTTGCTGGTCAAGGATGAGCCAGATGGCAACAAAAAGCGGATACAGCGAGTAGAGCAGTTGCCCCATGCTGGCATCCAGGCGACCAAGCGCCATGTAATACAGAATAGAGCCAATGCCATTTACTGTGCCTGCCAGCGCGCAACCAATGAGCCCAACCGGGAAGATGTAAAGAAATGGGCGCCTAAACAGCGCGATGATGATGAGAAGCAAAACGGCTGCAATGCCGGTGCGCAGGGCCACAACAGCCAGCGGAACAAACCCAGACGAAATAGCCTGCTTTCCAAAAACAGGGGCAAGCCCCAAGAAAAACGCCGAAAGCAGCGCCGAAGCAATTCCTTTATTTCGTCCGTTAAAAAGTTGCATTCTTTCCCTGCGCAGCGCTTGGCACGCGGGTGGCAGCCCGTGATGGTTATGATGACATGCAGACAAAATTAATGGATGAGCGCGCGGACTTCATCCAAAAATTCATCGCTCAGGAAATCACCCTTTTGCATTAACGATTGAATACGACCTTTCAAGAGGTTCTTCTCTTCTGCGGTCAGTTCTTTGGCGGTGGAAACGATAACGGGAATTTCGGCGGTTTCGGGGTGCGATTTAAGCGCGTCAATGACTGCAAATCCGTCCACTTCGGGCATCATCAGGTCGAGAATGACCAGGTCGGGGCGCTCGCGCGTAATCAGTTCGATGCCTTCACGACCATTGGTCGCCTCGAAAATTTCATAATCACCTTGCGATTGCAAAATGCGCCGCACCAGTCTGCGCGCGTCGGCGGTGTCGTCCACAATGGCAATGCGTGGAAACCGGTCGGGAGCGACCCGGCTGAGGGCGGCCAGCAACCCTTCTTCTTCCTGCTGTTGGGGCGCGGCTTCGCTTTTTTGCGGCAATACCACGTTTTTGGCCCAGCCTGGTCCCAGTACGACGGGTTCGGCAGGCACGGTGTGCCCGGTGCAGTTGATGACAATCACATCGTCTGGTTTGAATACACCAGCCCGCGCCATTTTGATTAGACCGGCAAAGGCTGCGCCAGACGCAGGTTCGGCCGAGATGCCTTCCATTTTTGCCAGCACGTGCATAGCCCGGAAGGATTCTTCATCGCTTACGCTTTCAAACATGCCGTGGCGGGCGTCTATTTCGGCGCGCAGCAGTTTGTAGGCGCGGCCAGGGGTGCCGGTGGCCAGGGTTTCGATATATGTTTTGGGCGCTTTGATTGAAATGGGCTCATCCAGCCCTTGTTTCCAACTTTGCACCATCGGGGCGCAGCCTTCGGCCTGAATGGCTGCAATAGCCGGAATGCCCTCGGACAACCCCATCATCTCCAGTTCGCGAAAGCCTTTGGTAACGCCCAGGGGCCCCAACCCGCCGCTGATGGATTGGATGTACCAGTTGGGGGTGCGCCACAATTTGCGGCCGTCTTTTTCTACGGGCCCCAGTTCGGCAGTTAACTGTTCGGCTACTTCGAAGGCGATGGTTTTCATCCCTTCGGTTGAGGTAATTGTGCGCGCGCCCATGTCGTGATACAGGTTGCGCTTCATGGCAAATTCGGCGGCGATTTGTTTTACCTGGTCGTATGACCCGGTGACTTTGATGACCTGACTGCCATACAGGGCAATTTCGCGCATTTTGACGGCTGGCACCAGGCTGGTGACAAATGCCCAGAGCTTGATGCCTGCGCGGGCTGCATAAGCTGAGTAGGCAATGGCTACATTGCCCGTAGAGGCCACCACAATTTCGGTAATGCCCCATTCTTTTAGCGAGGCAATGGTGACCGAGGCCTGGCGGTCTTTGAAGGAGGTGGTCGGTCCCTGGCGTTCGTCTTTGATGTAGATGTGGTTGAGCCCCAGCATCATGCCCAGGTTGGCAGCATGGATAAGCGGGGTGCCGCCTTCGCCCATGCGCAGGCTGCGGTTGTTGCTGGTGACTGGCAGCAGTTCCCGGTAGCGCCACAGGTCAAATTCGCGTTTGGGCAGTTCTTGCGCCCAAATTTTAGCAACTTCGGCATAGTCATATTCGGCTTGCCGCCACTGGCTGCCACAGTTGCTGCATTTGATCTCTTTGGGCAGGAAGGAGGATTTGTGACCGCAGTCAATGCAACGGATGACAAATGACATGAGTTTTTATCTCTTTTCGAGGCGCTTGAGGGCGCGCTCCAGGGTAAGGAAGAGGTCTTCGCCTTTGAGTGCGCTTTTTTGCATCAGGCGCTGCCCCATGTTGTTTAATTTTTCTTTTTGTTCGGCGTTTAGTTCCACGCCGCTAATGACCAGGACGGGCAGGTCGCGCAGTTTGGGGTCGGCGCGCAGGCGTTCCAGAATTGCAAACCCATCCAGGTCGGGCATGAACAGGTCGAGAATGACCGCGTGCGGCGGATTTTGAAGCAGCATTTGCCAGCCTGCTTCGCCGCCTTTAGCCAGGGTTGGTTTGTATTCTTCGCTTTCTAGCAGAATTTTTTCGATGAGCCGCAGGTCGTTGGGGTCGTCGTCAATGACCAGGACGTTGCGGATGCCGCCATCGCTGTTGAGGCGATTAATGGCATTCAGCAGGTCTTCTTCCATCAGCGGCTTTACCAGGTAATCGGCGGCGCCCAGGCTAAAGCCGCGGTCGGCTTCTTCGACAATGGAGCAAACGATGACCGGGTAGGCCTGGGTGGCTGGATCGGCTTTGAGTTCGGTGAGTACATCCCATCCGTCTCGTCCGGGCATCATAATATCCAGGGTGATGGCGAAGGGCTGGTGTTCCAGCACGGCTTGTTTGGCTTTCATGGGGTCGGTCAGCCCAATCACGCGGTAGCCCTGGGGGGTAAGGAAGCGCTCGTACAGGCTGATGATTTGCGGGTCGTCGTCAATGCACAGGATGGTTTTGCCGTTTGGCTCGGCAACAGGGGCTGGCTGTGGCTTTTGATGATAGGCCGGGATGGTGAAGTAAAAGGTGCTGCCTTTACCAACCACGCTGTGCACGCCAATACGACCGCCGTGCAATTCCACCAGGCGCTGGCTGATGTTTAGCCCCAGACCGGTGCCGCCGGTTTTGCGAGTGGGCGAAGAGTCGACCTGTGAAAAGGCCTTGAAGAGTTTGCCGAGGTCTTCGGGGGCAATGCCGGGGCCAGTATCGGTAACGCTGATGAGCACTTCTTCCAACCCTTGTTCGTTGATCTGTGGTTTAGCCGAGACGGTGATGCTGCCTTCTTCGGTAAACTTTGCGGCATTAGAGATGAGGTTGAGCAAAATCTGGCGGAAGCGAATTGGGTCGGCGCGTACGGTGGGCAGGGTGGCCGGGTCAAATTCTTGTTTGAGTTTGACGGGTTTATCCCTTACCAGACCAACTGCGGTGGAAAGCACCCCGTGAATGGTATCGGCCACGTTGACTTCGTCCAGGGTGAGTTCCATCTTTCCGGCTTCAATTTTGGACAGGTCGAGGATGTCGTTGATGAGGCCAAGCAAGTGCTGCCCGGCATTGTAGATGGCGGTGAGGTCTTGTTGCTGTTGCTCGTTGATGGGGCCGTCAATGCCTTTGAGGATGACGCGCGAGAAGCCGATGATGGAGTTGAGCGGGGTGCGCAGTTCGTGGCTCATGTTGGCCAGGAATTGGGTCTTGATGCGGTCGGTTTCGCGGATTTCCTCGTATGCTTTTTGGGCCAGGGCGTATGAGCGGGCGTTATCCAGCGCGACGGCAATCTGGTCTGCAAGGATTTCGAGGATGGCGATATCTTCTGGCGGGAAGGCGTCCACGCTGGCGGCGTGAATATCCAGTGCGCCAAACAGACGGTCGCCCACTTTGAGCGGGATAACCGCTTCGGCGCGCGTTTCGGGCAGCAGAGGGTGGGCGCGGAAGTTGGGGTCGAGGGCGGTGTTGTTGGAGACCACGGTGCGTGCGTTGGCGGTGGCCTGACCAATGAGCGAACGCGAACCTACCGAAATGGTCAGGCGCTGCGCGAGCATTTCTTCGGCGGCTTTTCCTGTGCCCTGGCGCAATATGGCGTTGTAGCCGCTTTCGTCTAGCGTGAAGATGGCCACATGGTAAAAGCCAAAGCCGCCGCGCACCAGGTCTACGGCGCGGGTGAGCAGCACTTCTTCGTCGAGGGTGGCGGTGATGAGACGCCCAATTTGCGTGGCGGTTTCCAGGTATTCGCTGCGGTGGCGTTGGGCTTCTTCAGAGGCGCGCAGGGCTTCGTCGGCCAGTTTGCGTTCATTGATGTCTTGAATAGATCCTGCCAACCGGCGGGGCTGGCCCTGGGCGTCCAGTTCCACTTTGAAGAGCATGCGCACCCAAATGATGCTGCGGTTGAGGCGCACCATGCGAAATTCGATGTCGGTGACGTCGGTGCTGCGGGCTTGTATGGCTTGCTGGATGGTGTTCTGAACCAGGGCGATGTCTTCGGCGTAGACCATTTTCATCATGGCGGTATCCATGTTGAAGGTATGGCTGCCAAAGTCATCGGCAGTAGCGCCCAGAATGGACAGGAAGTCGTCGCTGAAGTTGAAGACCAGGCTTTTCGGGTCCAGTTCAAAGTAACCCATGCGCGCAACGCGCAGGGCTTCGGCGAGTTGTTCCTGGCTGCGCAGTGTTTGCTCGAACAGGCGTGTGTTTTCAATGCTGGCGGCTATCTGATTTGCAACGCTGATGACCAGGTTGAGCGAGTTGTCGTTGTAGGCGTTTAGTTGGTAACTTTGTACTGAAAGTGCGCCAATGGTCTTGTTGCCCACTTTGAGCGGCGCAAAGATTAAGGATGCCGAGGGTTTGTTTTCGTTTCCCAGTCTGTCGGTGTTTTGGGCTTTGACCAATTCTTGTTTGTATTCCGATGCGCTCAGGTTGCGCATGACGGGCTCTCCGCCGAGCAGGGTTTCGCCAACCAGCGATTTGGGGTTGAGTGGGCTGTTTTCTTCTTCGTAGAATTGGCCTTCGTCTATGACGACCGGGAAGTGTACCTGCTTGGTTTGGGCGTCAAACAGGGCAAGGATGAGCGCATCGGTGGGAACTAATTTTTTGAAGTCGTCATAAATCAGTTCAAAGGCATGGCGCAGGTCGGGTTGTTCCGAAATGGCGCGGGCAATGCGGTTGAGGATGGCCATTTCATTTGCGCGCAGGTTGGCTTCTTCGTACAGGTTAGCGTTTTGAATGGCGACGGCGGCCTGAGCGCTGAAGGCCATGATGATGTCTTGCACGTCGTGGGTGTAGGCGTTGACGATATCATCGTCCAGGATGAGAAGCCCAATTACCTGGGCGCCAACAATGAGCGGCGCGCCTACCCAGGAGTGAATGTGACTGGTTTCTGGCAGTACTTCCCAGCGGGGGTCCTGGTAGGTGTCTGAGATGATAAGCGGCCGCTGGCTGAGGACGATTTCCCTGATCAGCGGGTCTTCATCTACCGGGCGCAGGTAGCGGGCTTCGGGGGCGGCCAGTTCCAGCTGGCGTTCCTGGTCTATGCTCAGTCCGCCAATTTGTCGGCGGCGGCCATCTGGCAGAATCAGTTGCACAGATGCGGTGCGGAAATTAATCAGTTTGGGCAGTTGTTGTAGCAGGCTGCGCACCACGTCTTCCATGTCCAGCGACGAACCGGCGATTCGGGCCATTTCGCTTAGGGTATCGGCTACCTGGCGGCGGAATTGTTCCTGACGGTAGAGGTTGGCGTTTTGGATGGCGATGGCGGCCTGACCTGCAATGGCAACCAGCAGGTCGCGTTGGCGGTCGGTGTAAAGGCGCGCGGCTTTGGCGCTTTGTACTGAAATGACGCCTAAAACGTCTTGCCCCAGTACCATTGGTACGCCCAGCCAGCAGAGGGCGGGGTCTTCGTTGGCCAGGTTGAGGTTTTCTAGCCCCAGTTCGTGGATGTGCTGCTCGACATTGTCTGGCAGGTAGAGCGGGGCGCGAGTGCGGATGACGTAGCCGGTGAGTCCGTTGCCTACTTGCTGGCGTTCGGCGTTTATTTTTTGCCCTTCGAAATAGACCAGGGGGAATGAGAGTTCTTCGTTTTCTTTGTGGTAGAGCGCCAGGAAGAACTCGGTGACGTCCATTAGTTTGCCTGCGTAGCGGTATACGATTTCTGCCACGCCTTCTACGTCTTGCAGGGTGGAAAGTTCGTTGGCCATTTCGTTGAGGATGGCCAGTTCCTGGTTTTGCTGTTGGGTTTGCTGGAAGAGTTGCGCGTTTTGGAAGGCAATAGCGGCCTGGTTGGCAATGGCAATGAGCATTTCCAGGTCACGTTCGCCGTACAGATAGGGGGTGGTCACGCTTTGCAAAACGATAGCGCCCAGAATATCATCACCCAGCAGCATGGGCACGCCCAACCACGAAACAGCCGGTTTGGTGTTGCCAACAGCGATGAATTCGATGCCCAGGGCGCGCATTTGCGCGGTGACATCGCCATTGAGCAGTAAGGGTTTGCGGTTGCGGATGACGTGGTCGGTTAGCCCTTTGCCTATTTTGCGATTGGGATAGGTGATGTGGGTGTTGCTGACTGTGACCACCGGGAAACTGAGTTCGTCGGCTTTCTGGTTATAGAGGGCGATGAAGAAGCTGGATGTGTCCATAAGTTGCCCGGTGTATTTGTAAAGGGTTTGGGCAACCTGTTGGACGTCTAATTGGGTGCTCAGTTCGCGGCTCATTTCGTTGAGCACGGCCAGCTCGCGGTTTTGACGTTCGGTTTGCTGGAAGAGTTGTGCGTTTTGGAGCGCCAGGGTTAACTGGTCTACCACTTGTTTGACGAGCAGTTGTTCGTCTGCGCTCCATTTTCGCCCAGGGTCTTCATCTATGACTTGCAGCATGTTCCAGTCGTTTTCGCCCGTGCGAAAAACCAGTGATAGGCCTTGCTCGGATGCGGTGAGCAGGTCGGTTGTGGTCAGGGTTTCGGCTGCCTGGTAGCCTGTTGCGGGCGCGGCGACTGTATTGGCGCTGGTGGTGGTCGGCGCATGCGGCGGTGGGGTGTTGGCGGCCGCTGTTGCGCGGGGTGTTTTACGCGGGGTGCGGGCAGGCATGGCGGCGGGCGTTTCTTCCCCAAGGGTTGCGCTGCTGGCCTGTTTTTCAATTTCTTCAAACAGGCTGTCAAGCCGCTTGCGTATTTGTTTCCTGGACATATTTTATTAACTCCTGGGCTAATACCCGATATTGCTGCGAGCCGCGGCTGTGCGGTTTGTATTGGTTAATCGGCGCGCCGACAATTGGGCTTTCGCGGAGGCGCGTGTCAATTTCAATTACGGTTTCAAATAAGCCCGCGCCAAAGGTTTGCTGCAGTTGTTCGCGAATAACGCGGTGCGCGCGATTGCGCTGGTCGAGCAGGGTGATGAGGATGCGGTAAGCGAGTTTGGGATTGTACTCGTTGCGTACACGGCGAATCAGGCTCATCATGTCGCGCAGGGCGTATGCTGAGAAGAATTCGGCCTGGGTGGGGATGATGAGCAAGTCGGCGGCTGCCAGGGCATTGAGGGTGATTGCGCCAAGGGAGGGCGGGCAATCTATCAGGATGTAGTCGTAAGGCAGCGGGAATGCTTTGACAATGGCTTCGCGCAGCGTGAGTGCATAGTTGAGGCGCACGGGCAGTATTTCGTCGGCTTGATCGATGCTGTGGTTGGCCGGCAGGGTGTGCAGGCGCGGCATATCGGTTGGCACAATGACTTCGGTGAGGGGGACGCCATCGAGCAGAACATTGCCTACGGTTTTTTTGAGCAGTTTGGGTTCCAGCCCGGTACCCAGGGTCAGGTTTCCTTGGGGGTCAAGGTCTATGAGCAAAACCTGGTAGTGTTTTTCTGCCAGTGATGCGCCAAGTGATATGGTGGTGGTTGTTTTTGCTACGCCGCCTTTTTCGTTAGAGATCGCAATAATGTAACTCATGTTTCCTCGTTACTTGTCGAAGCGTTGCGCTTGCAAGGTGGGGGTATTTTCTTTCAGGGGGACGATCTGCACTTTGCTGGCGTTTAGGGCGCGTTTTAGTTCATCTAATGCGGTGCGCAGCATTTCGTTGGGGTCGTTGGTGCTGCGGATTTTGTTGGTAATTTCTGCCACAATGCGTTCGCGTTCGGCGCGGCTGGTGGTTTCTTCAAACAGGCGTGCATTTTCGGCCGAGATTGCCACGCGTTCGGCCACGGCGCGAATCACGTCCAACTCGTTTTCCAGCCACTCGTGACCGGCGGGCGCGCGCACGTTGAGCACGCCAAGGACTTCATCGCGCAGTTTGATAGGCACGGCCAGCGCGGATGTGCTTTCGGTGGCAATGATTTGTAGTTCGCCGCGTTCAAGCGCCAGGCGCGTTTCTTCGGTTTCGTATGTTGCGGGGATTTGCCGCGTGCCAAGCAGAGTGTAGGTGAAGCCGGGGATTTCCTGGCGTTGGGTCAGGCGGCTCCATTCGGTGCGCAAATATTGCCGGTAGATGGTTTCTGCTTCCGAAATGGCTTTTTGGGTGGCTTCGTATTGCCGTGCGTTTTGAATGGCGATGCTTATCAGGTCGGCCAAAATGCTGAGCACTTCGACGTCTTCGTTATTGAAGGCGTTGGGCATGGTGCTTTGCACGTCCAGGGCGCCGATAACGGTGTTGCCAGCCCGTAATGGCAGGGCCATTTCGGAGCGGGTTTCGGGCAGGTCGGGGTTTTTGAAGTGTACGGCGTCTTCGCCCGTGTCGAGGGCAATGCGCGGCATGCCGCTGCCGACGACATTACCTACGATGCCCACTGCGCTAATTTTGAGGCGATGCCCGCGCCGCAGCATGCGCTGCCCGCCTTCGCTGTTGGCGGCGGCCAGCACGGCGTATTCGTTGTTTTCGTCAGCCAGGAAGATGCCAACGTGATAAAACCCAAAGTTTTCGCTGACCACACGGGTAATATCGGGCAATAGCATGTCCAGGCTTTCAATGTTGGTAATGGAGCGGGCCACTTCGGCTACCGATTGTAGTTGTGCTGCGCGGCGTAAGACGGACTGATTGGCCTCTTCCAGCTTATGGGTTTGGTCTTCAAGTTCGGCCGTGCGCAACGAGAGTTCGTTTGTACGCGCTTCCACCCGTTCTTCCAGGGTTTGCCGATACCGTATCAGTTCCTGGTTGGCTTCTTTGAGTTGGGCGTTGGCTTGTTGTATTTCTTGCAGGCGATAGTTTTCCTGCCTGACTCTAAAATATGTGAGTACCAGTACGAGCATGGCTACAGTGCCCGATGTTCCGGCAATAGCATAGACATCGGTCGTTGTAATGCCAGGAATGATGAACGGCAGCAGGAAGAAAACGCTAAAAGTGAGCAGTGTAAGGGTAACCAGCGCTCGAATGCTAAACAGTGCGCTGGCCATGATGAACACGAATGCCAGCAGGGCGTTGAGCGTGCCCACCGGGTTACCTATGGTGAGCGCAGCGTTGATAAATGCGCCAACCGTCCAACCGTAAATGAAAATTTGTGCGCCCAGATAGTGCCTGCGTGTACGGCTGAGGACATAGGCTGCGAGCGTGAGGAAGGTGAGCACAATGAGAACGACAATGCCGGCATCCATTGCGCGTATGCCAATGGTGGAGAAAATGCCCAAAAGGTTAAGCACCCAAAAACTGAGCGTGAGGGCTGCCAACAGCCTGGCTTGCTGATGTTCAGTGATGTTGCTGCTTGTAAAACGCGGTTCAATTAACCACAACAGCAACTGGCGCAGTGGCGCTAGCAGGTTGGCAAGTACTTGTTTGAGCGCGTTGAACAATCTCATTGGCTGCTCCGGGTATCTGACGCCTGGTTGTTGGTGAGTTTGATGGTAACTTCGGAACCGGGCAAGATTTGCCCCAGTTCTTCTACGGCGGTTTGCAGAATGCTGCGCAGGTTGATGGACGCGCCGATTTTGGCGGTAATTTCGCCAATGGCTTGTTCTTTAGAAGCGCGCTCCTGCGACTCTTGCAACAGGCGGGCGTTTTCGGCTGCAATGGCCAGGCGCTCGGTGACGGATTGGATGATGTCCAGCTCATCCTGGTTTAGGGGGCGTCCTTGCGGCGTGCGAATGCCCAGTTTGCCAATTGTTTGTCCGCGGACAACGATGGGGATGCTCACGATGCCATCGGACTTGGGGCGCTTTTGAAGCGGTACGACGCTGACGCCATCGAAGCGGTAGCCGCCAGTGCGTTGGGCCCGCGCTACGCGCCGCCATTGGTCGCGGGCGTAGGCTTGCAGCAACAGTTGCGTTTCTTTAGAGGCGATCTGACTTTCTTCGAAGAGCTGTGCGTTGCGAATGGCTGTGCTTACCTGGTCGGCCAGAATGGTGATGATTTCGATATCTTCATCGGTAAAAGCGTTGGGTTCGGTGCTTTGTACGTCCAGCACGCCAATGACGCGTGCGCCAGAACGCAACGGCAAGGCCATTTCGGAACGTGTGGTGGGCAGGTCGGGGTTGTTGAAATAGGCAGCGTCTTCGCCTGTATCCAATGCGATGCGCGGCCGCCCAGAGCCTGCGACTGCGCCTACAATGCCCACTTCGCCAATTTTCAGGCGGTGGCCGCGCGCTAACATGCGCTGCCCGCCCTCGCTGTTGGCGGCGCGGAGCACGGCATAGGTGTTGGAAGCGTCGTTCAGGAATATGCCAACATGATAAAACCCAAACTGATTGCTGATAACCTGAGTAATGCGCGGCAGCAGCTCATCCAGGTTTTGGATGTTGGCGATGGTGTTGGCTACGGTGGAAACGGCCAGCAATTGCGCGGCGCGCCGTTCGGAGCGCATGGTGGTGACTTCGAGGTCTTTGGTGCGTTGTTCCAACTCCTGGCTGCGCTGTTCCAGCTCGGCGGTGCGCTGGCTGATGGTTTGCTCCAACCCCATAAGGGTTTGCTCTAACTGACTGCTCATATTGTTGAGCGTTTCGGCGAGCGTACCCAGTTCGTCCTGGCTGCGGATAGATACGCGCGCTTCGAGGTTGCCCGCCGAGATTTCTTCGGCAACCTGTGTTAACCGTGCAACCGGTGTGGTGATGGTGCGCGAAACCCAAAGCGTGCCAACACCCGTCCCAAAACTGATGGCCAGGGCAAGCAGTGTGATGATGCGGGTGAGGCTTCTAATGGGCGCCTGGGCTACGGCAACGGGTTGAACGATAACCACTTTCCACAGTCGCGCAGTGAGCGGCACAATGGCGCCCTGAACGGGTTCGCTAAAGGCGGCATCGCGGCTGGTGAAGAAGGGCGTTCGGATGTAACTGCGCAGGCTGTTGGCAAATTCATCCATGTTGAGGGAGATATTTTCGGCTGTTGTGCCAGCCGGAAGGCGATTTTCACTTTTGAGCAGGGCAATGGTCGCTTCATCGAGCGCGCCAGGGGTACGTCCAAAATGCTCTGGGTTTTTGGCATCAGCCAGAATGATGTTGTATTCGTCGAGCAAGATGCCGTACGATTGTTCGCCTGCCGTGCCGACGCTATTTTTGATGATGTCTGCCAGGAGGGTTGCGCGCAGGCGAATGCGCAGCACGCCAATGACGCGTTCGCCGCTTGCATCGAAGATGGGCGCGCCGATGTAAAACCCATAATCGGGTGATGTGGGGGAGAAGCGCACCGGGCTGATGAATGTGCGCCCGGAATCCATTGGGCGGCGGAAGTAGTCGCGATCTGCTTTATTTTTGCCAATGTCGGGGGGGTAGGTATCCCAAAGGGTTGTTCCTGTGGCGTCGAGCAGCGCATAGGAGCCGATGTATTTGAAGTCTCGGCTGGCTAATTCGTGCATCGTCAGGCGTAATTCGGGGCGCAGCGCCAGGCGCTCGGCTTCGGGTGCTTGCAGGTATTCGCGCAGGATGGGCAATCTGGCTTGCGATGTGAGCAAATCTACGTTGATTTTGATGTAGGTATCAATGGCATTGGCGGCGCTTTGGGCGCTTTGCAGGAGCATTTCTTCGGTTTTCTGATTAAGGCTGACCTGGGAAAAGGCAATTACTGCGCCAGCCAACGCACCTACCGAAAGAAATGTGGCCCCCAGGGTAAGGACGAGCAACTTGGTGCGTAGATTGAAGCCGTTGTAGAGCATCACAATGGATGCAAAAAGGAAAAGAAACAGCAGTAGCGCGGCGATGCGCGCTGTTTGAACGTCTATTGATGCGGCTGGTACACGTAGCCCGGTGTAGAACTGGTCTATGATAATCATCAACCCGGCAACAGTTAGTCCGCTGATGGTAGCAATGGTTATTTTGTTGCCTTTGAAGACTTGCAATGGCACCAGCACGGTAACCAGGATAACCAGCATAGCCCCTGACAGAGCATAGCCTTCGGCAATGAAGGGCACAGCCAGCATGGCAATGAGCATAGTGATAAAGAATAGCCATGCGCCAAAATTTACGCGTTTATTCAATACGGCGTAGGCGGCAATGTAGGCAATGACCGCCAGCGCCATTGGTATGGCATTGGCCAGCCTGAAAAACCAGTTGGGCGCCGAGAGAAAGGTATCGAAAAGTGTTACGCCAAAATAGGTAAGCAGCACTGCAACGGCCAATATGGTCCAGAGCGCATGCCTGGCCGGTTTGGTGAGTTCAGAATAAAGCGCAGGTAAAGATTTCATGGTTGTATCCAGGAATTATTCGTTTGCATCGCGTTCAAATTCCACAAAAATTTCTGAGCCCGGAATGATTTGTCCCAGCTCCAGTAAGGCGGTGCGGAGCACATTATCAATGTTGATGGACGCCCCAAGTTTTGCCGAAATTTCGCCAATGGTTTGCTCTTTGGCCGCGCGGCGCTGAGAATCGGCAATGAGGCGTGCGTTTTCGATTGCCAGGGCAACGCGTTCGGCGGTGGCAGCGACGATGTCCTGCTCGTCTGGGTCCAGGCCCTGGTTGTTTTCTGGTTGAATGTTCAGGTAACCTATCACCACATCACGCACTTTGATGGGCACGCTGACAAGGTTTGAAGCCCGCGGCTTTTGCCGTGCGTGCGTTGCTGTTTGTGTTTTTTCTAACGGACGTATGCCTTGTGCGTCAAATTGAAAGCCTTTGAGGGGCTGATAATCTAACTGGGTGCGCCAGGCTTGCTGAACGTATTGGGTGTAAATTTGCTCTGAGCGTTGCAGCGCTTTGCGGGTTTCTTCGAGCAAGCGGGTTGTTTGAATAGCCGTAGCTGTTTGGTCTGCCAGGATGGAGAGCGTTTCGATGTCGCTTTCGGTAAAGGCATTAGGCAGGTCGCTTTGCACATCCAGCACGCCAATAATGCGGTTGCCAAAGCGCAGGGGCAGGGCAATTTCGGAGCGGGTTTCTGGCAGATCGGGATTTTCGAAAAAGATTGTGTCTGTATCGGTATCGAGCGCAATGCGCGCTTTGCCGCTTTGGGCTACATACCCTACCAGCCTGGTTTGTCCAATGGGCAGTTTATGCTGCCTGGCGAGCATGCGCTGGCCGCCTTCGCTATTTGCGGCGTGTAAGATGGTGAACTGGTTGTTTTCGTCGTTTAGGAAAATGCCTACATGGTAATAGCCCAGCAAATCGCTGATGAGACGCGTGATTTCGGGCAGAAGCACATTGGGGTTTTGAATGGTGGCAATATTGCGCGAGATGGCCGCAATAGCGCGTAATTGCTCTACGCGGGCTTCTACCTGTTGTTTGGCGTCTGCCAGTGCCTGGCTGCTTTTTTCCAGTTCACTGGTGCGTTCGGCAACGCGTTGTTCCAGCCCGCCAATTAGTTCGCGTAACCGCGCTGCCATCGCGCCGAGCGCCTGTTCCAGTTCAAAAACTTCCTGGATTGGGGTTTTATGGACGGGGGCAATAGATAAATCGCCCCCGGCAAGTTTTTCGGCTTGCCTGGCGAGCATGGCAATCGGTTTTGATAGCCAATTGCCCACCGCCCAGCCTATGCCAGAGATAATTGGCAAGCCAATAAACACAGCCAGTAAAATGACAGAGAAAAATTGCCTTTCTTTGGCTAAAACGATGTTGGCGCGAATATCCATTCCAACAACCCCGGCGCGTGTGCCGTTGGCGCGGTAGAAAGGGGCGTATGCGGAAAGGAAAGTACCGTCTTCGTCGGTGTAAAAATCATCTTCCACAATGGGCCCTTGCATTGTAGCGAAGTTGTTGACCAGTTTTTCCCCCGCGTCTGGGTAGGGGTCGAGCAGAGGTTGGGTTGGGGCGCCGGCAGGCCCGGTATCTACCAGGAAGACGATGTTACCCTGCTCGTCCTGGCGCATTGTGTAGATGTAGGCAATATCAGGGTCTGTTGCAACAATGGCCGCATTGATGGCTTTTATTTTTTGATAAGCCGGTGAATTTTCATCTTCTGGATGTTGCAGGGCGTCGTGCAGATCGCCGTCTTGTTGCAAGGCTGCGATAGCCACCATGTTGAGCAGGCGCTGCTTTGTATCCTGGCGTATTTGGTTGCGAAACGAAAGGTAGATGACCGCCGTTACAGCCAGGAGTGTTAGCGTGGCAAACACGGCAAGCCCAACAGCCAGCCGCGAGCCCAGGCTGGGATATTTTGGTATCAATGGTGTATCCAAATTGCTCACAATAAATCTCCTGGATTCTTGTGAAGTGTCTCAGTCCTGGTCGGGCAGGTTTGTTTTGGGTGCTTCCAGTTCGATGCTTAGTTTGGCAGCGTTAATGGTAGTGCTTAATTCTTTGAGGGCCACTTGCAAGATACTTTCGATATTTCCGGCGCTGCTAATTTTGTCGGAAATTTCGCCAATAACGCGCTCCTTGGCGGCGCGGCGTTGCGCATCTGCCAAAAGGCGCGCATTTTCGAGCGCCAGTGCCACGCGGTCGGCCAGGGCGCGTACCAGGGTCAATTCTTCTTCATCCCAGCGGTAGCCTGGTTTTTGAGAGCGGATGTTCAAAACCCCAATGACCTGGTCGCGCACTTTGATTGGGACGGCCAAAACGGCGCGCTTTTTCTCTTCTGCAATGACCAGGTCGCCTTGCTGGGCTGCCTGTTTGACTTCGCTGGTGTTAAGCGGCTGGGAAAGCGGATCTATGCCTTTTTCTGAAAGGCGGTAGCCTGCCTGGGTTGTGCGTACTGTTTTTTGCCAGCCTTGCGCCACAAATTGGCGGTAGATGTTTTCAGCCGTGCTGGCTGCAGCGCGCGATTCGCTGAGCAGGCGGGCGTTTTCGATGGCGACAGCAACCTGGTTGGCCAGGGCGGAGAGCGTCTGAATATCTTCGGGCGCAAATGCGTTCGGTTCGGTGCTTTGCACATCCAGTACGCCGATAACCTGGTCGCCAATCAGCATGGGCAGGGCAATTTCGGAACGGGTATTGGGCAGGTCGGGGTTGTTGAAGAAGACTGCGTCGTCGCCAACATCCAGGGCAATACGCGCTTGTTTCTGAATGGCGGCGTATCCGACCAGACTGCTTGACTCAACGCGCAGTTTGTGCTGGCGGGCCAGCATACGCTGGCCGCCCTCGCTGTTGGCTGCCTGCAATACGGCGTATTCGTGGTTTTCATCCAGCAAGAAGATGCCAACATGGTAATAGTTGAGCGTTTTGCTGATAATGTGGGCAATTTGCGGCAGCAGCGCTTCTGCGCTTTGTATTTGCGCAATGGATTGAGAAATTTCGGCAATCGATTCCAATTGGCGGGCGCGTTTTTCAATTTGGCGTGCGCTGGCGGCTAATTCGGCGGTGCGTTCTTGAATGCGTTGTTCCAGGGTGGCTTGCAGGTCGCGCAGTTCCTGGTTGACTTTTTGTTGGGCTATTTCATTTTCTTTTGCCTGGCGCAGACTATCGTTTAGGCGATTGACCAACAGCCGAAGCGAAACACCTGCGGCAAGCGTAATTGTAAGGGCGAGGGCGACGTCATCTACCCCAGTGCGATCTGATATTGGGCTTTGTGTATAGCCCAGTATGTCGCTGGCGGCCAGGATAATAAAGGCTGCGCTAACCAGCGGTATAGTAAGCGCCATGGCTTTGTCGCCTTGCAGTAAGAACGCAAGGATGATGATGACAGGGTAGGCAACGATAGAGAGATCGTGCATCCCGTTGCCGTTAATGGCAATCACTGTCACTGCAATAACGAGCGCGCCGGGCACAATGTATTTGCCCATTTGCACGTTTTTGCGATACGTTACCGAAAAAAGAGATACCGCTTCTAGCAGAGCAGTAATGGTCAGCGTAACAAGGATAAGCATGTTCGGGTTGTTAGTTAAAATTCCCGAACTTGAAAAAATGGCTGCAATGGTTGCAAGCAGGGTGAGGACGAGAAGATTTTGCACCAGGCGAATAAAGGCTGGGTCGTTATCACTTGGCGATTTGAGGTAATCTACCAGTTTGGAAAGCATGAGAGTTTTCTCCACGGGCTTACTTTTGAATACCATCGCCTATCTGGATGGCAATTTCGCTGTCTTTGAGCAGTCTGCCAAGTTCTTCTACTGTCAGGCGCAAAATGTCGTCTATGTTGGTGGAGGCGCTCAACTTGCTGGAGACATCGCCAATGGCGCGTTCGGTTGCGGCGCGGCGTTGGGCCTGGTTGAACAGACGGGCGTTTTCTAGCGCCAGGGCCAAACGGTCGGAGACGGATTGCACCATGTTGATTTCATCTGCGCTCCAGATGTGCCCTCGGATGGGTGATTTTACATTGAGCACGCCAATCACTTGCCCACGTAATTTGACTGGCATGACCATGGCGGGATCTTCATCTGCTGTTTTTGGCGCCACAATGACCACTTCGCCACGCATGAGCGCTTCGCGGATGGGTTCGGTTTGCACCAATTCATTCAGTTGGCGGCCGCCCGAGAGTGTATGAATATACCCCGCGGCGTCCAGCTGGCTGGCAAGGGCGCTCCACTCTTGCCTGGTGAACTGGTTGTACACTGCCTGCAATTCGTTTAGCGCCTGTTGCGATTCGCCAAATAAGCGTGCATTATCAATAGCGATGGCAATCTGGTCTGCCAGTATGCTGAGGATGCTGACGTCATTTTCGTCGAAAGCGGCTGGCTCGGTGCTTTGAACATCTAACACGCCGATGATGGTATCGCGTACCTTGAGGGGCAGCGCCATTTCGGAGCGTGTTCGCGGCAGGTCGGGGTTGTTGAAGTAGGTGGCATCGGCGCCGACATCGAGCGCAATGCGCGGGTTGCCTGTTTTTGCAACATAACCCACGATGCCCACCTGCCCCACTGCCAGGCGGTGCCCACGGGCTAACATCCGCTGCCCGCCGTCACTATTGGCGGCGCGCAAAACGGCGAACATGTTGGTTTCATCAATTAGGAAGATGCCAATATGGTAGAAGCCAAATTTTTCGCTTACCAGGCGGGTGATGAGTGGCAGCAGGCGGTCCAGGTTTTGTTCGCTGGCGATGGCGCGTGATACTTCGCTGATGATGGTTAATTGACGGGCGCGCACTTCGCTTTGTTCGCGTGCGCTTGTTAATTCGGCGGTGCGCTCGTTGACAATTTCTTCCAGCCCGGTAAGCGTTTTGTTTAGTTCGGTTGTCATCAGGTTGAGGGTATTGGCCAGGGTGCCAATTTCGTCCAGGGTGCTAATCTGCGCCTGGGCTGTCAGGTCGCCTGCGGATATTTTTTGAGCGACTTCGGTTAGTTTGATGACAGGTTGGACGAGGATGTTTGCGACAAAAACGGCTGCGGCTGCGGCCAAACCAGCCATGGCGAGGGTGATGAGCAAAAGTGCGCGGGTTTGGGCTGCTGCAGGGGCAAACGCGCTTTTTTCTGCTTGCATTGCCACGGCGTACCAGGGTTGGCTCTTGAGGCGTGTTGCTACTGCCAGGGCGTTATCTTTCAAGGTGCTGGAGGGTGTAAGGAATACGGGTTGGGTATCAATGGTGCGCAGCCCGGCTACCATTTCTGGTACGGGGGCCAGCACGCTTGCTGGGTTGCCAGCGGGCATGCGCCCTTCAATTTGAAAAGCCGCAATTTCTTGTGAATTGAAGGACTGATATGAACGAAATTTTTCTTCCAGGTTGCCGGTGTAGGCTACGCGGACAAACGTACTGGAATCTACCAGCGCCAGGACTTGATCGGTGTGTTGGGAGGGCAATAATTTTTTGAGAATGTTTTGCAGTACGTTTGCGTTCATTTCGGCGCGCAAAATGCCCAAAATGTTGCCAGATGAGTCGCGGATGGGCGCGCTGAAGTAGAGATTGATTTCTCCTTCTTCTGTAAAAATCAAATTTGAAGCATATGGCATGCCTGCGCCAATCATTTGGCGGAAGTAGGAATAATTGCGTTCAAACCGCAATTGATGTTCAGGGAAGGTGTCCATTAGATTGTTTCCCTGAGTATCCAAAATGGCGTAGGAATGGATAAATACCGGGTCTCTGCGCGCAAAAGATTGCAGCACTTGTTGGACTGCGCTTTCCTGGGGGCTTCTGGCGCGTTGGCTTGGGCTTAATTTCAGGTATTCAATCAGCGCTGGTTCTTGTGCTTCGGTGCGCAAAATATCGAGCTGGGTGGCTATCAGTCCATCTACGCTTTGGGCTGCCAGCACTGAAAGTTCGAGCAGGTCGGCAGTTGCGTTTTCGTTGAGGATGTTGCGGGTGTTATTGTTGAGGATGAAACTAAAAATGGAGAGCGGAATGGTTGTGATGAGTATGAAAGCGATAATCAGTTTGGTGCGCAGCGTCAGACTGCTGAATGTGCGCAAATACACTAGGACAAAGACTCCTACACCCAATACAGTGAGGATGGGAATGACAATAGATACAAATGGAATAGTGATTCTTGGGGTGGTGATGAAAAAGTCAAACAAAATGTTGAGTGCCGAAGAAATGAGAATGGGCCAAGTAAATTTCTTGGCAAGTTGTGCATTAAGCCCCAATGTAGCGATGAGATAAAAACCAACCAGTGAACCAATGCCGAGCGATAGCCCTAGCCCGCTGATGAATAGCGACACCGATGGTATGCCTATCATCAGTGTACTCAATAGAAGTGTGACACTGCTCTGGGTGTGACCTGACAAACTTAGCCTGAGCGCATATACTGCAATAGCGGTCTGAATGCCGGCAATGAAGATAATGGCGTATAGTTGCCAATCTTGCATTTGCCGCAAAAATGACGCATACATGCTGGTAACAGACAGGTAAACCAGCAGGACAACCAACGAAATGAGCACGCTGTTGCGGTGTTTTTCTGCATCCTGATCTTCAGGTGCTGAAGCAGTTGGGTTGGGGGTAGGGAGCATATTATCCGTCATCGTTTTTGGTGCTGGCATTTGTAAGCAATCTGCCTGGTCAATTGTGCCTCATTTTTTGTTTGTTTGCATTCAGAAATCAATGCAAAAGCCGGCTATGGTGTTAGTCTAAAAAAGATGGATCGAGAAAGGCATTCAGGTTGGGTATTTTGGTAAGCGAGCCAATGCTAATCAGGAATAGTCCGTTGGCTTGGGTTGTCTGCCGCAGCGGGCGGAATGTGCTGGATTGTACCTGCCCAAAGAAAATGCGGTTATCTTCCAGGGTTATCAAGCGCAAATTGGGGTCTGGTGTTACTTCTTCAAGACGCCAGCCCATATAGTTTGCAATAATTCGGCGTGTCTCGATTTCATTTGCTTTGCGATATTCTGCTGCTTCAAACCAGGCGCGCAAAAAAGCGCGTAAGTCGTTGGGGCGCTGTTGGGCAATTTCGCTGCGCACCACGATAACATCAGGGGTAAGCACGCCGATGTCTTTGCTGGTGAATAAAATTTTGTTGCCGCTTGTCAACGCTTCGCTGATGTAGGGTTCGTAGGTGAATCCCGCGTCTATATCTTGCCCAAGGCGGCTTGGAATATTTTCGGGTTCTACGTTGACCAGGTTGACTTCGGTATTGGGTATGCCGCTTAAGCGCAACATTTCTGTTATATAGAGTTCGTCTGTTGTTCCTAGCTGTAAGCCGATGTTTTTATTGCGTAAGTCAGCAACGACGCGAATAGATGGTTTTGCTACAATCGCATCAAGCCCGCCGTCATCATAGACAGCAATAATTTTCAGGTCTGCATGGCGTGAGACGTTGAGCGCATCGCCTAGCCCAAACAGTCCAATATCAATGTTGCCTGCGGCCAGGTCTGGCAAGGCATTAGGGAAACTTTCATAGTACACCGGCTCTACTTCGACGCCATATTTAGCAAAAAAGCCCTTTTCTTTGGCGATGATGAGGGTGTAGTCACCCCACCATTGCGTAAACTCGACGCGTAACGGTCGCAACGTTGAAGGGGGCTGCCAAGGTCCGCAGGCGGCGAGCAACACCCCTACGAGAAAGAAAAGGAATAAATTTCGGGCAAGTTTCATGTCGAATCACTTTTCTGAGAGGGATGGTTGTACTTCTGGTTGAATTTGGACCAGCACCTCGGCCTGAAGGGCGCGGCTGAGTTCTTCGGCGGCGGTGCGCATAATGGTTTGGTACTGAACTGAAGTGCTGATTTTACCGGTAATTTCTGTGGTCATGCGTTCCAATGCTGCACGGCGCTCGGCTTCTTCTACCAGGCGGGCATTTTCAAGGGCTAGCGCAGCGCGTTCGGCGGCAGCCAGCACAATGCTGATTTCATTAAGCGACCAGGCGGGGCGCCCTTCTTTTGATTGAACGCCAATGACCCCAATGGTTTCGCCGCGTAGTTGGATGGGGATGGCCAATACCTGGGATGTTTGTTGGGGTGCGCCAGTGGTCAACGCCTGGGTGATTTCAAAGTTTTCTACCGGTTCGAGGATCGGGTCGAATTTTTTGCCGTCGAACCGATAACCTAATTTATGCCCACTTTCACCAACGTTGGACCATCTGGCGCGAGTACGCTCACGATTGATGCGCAGGGTTTCTTCCAGGGCGTGGCGGGCCTGGGTAAGCAGCCTGGCGTTTTGAATGGCAATGGCAACCTGAAAGGCCAGCGTGTCCAGCACTTCGATATCTTCTTCGTTGAAGGCTTCTGGTACATCGCTTTGCACATCCAGCACGCCAATTACTTCATCGCCCATTATCAAGGGCAGCGCAGCCTCAGACCGGGTAAAGGGCAGGTCTGGGTTGTCGAAGAACACGGCATCTTCACCGGTGTCAAGCGCAATGCGGGCGCGCGCCTGGCGGGCGGCAAAACCGACGACACCCTGGTAGCCTACCCTCAACTTGTGTCCACGCGCTAACATGCGTTGCCCGCCTTCGCTGTTGGCGGCGCGCAGTTCGGCGTATTCTTTTTTCTCGTCTAGCAAGAAAATGCCAACATGGTAAAACCCAAACAACGCGCTAATTACGTTGGCAATTTTAGGCAGCAGCGTTTCCAGGTTTGGCTCGCTGGCAATGGAACGTACCACATCTGAAATAGCCTGCAATTGGTTGGCACGGCGTTGAATTGCTGCTGTAGTGCGTTCCAGGTCGGCAGTGCGTTTTTCGATGCGTTCTTCCAGCGCGGCCTGGATGGATACCAGCTCCTGGTTGGCGATTTCTGCTGCGGCTGTTTTTTCCTGGGCTTCTTTCAGGTATTGGCTTAGCCGGCGCATGAGCAGGTCTTGCAGTCCGGTTTGCCCAAGCAGAAGAATGGAAAGCAGGACGGCGTCGCGGAGTGTGGTGCTGCTGCTGAGCGGATTGATGATTATTCCATTGGCTTCGCCGTATCCCAACAGAAAGACTGTAATGGTAGATAGGATGCCCAACAAAATGCCGCCGCCACGCCATAAGAACAGATTGGCAATGGCAATTGCGGCGGGCACGGTGAGAATGGCTGGATTGCGCACCCCGCTGCGGTAGAGCAGCAAGACGGCGAAGAAATAACCTGCAAATGGAATGAGCCAGCGGGCAACTTCGGTTTTGCCGCGCATGGTGAAAATTAGCCCAATGACAAGAATGCCAATAAAGATGGCCACTACTGGGCGATTGACCGCGCTGACAAAACCGCCTGCCAGCGCGAGGGTTGGCACAATGATAGAAATTATTAGTGTGGCGAGAATAGTTTTTCGGTCAACTTTCGACTCGAACCATTCGGCGAGAAGTTTGCTCATAAAATCACCTGCGAGTCCTGTTGCATGTCTTGTGAACTGACTGTTCGGCTGCCGAGTTGGATGAGAATTTCACTTTCGCTTACCAGTTGGCTTAGGGATTCTGCTGTGGTTTGCAAAATAGAGTCTATATCTACTGATGCGGCGATTCGGTTGGACATCTCGGAAATGGCCCGTTCGGTGGCGGCGCGCAGTTGGGCATCGCGGAACAGACGGGCGTTTTCGAGCGCCAGGGCTACCCGGTCGGCAATAGCGCGCAGGATGGCCATTTCCTCTGGGGTAATTTTGTTTTCGTTGTCGCGTGTGCGCATGCCAATTTCACCAATGGTTTCACCACGTAGTGTAACAGCTACCGAAAAGATGTTGCTTTCTTTTGAGGCAGGGGCCGAGTCATCAAACGGCGTAGTGCCTTTGATCTTGAATCGGTATCCTTTTGCATGAATGGTTGGGACAATTTTTTGCCATTCTTGCCGAATGAATTCACGATATGCGCGCTCGATTTCTGCGGCTGATTGCTGAACCTGGCTATAAAGTTCGGCATTTTGAATAGCAATAGAAACCTGGTTGGCTAGCGCTGTCAGGGCGGCAATATCTTCGGGAGAGAAGGCGTCGGCTTCGGTGCTTTGCACGTCTAACGCGCCAATCACGTTGCCACCCAGGCTAAGCGGTAGACAAATTTCTGTGCGCGTTTCTGGTAAATCGGGATTGTTGAAGTAGGTGGCGTCTTCGCCGGTGTTGAAGGCCAGGCGTGCGCGTCCATATTTGGTGACGTAGCCAATGATTCCTTCGTCGTCAACCCGCAAGCGATATCCATTGGCTAACATGCGCAGCCCGCCTTCGCTGTTGGTTGCGCGCAATTCGGCATATTCGCCGCGTTTGTCCAGGAGGAAGATGCCCACATGGTAAACGCCAAACCCTCGGGCGATTGTTTGGGCAATGGTGGGCAGAAGTTTATCCAGGTCTTGAACGGTAGAGATGGCGCGGGATATGTTGGTAACGGCTTGTAGCTGGTTGGCGCGCCGCTCTAATTTTTGGTTGCTGGCTTCTAAAGAGGCCGTACGTTCCTGGATGCGTTTTTCCAGGTCTTGCGAAAGATGCTCTAGCGCCCGGTTGGTCTCTTGCAATTTTTCAAGGTTGGCTCTTTCGATGCCGGCGCGTGAAGTGTTGAAAAAGATTAAGACCAGCCCAATGGCTGTAATTGTTCCGGTAATGCTGCCGGTATTGTTTGGGTAAGGTATGTTGAACAGAGCCAGCGCGAAAAAGGCGGCAATATTTAGCCCAACTAACAAAAACACAGACCAGGCCGATAAAAATGTGCTTGCGACAATAAGCCCAAGCGACGTGTAGATGAGGATGATTGTGCCGAGATCGCCAGTGTATGTGCCTGCAATGACGTTGAGGAAACCGGTTGCGCAAAAGCCGGATACAAAAACGAAAATGCCCGCCCGATACCAGCGTGTACGCGTTAGCAGGTATGCAATCAGCGACGCGATGATTGAGAAACCGGCGCGCGATACGCTGGTTGCAATGCCTAAGCGCAATGCCGAAGCGAGTCCATCAATGAGCAGAAGCGCAAAGATTGCAAATGTGGTTGATGCTGCCAGGCGGGCAGCACGTTGTTCTCCAATTTCGCTGAGCGATTTGCTTGGGCGTGTCAGCCAATCCCAGCCGCGCACAAAGATTGAGCGGGATTTTTCTGATGTTGCGGGGGCAGATATGGGCGTGTCGGAATTGGTCATCTGGTCTGAAGGTGTTTTCATGAGTAAAAGGCGCTTATTTCAGTCGGATAAAAACTTCGGGTGTGTTGAGCGTTTTGCCCAGTTCTTCAACGGTCATGCGCATAATCGCGTCGAAGTCTGTTGAAGACCCAATGGTGGCGCTCAGGTCGGCGATGGTGCGTTCGATTTGGGCGCGCTGACGGGTGGCCTCGATAAGGCGGGCGTTTTCAAGGCCAAGCGCGGCGCGTTCGGCGGCGGCGCGAATGACGGCGTAATCTTCATCGTTCCAGGGGCGCCCACCCGTATCTATGCTTATTTCTCCCAGGGTTTCGCCGCGCAAAATGACCGGTATGACAATTTCACCCTGTGCATTGGCGGGCATTTCTTCGGTGTTTCTAATTGGCTCTACTTTGTTTTGAGTGTATTTGTAGCCAATAATGGGTTGTCTGGTAACAAATTGGGCGCGCTCCTGGCGCAGGTATTCCTGGTAAGTTCGCCGGGCATCTTCCAACTCGCTGCGCGTTTCTTCAATCAGACGCGCGTTGAGAATGGCGTAACTTACCTGTCCTGCCAGAAGATTCAGGGCCTCTATATCGGCGTCGGTAAATGCTCCTTGTTCTTTGCTGTGCATGTCCAGCACGCCAAATATTTCACTGCCGCTGCGCAAGGGCAAAATGATTTCGGAGCGGGTTTCTGGCAGGCTTGTCGTTTGGGTTTCGGCAGATTCGTGGATGAGGCGGGTGCGGCCGGTTTTGCATACATTTGCAATGGCGCTGTCCGATTCGAGCGCGATGCGGTAATTTTGCATGAGCATCATTTGCCCTTCGGGGCTGTTGGCAGCCGCAAGGGAGGCGTACTTTTTGTCGTCATCAAGCAAAAAGATGCCCACGTGATAGTAGCCAAACTCGGTATGAATAACTTCTGTCAAATTGGTAACCAGGCTGGCTATGCTTTCAGGGGCAGTCGTGTTTTGCAAGACGCGTACAATTGCTTCGTACTTTTGGGCGCGTTTTTCAAGCCGTTCGGAGGTAAGCGCAAGTTCACGGGTGCGGTTTTTTACCTGTTCTTCCAGGCTGAGGCGCAAGTTTTGAAGTTCTACATTGCGCGCCGAGAGTTCGTTCGCAACTATGTTGGCGCGCTCCAGCGCTGTGCGCATATTTTGGGTGAGGTAGTACACCAGACTGGTAATAACAATGAAGATGACCGTGACATCGCGTGCATAGGCAAGCGGTGCTTGGGGTGCAGGTTGAATGAGACCCTGCGTTTCGGCAAAAGCAATCAGCCAGATGATTGCAATGCTGGCCGCCATGACAATCATTGTGCCGCGCCATCCCACCAGCAAAGCTGAAAGTAAAGCGATGGCAATGTATGCAATGATGATGACATCGCGTATTCCTTCTGCGCTGTACGCCTCCAGACCGATGAGAATCCAGCCCGTAAATATGAGTACCGTGCCCGACAGGAGCAAACGTCTGAAATGCAAGAGTGTGAATGATATGAGCATGACGCCCAATAAGGTAACCAATACAATGAATGTGTTGGTTCTCATTCCACTCAGGCTGTAAGCGATGAGGCTCAAGCCCAGAAGTCCTGAAACAATCAGGGTAAATTTGTGAATCAGTTGCGCGCGACGATTGGCTTCTTCGTTGCCAAAGTCGGGTGCAGACAGAAGGTTGCGAATGTTGTGCAGCATTACAGGCAGTCCTTCAGTTAGTTCGATTTGCCGCCCGACGGCGTTTTGAGACGGAATGTGACCTGCGCATCACCCAGTATTCTGCCCAGTTCTTGCGCAGTTACACGGAGGATATCCTCGGTTTCTACATTGGCGCTAATGCGGCCGGTGAGTTCGGTAATGGCGCGTTCGCGGTCGGCGCGCACTTGCGTTTCTGCAATCAGGCGGCTGTTTTCGAGTGCAATCGCAATGCGTGCGGTTATTTCTTCAATGGTAGATACCAGATCTTTGCTGACTGTGTCGCTATCAATTTTTACGTTCAGCACCCCAATGGTTTTACCGCGCAGTCTGACGGGTGATGCCACAATGCTGTAAGGGCGTTCGCTTGGGGCTTTGTAGCGTTCTAACACGGCTAGACGGCCTTTCTCCAGCGTTTCGCGCGCTTCGGGTGGGCATTGCGAAATGGGGGTTAGCGTGGTGCCCTGGAAACGATAGCCAGGTGTATCCAGGTATTGGGCGGTGAGTTTTCTCCAACCCGCTTCGGTATATTGCTGGTAGGCCTGTTCCAGGCGGCCGAGCGTTTTTTCGCGTTCTTCCAGCAGGCGGGTGCGGTCTATAGCGGCAGCAAGTTGATCGGCCATAATTTGCAGCGTGGCCAGGTCGTTTTGGTCGAACGCTTCGGGCTGATCGCTTTGCACATCAAGCACGCCAATGACGATTTCGTTTACCTTGAGTGGCAGCGCAATTTCTGAACGGGTGTTGGGCAAGCGTGGATTTTTGAAATGCACAGCGTCTGCGCCCGTGTCCAGAGCAATGCGCGCGTCACCGGTGGCGGCGACGTATCCTACCAGCCCTTCTTCGCCTACCCTCAATTTGTGTCCGTTTTTCAGCATGGTTTTACCGGCCTCGGTAGGCGAGGCGTGTAATACGGCGTATTCGCGTTTTTGGTCTAGCAAGAAAAACCCGACATGGTAAAAGCCTAACCGGTCAATAATAAGTTGTCCGGCGCGTTCCAAAAGTTCGGTCAGGTCGCGGGCTGTGGTGGCATCGCGCGCAATTTCGGACGAGGCGCGCAGCCGCAGCGCCTGTTGCTCCAGGTTGTGGGTGCGTTCGGCAATGCGCGATTCCAGTTTGCTGACGGTGTTTTGCAGTTCTTCTGCCATTGTATTGAACGATTCGGCCAGCATGCCAATTTCGTCGGCGCGTTTTATGGTTGTTCGCACCGCAAAGTTGCCTTCGGCTACCTGCCTTACATCGTTGACAAGTTCTACAATAGGCGTACTGATCGAAGCCGCAGTGAGGAAAACCGCCGCGCCAGCCACTAAGACAGTAAAAACGCCTAAAAGGATGTTTGCGGTAATGATGCCGATGCTGCCGGTTACTGCTTCGGTCGTTAGCACTTCGCTGATCAGGGCTACGTGTAAGTTGGGCAGCCAGCGATAAGCGCCGCTTACCCGTGCGCCTTCTAAGTTATCGTAATTACCGATGCCGCTGGCCCGATTTTCGATAGCGCGCTGTGTAGCGAGTGTGCGCACATTGGCTTGTAATGAGAGCGTTGGGGTAAGACGGCGGAAATTTTCATCCACCAGGTAGCTATCGCCTGTTTGTCCCAATCCCGTTTTCACGGACATAATCTGGCTAATGGGCTCAAAACTTGTGCGCAGGGCGACAATGCCAATAAAGTTGCCGTTTCTGGTGTTGTATAAAGGCGTACTTGCTATAAGTGAGACCACGCCAAATTTTGGAATTTCATTGAAACGATTTTCAATGACAGATACCCCGGTTTCTGGCGCTGCGCGCTGAATAAAGCCTGAATCTGCAAGGGTTGTACCAATTGACTCGGGGTCGGTGGATAGTAGAACCAGCCCGTTTGGATCGAGCACAAAAAATTCCTGGTAACGGCCTTTGCCGCGCAGAAATTCTCTAAAGTATTGCCGCGTTTGTTCGTAATTGTTTTGATAGACTGCGGTTTGGGCGCGCGTGGTCAGTATGGACTCGATGCGGCGTCTGGCGGCCACGTTTTGCAGTGCAAGCGCCAGGTCTTGTTGCACAGAGGCGACGATCTGATTTATCTGAGCTTCTTTGAGCGCATTGATGGAATCGAGTTGGGTCAAAGTGCGGTTTTGTTCTTGCTGATAGGACTGAATGCCCGAAATGAGCGTGATGACCAGCACTGGAAATGTGACCAGCGCCAGAGAGGCTATCAGCAATCGCCCAGACAATCTGCGAAACGGAATAACGTGGTTGATAAAGACCAGTACAACCAGTACCAGAATAGCGAAGATGAGGAAAAAGAATCCCAACAGCGGCGCGCCCTGGTTGAACGGCATGCGCTCAAACGGGGTCCATATTTCGACCAGAGATAGAACAGCCGTGCCAATCAGGCTGGTCAGAATTGGCGCTAGCCATTGTTTGAAATTTTTGGCTTTTATAAGTTGGAGTAAGCCCGGCAGCCACACCAAAGCGTACAGAAAACCCGTCAACCCGTCCCAAAACAGACCAGAAAGCGCGATGAAGATGCTGGCGCTGCCCGCCAGAGTGAGCTGTCCCAGGAAGAGATTGCCACGCCGCAACAATGCCTGCGCAGGCCAGATGCCCGCTGCCAGAAAGAGCGAAGCAGCAATCATCCCAAAAAATTGCGGCGGGGCAGGTTCGTAAAACCCTGCAAGTCCGCTCAGGTAAATGGCAAGGAAACCGAGTGCGTTAATCACCGCAAAAATTGGTGTATAAACGACATAAACGAGCAGATATTCAACAAAAGATGAAATTTCGCTTTCCTTGCCTGTAGGTTGCGTGGTCATTCGTTTCACCGCATCGAGAATCAGGATTTTTGGTTTGTGCTGCCAAGAAATACAGAAACTTCTTCTACGTTAGGTAATTGGTGAAGTTCCTGCACGGCTGTTTGCATCAGGGCGTCAATGTTAAGCGCCTGGTTGAGTTTTGAGGTGATGATGTTAATCGTTTGTTCCTGAGCGGCCTGTTTTTGCGATTGCTCAAGCAGCCGCGCATTTTCCAGGGCCAGACCAATCTGGACGGCCAGGTCGCGGGCCAGGTTTTCTTCAGGTGTATCCCATGCCTGGTCTTTGCCTGTCCTTTTGAGGGTAATGTTTCCTATCTTTCGCCCGCGTAATTCGATGGGAATGTTCAGGATGTTCTCATCGCCTGGGGTGGGGGCGCTTTCTTTTTCTGTCAGCGGGCTGATGCCTAATGGAGAATAGACGTATCCTTTTACGCGCCTGCCTAAAAATTCCCGCCAACCTGCGCCGGTGCTTTCGCTTGCCAGGCTTTGCAGCTGGCTGATGATGACCTGGCTTTCGGTTAGCAGGCGCGCGTTTTCAATTGCCAGGGCAATCTGGTCTGCCATGGATTGAAAGGTGGATATATCCGCGTCTGAAAAGTCGTTATATTTTTTGGACTGAATATCCAGCACGCCAATCAGTTTGTTGCGCACCAGCAGCGGCAAGGCAATTTCTGAATGGGTTTCTGGCAGGTCGGGGTTATTGAAATAAACTGCGTCAGCGCCTACGTCCAGGGCAATGCGTGGACGTTTTTCAAATGCCGCATAGCCCACCACGCCCTGGCGTCCAATTTCAAGCCGGTGACCGCGCTGCAACATGCGTTGACCGCCTTCTGAAGATGCGGCCTGCAAGGTGACGTAGCGCATCGATTCGTCTGCAAGAAAGATGCCGGTGTGGTAATAGCCAAAGCGCTCGGTAATTAGTTGTGTCACTTCCTTCAGCAAAGCCGAGACGTTTTGAATGCTTGCGGCCTGCCTGGCAACGAACGCCGACGACTCTAGCTGCGCCGAGCGCCTGGAGAGTTCGGCCGTGCGCTCGCGGATGCGTTCTTCCAGGTTGGCTTGCTGCGCCGATAAATTTTGCAAGGTGCGGTTAACCTGCTCAAGCAGCCAGTTGAACTCGCGCTTTAGAAAGAAGACTGCCAGGTTAACAACAGCGATGCTTGCTGTCATGTCCAGGGTGTAACTGATCCAGTTGTTAATTGTGCCTGGCCCCAGCGGGTTAGATGTAAGCGTAATGTTGCCATTTAGCGCCTGAATGCCAATGCCGAGCACGCTGGCCACGTTCACGATCAATGCAATAATTCCTGCCCGGTAATCAAACAATAAAGCGGCCAATACGGCAAAGCTAATCAAAAACGCCGAGCCGTCGGCATTCCAACCCCAGTTGAGAACAATGGTAACGCCCGTAGCATAAATTGCGCCCAGGAATACAAGCGCCCGAAGCGTGTAGGGCAAGGGAAACACCGTAACAACAAACAGAACCCCAAGCAAAATGCCAAAGGAGAGCAGCACATTTTCTGGTGAGTTGGGTATCATCAGCAAGATGAGCAACGCGCCCAACAATGATGCCGCGCGTAGCACATAAAGCAAAAAAGTCGCTCGCCAGGTTTCGTACGAGAACCTGGCCGCGCTTGCGGTGACGCTGCCTGGTACGCCGGTAGGTGGGGTATTACTTTTGTTCATCGTTATCGTCCAGATTTATCTGAATGATGGCATCTGAGGCTTCCAGCGAGCGCCCTAATTCGCGTATGGCGGTTTGTAAGATGCTATCAACAGATGTTGACAGCCAGATTTTTTCAGTAATCTCTGCGGCTAAACGTTCGCGCAGGGCGCTTTGCTGGCTTTCTTCAATCAGACGCGCATTTTCTAGCGAGACGGCCACTTGTGTAGCGACTGCCTGCACCATGCTTTCTTCTTCGCTGCTCCATTCTTCGTCACTTTCAAGGATAATTTCGCCTAATTTCTGGTTTCGCAGCATAAGCGGAATGCTCAGGCGTTGGGTTGTTTCGGCGCTGGGGGATATGCCTGGTAATTCAGCAATTGCTTCTATTTTTGCGCTGTGTTTCTTGCTTAGCCATGTGCTTGACACATATTGTTGGTGAATGGCGCGTAATTCTTCCAGACTTTCGCGGGTTTCTTGAAAAAGACGCGCATTCTCCAACGCAATTGCGACCTGATTGGCCATACTTTGCAGGGTTTCAATATCGGTTTCTTTGAACGCATCTACTTCGCGCGATTGAACATCTAACGCTCCCAAGACTCGCTCACCCACAATGAGCGGCAGCACAATTTCTGAGCGGGTTTCTGGCAGCAGGGGATTATCCACGCGATAGGTTTCCAAGCCTACATCCATTGCAATGCGCGGCTGACGGGAACGAATAGCCTGCCCTACCATAGAACGCCCATCTACCTGCAGGCGGAACTGTTGCTTGCGCAGCGCCTGACCTGCGGCTCCGCTGGCTTCGCGCAACTCGGCCCATGTTCCAGAAGAGTCCAGGACGAAAAGCGCCGCATGGTAGTAATTGAAGCGCGAAACAATCAGGTTAATCACCTCTCTGGCAAGTCTTTGTTCGTCCAGAATTGAACTTGCAATTTGACCAACTTCGTTTGTGGCGCGTAATTGCTCGGTGCGTTGTCTGACCTGAGTTTCCAGGTTGCCTTGCAGCGTTTCAAGGCGAATGATCATGCGGTTGAAATAAGCGGCCAGATCGCCTATTTCATCGGTCGCGATGATGGGCGCGCGCTGACTCAAATTGCCAGCCTGCACTTCTTTAAAGACTTTGATTAAGGATTGCACAGGCTGAGATACAGTGCGCGAAATCATCCAGGCGAGTACAGCCCCCAGGGCAAAGGCTGCGCCGCTTAACAAAAGCGATTGGGTGCGCAATTCAATCAACGCTGTGCGTGAGTCAATTTCGTAGTTGATGCTGCGTACGGTTTGACGATAGCCTACAGGGGCTATCAGCAAGGTGGTTATAACTAGAATAGCCAGGATGAGTATGAGGTATTTATATACAATTGGCAACCCTGCCGAAGCGCTTAACTGGTCTTCGATGCGTTGCGGGGTCAGCACTTCGCGTGCAGGCGCGGTAATTTGTTCGACGACCGTGACGCTAATCATTACGGCTGCAATGATCGCTACGCTGCTGCCAAACAAAAAGTACAGGTTTTGGTCATACGTTGCGCCCAGGTAGCGTGATTGATAAACCAAAGCCGGCAACACCCCAATTGACATGCCGGCAATCCCGGCAATGAGCCCATAACGCCATGAAAAAGCCGTACTTTCGCGCCAGGCGTTCAATTCCTCAGAAGTGCCTGCTTTTAGCGCTTCACCTTTGCGCCATGCCCGCAAACGCGAGCGGGCGTTGGATGTAAGTGACCAGGTTGCAATCAATACAATCAGGTTTCCCAGCGAGGCCGAGAGGAATGCAATGATCCCAACGACTTGTAGTTGGGATGGTGTGAAGTCGGTGTTTAGCCAGACAGCAGCAGCGCCAATAAGTATCCCAGGTATGGCAACCAATTGGGAAAGAATTACCGCAGCAACAAAAAACCATTCTCCGGTGCGGTGGATGAGCGTTTCCAGAAATTGTGTAAGCCAGTCTTTTTTCATGGGCAATGTTATTCTTCTTTTGATGCGAGTGCTCCCAGGTCAACGACTACCCGCGCTTTGCGGGCCCCTAGAGCTCTGGTGAGTTCAGTGGCAGCAGTATTTACGATGGTGTTGGGGTTTGTCGTGCGGCGAATTTTGCTTGTAATTTGATATAGCATGCGTTCGCGTTCGGCCTGCTTGCGGAACTGCTCTAGCAAGCGCGAGTGTGCAATAATGGCAGCCAGGCTGCCCGCCAGGGTGCCCAGCATTTCTTCGTCATTTTCGCTATATGCGTTAACGCGCGGGCTTTCGACGTTGAGTACGCCCAAAACTTCATTGCGGTAAATTAGCGGAATGGCCATTTCGGAGCGTATACGGTCATTAACTTTGACGTAGCGCGAATCTTTCAACACGTCGCCTACCCGTACTGGTTGGCGGTGGGTTGCAGCCCAGCCAGTGAGCCCGACTCCAAACGGAATTTGCATGCGCGCAATATTGCTGTGGCTTGGATATCCAACCGCGGACTTGACTTCAAGATAGGTTTGGTCTTTATTTGCTAGCAAAATGGCAATCTGGTCGCCCCCTAACGTGACCTGCAATCCTTGCACTGCACTGTTCAGGGCATCTTCAATGGTGGTGGATGATGCCGCCGCGGTGGTGACATGGTGCAGTAAGCGGTGTTGCGAGAGGCGTTCTTGCGCTTCGGCAAACAGTTCAGAGTTGACGATAGCCACGGCCAATTGGTCGGCCAGAATTTGAAGAATTTTGATATCCTGGTCGCTAAACGCGTAGGGCGTGGTGCTCTGAACGTCAATTGCACCTAACACGCGTTCACCCACTTTGAGCGGCAGGGCGGCTTCGGCGCGCGTATCGGGCAGCAGAGGGTTGGGGTAGTAGGTTGGGCTGGCCAGCGTATCGTTGACCACCATGGGCTGCCCGGTGGCTGTGACAGAGCCAACGATGGACTTCGAGCCTATTTTTAACTGGTGTCCGCTTTGCTTTAGTTTCATACCGGCTTCGCCGGTGCCTTCGCGCACAATGGCGTAGTCGCCTTCAACCAGAAATACGGTGGCATGGTAGAAGTTGAACCGCTCGCGAATCAGGTTAACTGCTTTTTTAAGCAGTTCATCCACGATCAGTGAGCCAGACACGTCGCGCGATATTTCGGCTGCGGTTTCCAATTGAAGTGCGCGAATGCGGGTTTCTTCAAGCAGGCGGGCATTGTAAATTGCGCCTGCAACTTGCGCCGAAAGTGAGGTGAGCAGGCGCAAATCATCCTGGGTAAACCGGTGTTCGCGCTCCAGGTCTTGTACAACCAGTGCGCCAATCGGGTTGCCCGAAACAATCAGCGGGCATCCCAGCCAGGATTTTGCAGCCTGCCCGATAACCCGCGCGCCCAAAGCGCGGGCGCGGCGCTCGGTGTCTTCGACCAGCATGAGCGGTTGCTGGGTTCGGATGAGGATTGAAAGCAGCCCATCCCCTAGCGGAAATGCCTCTAATTGGCCCAACTGCCCTTTTTCGTAAAAATATGGGATGCGAATAGTACGGGTATCGGCGTCGTATGTTGCAATCAGAAACTCAACTTCGCCCATGACTTGCCGCAGGTTTTCATGAATGATGCGGTAAAGGGTGTTCAGGTCACTGGCGGCAGAAATGCTTTCGCTAGTAGATGCGATTGTCTCCAGTTCTCGCAGGCGTTGCTGCACAGCGCGGCCGGACTTGACTTTGTTGTAGGCAATAGGGAGTAAATCTGCCAGGCTGATAAAGGTTTGCAGGTTTTCTTCGTCGAGGATTTGTCCCTGGCGCCCGCCAATTACAAAAACGCCAATAACTTCTACGTCATTAAACACAGGCAAAAATGCGGCCTGCACGCAATTGAGCGTACGCAGCATATCGGCCAGCGGGTCTTCTGTGCTCAGGTTGTTCAGACTGGCGATGATGTTTCCGCGCGTGTACTTTTCCGCAATGGTTGCGGCGTCTAGCCGGAGGGTTTCAATAATGTGCTCAGGGCGTTTGGGGTGAGCAGGGTCTGACGCTTCGACCAGGGTCAAAACGTCGTTGTGGATGGCATAATAGGCTATGAAATACGGAGATGCCTTGAGAATCTTTTGTAGTGCTCTGGCTATTTCTTCTTCGGTCTCGGCACGGAAAATATCATAATTTGCCTGATGCAATTTTAGAAGTAATTTTTAGTTACTTTCTGTGGTGTTG
>FWPV01002136.1_pt1 | contig 49907 bp, 38 predicted proteins | sample 2228371 | NCBI WGS metagenome assembly FWPV01 (sample SAMEA103939776, study PRJEB20133) | metagenome | reverse complement strand
CTGCGCAGGCTGTATCCGCAGCGGCATCACGATCGGAATGTCCTCAATTGACACGGCAGAGGTGCGATTCCAGTTTGCACCCTCGCCGGTGAGCACAATGCGGCGTAGCTGTGGCAACAATCCTGGCGTGAGCGGCAGAAACGTAGGTTGAACAGCCACCGTGCATCCTTCCCCCGGTACCCTCGGGGGGACTTATCCGGGTACATAAACAAAATGCTTGTGTACACCCTTCCCTTAATCCCCTCCCGTTGGATGCAGTATCGTGACGTCATTGCGAAGGAGTGAAACGACTGAAGCAATCCTCTCATGACTTGAAAAAAAGGAGATTGCCACACTCCCTTCGGTCGCTCGCAATGACCGGGAAGGGGTGTGACTTAGGCTCCGAGGGAGGAGAAATCTTTGAGCGTCTTGAGTACAAACGTTTCATTGAAAACTCAAAGTTACACTCCGGGTTTTCAATGATGTTAAGCAGGGTTGAATAGGGGCATTTAAGGAGTGAAGAAAATGGCGATGCGCTTTTATCGCTTATGTTTTCTGTGCCAGCTTTTTCTCTACGGACTGCACCTTTTCGCCCATCTGCACCGGCCGGTCGCGACGGTCATCAAGCTTAATGGTGGTATATACCCGCTGCACCCCTTTGTCAAAAGGTATCTCGTGCATTTTTCTGATGGCGCTGAGAACTGTGTCAAGCTCGCCCTCAATAATAGTGCCCATGGGAGTAAGCCGATAGGAAAGACCGGTCTTCTGCAATTCCTCTATGGCGCCGGCCACATAGTCGCTGACGCTGACCGTGCCGGTGCCAATGGGTACAATGCTCACTTCTGCGATGGCCATACTTATCGGGGAATTGGTTAATAGGTTAATTGGTGAAAAGGTTTAATTGGTTTTATTAGTTCCATTGGTTAAATCGATTAAGATGCTAAAAAGGTAATGAGGTCAACAGGCTAAAAGGTGAAAAGAGAAAAGCAACATCAAAAGTAACAAGTCACGAACAACAATTTCGCATTCCGAAATCTACATTCTGCATTTTATAACCCCCAAACCCCTCATCCCAACTCCCAAACTGGCCTGTTGTCTATTTGTTGAGATGTCCCGAATTCAAAATATATTCTACCTTGAATTGCTCGTTTTCAAGCGCCTCCTTGAAACGGGACACGGATTCTTCAATGAAAAACTCCCATATTGAAGGCCGTTTTCTTTCGGGATACTGAACGCGGGGCTCTCCGGTAATACCGCACATTTTGGCTGCGGTATCAATGGCATCCTGAAAATTACCGAGCTGATCAACAAGCCCAAGCGCCTGCGCCTGTTCCCCTGAAAAAATACGCCCATCAGCAATTTTTATGACTTTTTCCTTTGGCAGGTTTCTTCCATTGGCAACCGCCTCAATAAACTGGTTGTGAACACTGTCAATGACGCCCTGAATCAAAGCACGGTCTTCCGGCGTCATGGTTCGGGTCGGCGACAGTATGTCTTTATATTTCCCGCTTTTGATGACGACACTTTTAAGCCCGACCTTGCCCAGCAGTTCTTCGATATTGGCAAATTCAATGATCACTCCGATGCTGCCGGTAATGGTGCCCGGATTTGCTACAATTTTATGGGCGGCACAGGCTATATAGTAACCGCCTGATGCAGCGACTGATTCCATGGAGGCAATAATTTTTTTCTTGTTGCGGAGCTTCAACAGCTCCGTGTAAATCTCCTGTGCTGGTCCGACGCCGCCTCCCGGCGAATTTATTCTGAGCACTATCGCCTTTATATTTTCATCTTTTTTGAGGCGCAGCAGTCGCTCTATCACCGGCTTTGACTTGGTGAGCACACCTTCTATATCTATGACCGCAATGTCATTTTGCCCGGTCAATAGCTTCTCGGAGAGTCCGTAGCGCCCTGAAAACCACAGGGCTACGATTAATACCCCGATCAGCACCAACAGGGAGAGGAACCCGACTAAAAATGGATGTTTTCTCATCTTACCAATAATCTACGTGATGATGCCTGGTGGCGCATGGCGACGCAAGAACAAACACCAGAGGCACCACCTTATGGTGTCTCCTTGGAAGAATCAGTGGGGGTTTCTGCTACCGGTGATTCATCGCATGCGCTCAGCGGAAGTTTATCCTCCGATTCCGGCACATTGACCGTGGTTTCCGAAGCTGCTTCTTGGTCAGGTCCGGGCGACGCGTCCGCCAGTTTTTCTCCGGATTGGTCTTCTTTTACATTATTCTGCAGCAGATCAGCTTTCAATACATCGCCCAGCGTGGTGGCAGAAGCCTGTTCTTCTCGTGCGATGTATTCCTGAAGCTCCCGCTGTTCTTCAACTTCCTTGAGATCCCTGATGCTTAAACCAATCTTTCGCGAGCGCCGGTCAATACTGATAATGAGGACTTCCAGCTCATCGCCGATCTTGGCAAACTCCTTGAGGTTGTCAACCTTATCCTTGCTGATCTCGGAAACATGAATCAGTCCTTCCACACCCTTTTCTATTTCCAGAAATACCCCAAAATCAGTGACATTGGTGACCGTGCCTTTCACCACTTGCCCGCGGCGATATTTTTTCGGAACATTCTCCCAGGGATCCGGTTCAAGCTGTTTGATGCCCAGGGAGAAGCGTTCATTGTCCTTGTCAATGCTCAGCACGACCGCTTTAACCAGTTGGCCTTTCTTGTATATTTCTCCCGGATGTCGAATCTTTTGCGTCCAGGAGATGTCAGAGATGTGCACCAGTCCGTCAATGCCTTCATCAATGCCGATAAAGATCCCAAAATCTGTGATGTTTTTAATCTTGCCTTCTATAACCGTTCCCTTGGGATACTTTTCCTCAATAAGCGTCCACGGGTTCGGTTCTATCTGTTTCAACCCCAGAGAAATTCGCTTACGCGGAATGTCAAGGTCAAGCACAACCGCCTCTACCATTTCGCCGACCGCAAGAACCTGAGAGGGGTGTTTAATCTTTTTCGTCCAGGACATTTCGGATACGTGAATAAGGCCCTCTATGCCCTCCTCCAGCTCAACAAACGCACCGTAGTTCGTCAGGTTTACAACCTTGCCGGTAACTCGTGTCGTAACCGCATATTTCTTTTCTGCAGACAGCCATGGATCTTCTTTAATCTGCTTGTAGCCCAGGGAAACCCGCTGATTCGCCTCATCGAAGTGCAGTATTTTCACAGATATTTTATCACCGATGGAAAACAGCTCTCCTGGCGCACTGACCCGGCCCCACGAGATATCCGTAATATGAAGCAGTCCATCAATGCCGCCCAGGTCAACAAACACCCCGTAGTCGGTTATGTTTTTAATCACGCCTTCAACGATGGCGCCTTCCTTGAGATTTTTAATGGTCTCCTGCCGCAAACTTTCGCGCTCCTTTTCCATGAGAGCTCTGCGTGACAGCACTACATTGCCCCGTTTACGGTTATACTTGAGAATCTTAAACTGATGGACCTCGCCAATAAATTTATCAAGATTGCGGACCGGATGGAGATCAACCTGGGATCCGGGCAAAAAAGCCTTGAGGCCAATGTCAACCGACAGGCCGCCCTTGATGCGCGAAATGATTTTGCCCGTTATGACGCCGTCTTGCTCGTAAATTGCGCTGATCGTGTCCCACACCCGCATCTGGTCGGCCTTCTGTTTCGAGAGCACCATCATGCCGTTTTCATTTTCCCAGTCTTCGATCAAGACATCTATCGTGTCGCCCACCTGCACCGTGAGCTGATTATCACTATTGTAAAATTCCTGAATCGGAATCTGCCCTTCCGATTTATAGCCGACATCAACAACCACGTAGTCAGGCGTTATCTGCAAAACCCTTCCCTGTACGACTTCCCCATCCTGCATGGTTTTAATGCTCTCTTCAAAAATTTTCTCAAAATTTTCTTCCGGCAGCGTTGCATGTTCTTGCATCTGGTTTTCTCCTGTGGTTCCTTTGTTTGGTTCTGTGGTTGCATGGTGCGTGTCTTTGGTGTTGTCCATTCGTCAAATACCTCTCGTCATTTATTTTTGACAGCGAAGATCCTCCGCCGCCACGATCTGCATGATCCTCTGTACAACGTCTTCAATCGTCATCCGGGTGGTATCAATAATATGCGCATCAGGCGCCGGTTTCAAGGGGGCGATGGGCCGGGAAGAATCATCCCGATCGCGCTGCACAAGCTCGCGATGCACACGACTATACTCTACTTTCTGGTTTTTTTCAATAAGTTCTTTGTAGCGCCGCTGGCTTCTCACGTCAGGGTGAGCGTCAAGAAAGAATTTAAACCGGGCAGAGGGGAAAACAACGGTGCCGGCATCACGGCCGTCGGCAACGATTTTCCCGCTGCGTGCACAGGCCTGCTGGATTCGCACCAGCGCTTCACGCACACATCTCTTTGCTGAAATACGGGATGCCAGCATGCTGATCTCAGGAGTTCGGATTGCATCGGTCACCTCTCTGCCGGAGGAGTAAACCTGGATATTGCTTTCCCGCTTAAATGAAATATCCAGCCGGCTGCACAGCTGGTTCAGTGCCGCTTCATCGTCGGGATCAATCCCCGCGCGGTTTGCTTCAAGCGCTACGACCCGATACAGTGCGCCCGTATCGAGATAGGTGTATCCCAGACGTTCGGCAAGTATTTTTCCGACGGTACTTTTCCCGGCACCGGTAGGGCCGTCAATGGTTATAATCGTAGCTGCTTCCATGGTTTCGTGAAAAACCCATGATTTATACAAATCGCTTGTAATCTGTCAGCATGGTGCGCTGGATTATGGCTGACGCTATTCAGCTACCGCATCAGCGAGGTTAGACAGTCCATAAACTCCGGAAAGGATGTTTTAATGCACGCACAGTCCTCAACAATGGTCTCGCCCCGCGCACATAACCCGGCAATAACCATTGCCATCGCAATCCGATGATCACCATGGCTGTTGCAGACCGCTCCGGAGAGCACTTCTCGTCCGCTTATTACCATGCCGTCTTCCCGTTCCTCAACGGCCACGCCAAATTTTTTGAGCTCGGTGCACAGCGTGGCGATCCGGTCGGATTCTTTGACGCGCAACTCTTGCGCATCCCGGATCACCGTCGTCCCTTCTGCACGGGCCGCGGCAATGGCAAGTATCGGAATTTCATCAATGGCCCGGGGAATGAGCGATCCGCCGATCTCGACTCCGGTAAGCCTGCTTGTTCTGACGGCAATATCGGCAACTGGTTCCCCGCTCATTTCCCGTTGATGTAATATCTCAACGGCTGCGCCCATTTTCCTTAAAATGTCCAGAAAACCGGTTCGCGTCGGGTTTATTCCGACATTGCGCACCAGCACCTCGGCATTGCCCACCAGCAGTCCTGCAACGATCAGAAACGCCGCGGATGAAATATCCCCGGGAATTTCAATGCGATCACCCTGCATGGTGCCGCTGCTGATACGCATTGCACCGTTGGCAATGTGCAGGGGAGCGCCGAGATACCGCAGCATCCGTTCGGTGTGGTCGCGCGATGCCAGCGGCTCGTGCACCACCGTGGTGCCCTCGGCATAAAACCCTGCCAGAAGTAGGGCGGACTTGACCTGAGCGCTTGCAATGGGCAGTTGGTAGTGAATGGCATGCAGCCGTGTGCCGTTTATGGCAAGAGGAGCAAGATTGCCGTCATCTCGTCCAGTGATGCAGGCACCCATCAGGCGCAACGGCTCTACCACGCGTTTCATGGGTCTGGCATTCAGCGATGCATCTCCAGACAGTACCGAAAAAAACCGTTGTCCGCTCAATACCCCGAGCATCAGCCTCATGGTGGTGCCGGAATTACCGGCATACAAAATACTGCTTGGTTCGCGTAAACCATGGAGGCCGCATCCTTGAATTATATAATCAGTTTTGTTTCGTTTCCGGATGGCAACACCAAGCTGACCCAATATCTTCATGGTTCGCCTGTTGTCCTCTCCGGAAGACATTCCTCTTACCAGTATCCTTCCCTGGCTGAGCGATCCCAAAATAACGGCGCGGTGGGAAATCGATTTATCGCCGGGAACAGAGACCTCGCCGCGCAAATGCGACGCTGTGCGGATAACAAGGTTATCATATGCCATATTCTCTGCTGGTGCTCCCTGCCAGTTTATGTTCACGGTATTGTTTATATGTTTCGCCGCGCATCGTGGGCACGCTGAAAGAAGGCCTGCATTTTTTTGCCGTCGCTGGTTTGAATGGCGTGCTGCAATTCGGCAATTGATTGCGAGAAAAAATCCATAGTCCGCAGGAGATTGTCCCGGTTCATAAGGGCAATGTCGCGCCACATAATCGGGTCGCTTGCCGCGATGCGCGTAAAGTCTTTAAATCCGCCTGCGGAATACTGCAGCGATTCCCGCACATAATCCTTCATATCCACAATTGCATTCACCAGCGAAAAGGCAACCATATGCGGCAGATGGCTGACTGCGGCAAAAATTTTATCATGGGCATCCACGTCCATTGAAACCACGGTGCAGCCTGCTGCCGACCACAGGTCTGTTACACGTGCCAGTGCAGTCTGGTCTGAGACCGGAGTGGGCGTCAGGACGCACATACGGTTCTCAAATAATTCTGCAAACGATGCCTCAAACCCCGAATTTTCGGTGCCCGCAATCGGGTGGCCGCCGATAAAATGCACGCGTTGCGGGAGGTCTGTATCAAGGGCACGTACAATGGCCGCTTTTACACTCCCCACGTCAGTTATAATAGTCCCGTCGTTCAGGTGGGGAGCGATGATCCGGGCAAGCTCAACGATAGCCCCGACCGGTGTCGCGATCACAACCAGATCAACCTCCTCAAAACCACCAGTAAATCCAATTCGGTAGTCATCCACAATCCCGTGTTGCTGGGCCTGTTTCAGCCGCTTGCCATTGCGTCCAAAGGCAGTTACACGCTGGGCAAGATTTTTTTTCTTAGCCGCCTGCGCTAAAGATCCGCCAATCAGCCCCAGGCCTACAATTGCAATCTGTCTAAAAAGCATGTCGGTAGTAAAAAAACAGTTCGCTTAATACAGGAACCACCAAATAGAATGGTGGTTATATATATTTGCTGAGCGCTTGTATAAACCGCTCATTTTCTTGAGGCAACCCGATCGTGACTCTGACAAAATCCTCCAGTCCGTAGCTCGCCATTGAACGGATAATAACCCCTTCCCGCAACAGGGCGTGGTAAATTTCTTCTGCGCGCTCGCCCAGCCGTATGAGGATGAAATTGGTCTGCGTGGGAACAAACGACACCCCCATGCCGGTAAGCGCCGAACAGATATAGGCGCAGCCGACCCGGTTATTATCCTGTGACCGTTTGATGTGTGCAACATCATCAAGCGCCGCACAGGCGGCAACCTGGGCGACATGATTCACATTAAACGGCACGCGCACCCGTTCCAGATATCCAAGGAGCTGTTCCGGGCCCAGTCCATACCCGACGCGCAAACCGGCCAGCCCATAGGCTTTAGAAAACGTGCGCAGGATAATGATATTGCGATTCTGGCGCAGATAGCTGAGCGCATCCGGATAATCGGCGCTGGTCACATATTCGGCATACGCTTCATCCACGACCACGATCACCTGAGAAGGAATGTCTGCCATAAAGGCATTAAACACCGCTGTCTCGACAATCGTCCCGGTAGGATTATTCGGATTGCTGATAAAGATGATTTTGGTTTGGTCCGTGACCTTGCGGGCAATGGATTGCAGGTCATAAGTAAAATTCTTGAGTGGCACCTGCACAACCTGTGCACCATGGGCATTACTCATGAGCGGATAAAGAAGGAAGGTCTGTTCAGACGTTACGACCTCGTCGCCGGGGCACAGAAATGCGGAAGCTATGAGTTGAATAATTTCATTCGATCCATGGCCGGCTATAATCTGGGAAACGCTTAGGTCATACTTGTTGGCAATTTTCTGCTTGAGATCATAGCAGCCGTTGTCAGGATAGAGATGTATGTCCGCTAATGACTCTTGTGCTGCCTTGAGCGCCAGTGGCGACGGTCCAAGGCAGTTTTCATTTGAGGCAAGCTTGATAATATCGCCTATAACGCCGTACTCGCGCCGCACGTCCTCGCGGGGCTTGCCGGGCGGGTAACAAGGCAACTTCTCAATGTAATCGGGAACTATTTTTTTCATGACCCACTTCTCCCGGAAACCTTTTCCCCGTCCAGGGTGGTGCTCTTTTGACCTTTGGGATAGGAGCCCAATATTTTCATAAATTGTGAATTCTTGGCCACCGCGTTGAGGGCGTTTTTCACATTGTCATCTTCCACATGCCCTTCGATGTCTATAAAAAAAATGTATTCCCATGGTTTCTTTTTAAACGGCCGGGATTCTATCTTGGTAAGATTAATATTGTTCTGCGCAAACGGTTTGAGCATTTCATATAACGCCCCAACGCCGTCGCGAATGGAAAACATCAACGACGTCTTGTCATCACCGGTCCGGCCCGGCGACGTTTTGCCAATTACCCAGAACCGGGTAAAGTTCTGCGGGTTATCTTCGATTTTGCGCTGCACCACCGGCACGCCGTACATCTTTGCCGCAAATTCACTGGCGATGGCACCGGCCCGGGGCTCATCGTGTGCCAGTTTTGCCGCCATCGCAGTGCTGAAGACCTCTTTTATTTCAGCGTGCGCAAGATGCTTGCTGATCCAGTCATAGCATTGCGCAAGCGCTTGCGGGTGCGAATACACGGTGGTGATATCCTCAAGCCGGGGACTGTTGGAGAGCAGTGCATGAGAAATTTCCAGCAACACTTCGGCACAGATCTGCAGAGGCGATTCAATAAACATGTCAAGGGTGAGATTAACCACCCCTTCCGTAGAATTCTCTATGGGGACAACGCCATAATCTGCCCGGCAGCGTTCCACTTCATCAAAAATCTCGCCAATACTTTTGGTATAAACACATGCCACTGACTGGCCAAACTGCTGAATGGTTGCAATATGTGAAAAGGTTGCGTCCGGGCCGAGACACGCCACCTGCAATACTTTTTCCAGGGAAAGTGATGCAGACATAATCTCCCTGAAAATAGGACGGATTGCGTCGGCAGGAAACGGGCCGCTATTTAATGAAAGCAGTCGCTGGTATATTTCTTCTTCCCGCTCAAGAACATGAAACCGACTCTGCGCTTCTTTTTTAATGGTGCCGATTTCTAACACCAGCGCAGCTCGTCTGTTGAGGAGCTCAAGAATTTTATTGTCAACCTGATCAATATCGTTTCTCAGTTCTTTCAGTTTTTGTTTTTTGTCCACCAGCTTTAATACCTGCCCTGTGCAATGGTTACTTCCAGCGAAGGCACGCCCGCGCACCGCGTGACGAACACGCTATGGATTGCGCACCATGCGAAAAGCCTGCTGATTTATAAAGGGATGAATAAAACGTGTGGATAAATCAAACCAGGATGAGCGTTAGTGGTTATGCAGTTAAGAAAGATAAAAAGAATAATTAACCGCTGTTATCCCTTTTTGCGTGAATCCCTTTTTTTGTGTTAGACCGATTCCCCTTTCTCCAGTGTTCTAACATGATAATAACTATAATAAATTAAACTGGATAAAGCAACTCTTTTTTACCCTCCCACGTAGCCGAACCCTTTTCTCTGCTCCTTCGAGAAGCGGTTGTCAGAGGGTTGCTTTCGACTTCTCCGTTCGTCGCTTATTGATTTTTGTATTTTTTACGTGATACACTGAAGTCACCATGAAAATCGCCCTTATCTCCGATGTCCACGGCAATGTTGAAGCACTACAATCGGTTATAGCTACCTTCGCCCATTACGGCGTGGAACAGGTTATATTTCTGGGCGATATTGTCGGCTATGGTGCCAATCCGAACGAGTGCATTGAACTGCTGAGGGGCATGAGTGATTGTAGTATTGCTGGAAACCATGATTATGCCGCGGTAGGAAAAACCGACATCACCTACTTTAATCCACATGCCAGGGAAGCAATTCTCTGGACTGCGGAGGTGCTGTCCACAGACAATAAACGCTTTCTCGCAGCGCTGCCGCTTATGGCATCCCGGCAAAGTAGCATCATAGTTCATTCGGCCCCCCGGCATCCGGAGTTGTGGGATTATATTATCTCGCCCTCTGATGCACGGACCAATTTCGGCAATTTTAGCCAGCAATTGTGTTTTATTGGCCATTCTCACCATCCGGGCATTTTTATGCTGGACCGTTCGGGCGGGCTCTGTTACAAAGAAGCGACTTCGGTAACAATCGAGGCAAATACCCGTTACATTATAAATGTCGGCAGTGTCGGCCAGCCCCGCGATGGCAATCCTCTCGCCGCATACGGATTGTATGATACTCAGGCAAGAGAATATCGTTTAATCCGTGTTGCGTATAATATTGCACGCGCCCAGGAAAAAATCCTGGCAGCCGGTTTGCCGCGTTTTCTGGCTGAAAGAATTGCTGCGGGATACTAATGTCAGAGGGAGCGGCCATCCTGAGCAAGGGTGCGTAACATTAACGGAGAACAGGTTGGATTGGTTAGCAGGTCTTTCCCTTAGAAAATGCCCTGCACTATCCGGCAATCAGAACAAAACAGGGACAGGAGAGGCAGAACCATCGGTAATTTCATATCCGGCGCCAAAAAGGACATAATTTTCTGGGAACGTGCAGCTTGTTTCGTGCTTGACACCGGCTTAGAGCCGTGTTAGGTTTTTGCGTGGTCGTTGTTACCATTACTTCTTCACATTATTCCCCCCTTAGATAGCCACCATAAATGCTTAGGAGTGGTGTCGGTTACTCGTTGTGTCCTGCTGCCGTTGCGAAACACATCACAACCCGGGCGGGATTAGCGACAACAATTCGTCATAAGTTTTGGAGCTGTCATGCGCGATGTTGTTATTGTCAGTGCCGTACGCACGCCAATTGGAAATTTTAACGGTGCGTTTAAGGATTTGTCTGCTTTAGATTTAGGCAGTATCGTTCTCGCGGAAGCGGTAAAGCGGGCGGGCATAGAACCTTCTGCAGTTGATGAGGTGATTATGGGTAATGTGCTTCCCTGCGGGCTCGGGCAGAATCCGGCTCGACAGGCGATGCTGCGAGCCGGTTTTCCGTTTGCAGCCGGTGCACTTACCGTAAACAAGGTGTGCGGCTCGGGGCTCAAAGCAGTTATGCTGGGCGCGCAGGCAATTGCCTGCGGCGACGCCGATGTCGTTGTTGCCGGCGGCATGGAGAGTATGAATAATGCCCCCTATTATCTGGAAAAAGCCCGGTTCGGTTATCGGATGAATGATAGTGTTATCCTCGACGGTATGGTACACGACGGCTTGTTTGACATTCGGAATGATTTTCATATGGGCTACACGGCTGAGCTGGTCAGCGCAAAATTTGGCGTATCCCGTCAGGATATGGATAACTATGCATGCCTGTCGAACGACCGCGCGCTTTCCAGCATCAAACAAGGGCTTTTCAAAGAAGAAATCGTTCCGGTGTCAATTAAAAATAAAAAAGGCCAAACCGCTATTGTTGATACCGATGAAGGCCCCCGGAGCACGACCATGGAGGCGCTGGCAGGCCTCAAACCGGCATTTAAGAGCGACGGAGCGGTAACTGCCGGCAATTCCTCAAAAATCAGCGACGGCGCTGCTGCCGTCGTTCTCATGGAAAAGAACAAAGCTGCCGCTCTCGGCTTGACGCCAATGGCTCACGTCGGTGCACAGGGTGCGGCCGGGGTTCCGCTGGAAGATGTGCTGGTTGCCCCGCTTCAATCGATCCCCAAAGTGCTGCGTAAAGCCGACCTTTCATTGAATGACATTGACCTGCATGAAGTCAATGAGGCTTTTGCCGCATCAACGGTTGCCGTGATGCGCGAACTTGGGATTCCATTAGAAAAACTCAATGTCCACGGTGGCGCTATCGCTCTGGGCCATCCGATAGGGGCAAGCGGCGCCCGGGTTCTGGTGACCCTGTTATATGCCATGCAAAAAAGAAATGCGCGCCGGGGCATGGCATCGCTGTGCCTTGGTGGCGGTGAAGCGGTCAGTTTAATCGTGGAACGAACCTGAGATCGCCTATGGCTTATAGAAATTTATTGCTTGCAGTCCAGGACAAAATCGCGCTGGTAACTTTCAACCGCCCGGAAGTTCTGAACGCTATGAATACGGAAACGGTCCAGGAACTGGGATCTGTTATGGCTGAGCTGGAACGGAATCAAACGGTGCGGACGATCGTGCTAACCGGTGCGGGAAGAGCTTTTATTGCCGGGGCAGATATTTCTGAAATGAGCACCAAAACACCGGCGCAGGCACGGGAATATTCCGCGCTTGGGCATCAGGTTATGCGCCGGATTCAGTACCTGAATAAGCCGGTAATTGCCGCGGTAAATGGCTTTGCGCTGGGCGGCGGAACTGAAGTGGTCTTAAGCTGTGACATCGCGCTTGCGTCGGAACAAGCTAAATTTGGATTGCCCGAAGCGATTCTCGGTGTCATTCCAGGATGGGGTGCGACCCAGCGTGCCGCTCGGCTTATTGGGACTGCTCGGACGAAAGAGCTGATATTGACCGGAGAAATTATTGATGCCCGCAGAGCGTTTGAAATCGGACTCATTAATCGAGTAGTTCCCCATGAGCAGCTCATGGAGGTGACGCTCGGCATTGCCAAAAAAATCGCTGAACAAAGCCCGCTGGCTCTTGCCATGGCAAAAAAGGTGATCAATGAAGGAGTGGAGAAAAACCTTGCCGATGCCTGCAATCTTGAAACGGAAATATTCAGCAGCCTCTTCACCACCAATGATCAAAAAGAAGGCATGAAGGCTTTTCTGGAGAAACGAAAACCACAATTTACGGGAACATGAGGATTTCACAGGGAGCAAAACCGCATGAATTCATATGATGAAGACGAAAAAGAACGACCAAGCTGGCGGGATATTGATCGCAAAAAAGACCGCAGCAAACATGTATCAGAAGACCGTCCTGCGTTTCGCCCCAAATCAGCCAAAGCCCAATGGGCGCAAAAGCAGTATCTCAAGGAAGTTGAAAACCTGTTCAAAGGGAAAAAGGCCACGCAGGAACATGCCATTGCCCATGAAGCAATTCATAAACATGCCGGAACCAGCAAATTCAATGCTGCAGTAAAAAAATATCTTGAAGAATATGACCTGCCGGATGACTGGAGCACGTTGTTTCTTTTGCTTGATTACAAAGACCTCGCTGTGGTCAAACGGGTGATCGAAACACTAACGGAAAAGGCCCAGGAAGAGTCGCTCAACTTGAAAGAAGGGCTCAAAAGCAAGCTGCGCATTATTGCCATGACCACACCCGACAGTGAATTAAAAGAGCTTGCTGAGGAAACCCTGGAGAAATTGTAGAAATTAAATGGCGGGAGTCAATGTGCTTTCTTCATTCTATATACTAATATTGTGATATTTTTTATATTGGTCAAAACATTGGCGGTCATTGTGCACCCCCTCACTTCCCCGTCTTAATTGAATTATCAGAGATTATTCTGCGGCGTTGTAACAGCAATGACGCCGCGTCATAGACAACTGTAATTATTGGCGATTGTTCAGGGAACCTTATTAATCAATTGGGGGCCTGCATACTTTTTCTGCAGTCCACTCAAGGTGTCAAGATATTCTTTCTTATAGAGCAGCCCCCGTTGGCTCTCAATCTCTTCAAGCAGTGAAGCAATGGCAGGTCGGATGTCAATGCCATATTTATTCAAACCATTTTCGTTTGCCTTATCAACGATAAGAACGCTGTAATAAAGCCCCAGCGTCCTTACCTTCAAGTCCCTGCGCGACAGATAGGCATGTCCGGCAATGGTGTTGATAAAAAAGCTGGCATAGTCATAGAGCGCTTCTGGAGACAGGCCGCGTGTTTGTTCGCTGCCGCATCCGTTCCACGGGTTGGTCGCCTCATAAAACAGTTTTATGGTCGGCTCGATGATTTCTGATTCTTCTGCTAATATCGCCCGCGCAACCCTGATCGTCTTTTCTCCCAGCACCCGATAGAAAAAGGAAATATTGCGCATGAGTGTATATAAATCCTGCGTCTCGCCGCTGACCAGCGGTCGCGTCGTTTCAAGCAGGCCGATTATTTTTTGATATAGTTCTATAGTATCGCCGCTCATGCTATGAGCTTTCACATATCCTTTTCTATCAAGATAATGAAAAAATTGCTGCGCCTTCTGATCTAATTGCAGACAGCGTTCTTCTTTTGCCTGTGCTGTCGGTACCTCTGCGTCCCCAAAAGCTTCGCTGAGTTTTTCCTGTGGGACAGCGGGTTCTGCCTTTTTTATCTCCTCCTGCAAGGCAGCAATTTTATCTTCAAGCTGTCTGGTTTTCTCCTCCCATGCCTTCTTTTCCTCTTCCACCGCAGGACGGGAAATAGTATCCACAATGGTTCTTCTTGTTACATAATACGCACCTGCAGCACCAAGAATGATAATAATTAATACGGCGAGCGCTTTTTTCATGATTTGACCCCTTGTATGATTGCTATTTCATTCCCGGCCGATTCTACCCCGCTTAAAAAGCGGTGCTTTCCCGGCACATACCGGTACAAAATGAACTACCCAATTCACCGCGAAAACATCATTAAACACACTATCAACGCTCAGCGACTTTCAACATTTTTAAAACCCTGGTGAATCCTCCCGTGAGCTCTGGGGTCTCATATCTTGTCATATATGATCAATCAAACATGTTATTCGTTGTGAAGCACCATAACCTTAATTTCCGTCATTTCCTCGATTGCATATTTCACCCCTTCTCGGCCATACCCGGAGCTTTTCACACCGCCATACGGAAAATTATCAACCCTGAACGTGGGGACTTCATTAATCATAACTCCCCCTACTGCAAGCTCGTTAAACGCCCGCATTATCTTGGTTACATCCTTGGTAAAGACCCCTGCCTGCAGGCCAAAGACTGAATCATTGACGTCCTGAATCGCCTGTTCAAAATCGCCGTACGAAAACAGAACGGTGGCCGGGGCAAATAGTTCATGGCTCACGCACCGTGCCTGTTTGGGCACATTGGCAAGCACCGTCGGTTGATAGATAGTGCCCTCATAATACCCGCCGGCCAAGATGGTTCCGCCCAAATTTTTGGCTTCTGTAATCCACTCATGAACGCGCATGATATCCTGTTCGCTGATAAGCGGTCCCACGACTGTGTCCTCATGTAATGGGTCACCGGTTTGGAGATGTTTTACCTTTTCCACAAATCGTTCTGTGAAATCCTTATAAATTTTTTCATGCACATAGATTCTCTGCACCGAGATACATACTTGTCCTGCATTTGCATATCCGCCCGCAATACAGCGCTCAACAGCTTTATCAAGGTCAGCGTCAGGTTCAATAATGACCGCCGCATTGCCTCCCAGTTCCAGCGCAATCCGTTTTTTGCCTGATTTTTCCTTAAGTTTCCATCCCACTGCAGGACTACCGGTGAAGCTGATCATTTTAATACGCTCATCAATTATCATGCTCTCTGCGGTTTCGCCTGAACACGGAACAATGTTGACCATGCCTGCCGGCATGCCGGCTTCCAAGAGTATTTCGCCAAGTTGTAATGCTGTGAGTGGTGTAGCGGAAGAAGGTTTGTGGATAACGGTATTACCTGCCGCAATCGCCGGTGCTATTTTATGGGCTGCCAGATTAAGGGGAAAATTAAAGGGGGTGATGGCCATTATCGGCCCAATGGGAAAACGACGGGTTATTGCAACCCGATTGCCGGCGTCAGGGGAAATATCAAGCGGGAGCACTTCTCCGATAATTCGGGATGCCTCTTCCGCCGCGAGCTGAAAGGTAACCGCGGCACGCGCAACTTCTGCGCGGGCTGCTTTAAGCGGTTTGCCTGCCTCGCGGGCAATGGTTTGCGCAAGAGTTTCCTGGCGATCCGTTATAAGAGAAGCGGTTTTCTGTAATAGGGCTGATTTTTGATAGGCAGGGAGATGGCGGGAAACAGCAAATGCCGCATGTGCTGCACACAGAGCTTCTTGGGCTTCCTCAGGCGATGCTTTGCAGACGTATGCTATAAGGTCGCCATTATAGGGGTTGTTGACCCTTATGCAATCCCGGGTTGTAATCCATTGGTTATTTATAAGTATTGGCCGCCCATTTATCATCGTGCTCATTTTGAACCTGAGTTTAAGAAATATAAAAAAAATAGTCAATCGTTATTCGGGTAAAAGCAGCCCTTCTTTTTCGAAATTGCTATGGCTCGGTCGCTTAACATCACGTATGGTACCGCCTGCTCATGAAACTATTTTATTTGATTTCGACATGGTCAAGGGTTATAATTTTTTGGATTTCCCCAGAAACGATCGTGAAGAACCTGGCACGCAGCCTGCGTGCACTGAAAAGCGCAGGATTGAACAAATAGCACGATCAAAGATGGGCATAGGGGGTTTTGTCTTCAGAGTTTAACAACGTAAGACAGCTGATTTATCTTCAGGTGTTGAATGATGCATAGGAGAATGGAAGGGACATTTTTTTGTTTTCTGTCGGCAATCGGCGCTGGGGTGATTGTTATGACAACCGCTCTCCTTTACGCCCAAGACAAAGGCAACAAGTACCCTCCTTGGATTCAACACTGGCGTAACTGGGCGGCGCAGACCAAAGACCCCTATTTTATCGAATGGGCCGAGACGCTGAGCACCCCTGAAGCAATAAAACTGGGAAAAGAATGGGAAGAATTTCTGGGATATAATGCAGTTGACTTGGTTGCACGAGACCAGAAGGCCCCCCATATTAAACCCGGGCTCATTATCACGCCGGAAAATATATCTCAATATGAAAAAGAACTGCGCGAACTTTTTCCCTTTGGTTTTGACTGGGAAGTAGATCGTCTCACCGGCTCCGGCATTTACTCCAATTATCATGTTAGCCCGCTGGAGATGGTCATTGTTCCGACCACCCACGCCTGGAATGACCGGGGCTTTCTGGAAGCCACAAAAAAGTATTCGTCATCTTGCTCCATAAATCAGCTTGGACAGCTTGAGGGGTGGGTCGCCGGCATTCCTTTTCCTTTTCCCGCGACCGCTCAGGAAATCGTGCACAATTACGATCGTCTCACCGTTATGGCGGACAATCTCAATTCAATGCCCATGTCAATCGGGTTGTATGACAAAAACGGCAGGCGCGAGCGCGTTGAAAAAATTGAGCTGCACTGGCAAAACTATGCGGGACGAATTAAATTAGACCCATTCCCGAACTACCCGGGTTTTGAAGATGTCTTAGAAAAGGGCTCCATCTTGGCGTTATACCCTTATGATTTAAAGGGGTATGCCGCGGTGCGCACTCGGTATAAAGATCCTGTTGCCGAAGATTCATTCATTGCCTATATTCCGTCCTTGCGCAGAATCAGGCGCCTTGCCGGCAGTAACACCCAGGACCCGCTGGTCAGTTCTGATTTGAGTTGGGAAGATTGGAAGGGATACTGGAGTAAGCTGTCGGTTCACCCGGCAGACTATCAATTGCTGGGCGAGGCAATTGTGCTCTGTCCGTCTTTTAATCCCCGCCCCATAAAATATCAATCAAAATACGGCGGCTGGTGCCAGACCTACTGGTGGGAGCGGCGGCCGGTCTGGGTCGTAAAAATTACCTATAGAGAAAAGGATTATTTATACGGCGCTCGGGTCTGGTATGTTGACCGTGAAACCTTTGCCCTTCAGCAAGAAATATTTTATGACCAAAAAGGACGCATCTGGAAACTGTGGGATTGGTGCTGGCGGTGGAATCCGGCAAACGGGGAGCTGAATTACTGGAATCCTTACATGGTTGACATTATCAATAAACATACCAGCATTCTTGACCATCATATCATGCTCAATATGCCAAATTTACCTGAAGATCTATTTAATATTCGCTACCTGATGGAAAAAGGACATTGATCTTCTTTTTTTTTGCGGCGCCGGTTTTCCCCGGCGTCAACAGTTTATCAGCGGTTACGTTTAGATTAGTAGCTGCTGCCGGTTTTCTATGAAGCACCTTTCCACCATTATCCTCAAGCCTTCTGCTGTCTTGATCGTAATGCTGCTCAGTTTTGGCGGCATCATCAGTCTTTTTGAGTACTACGACTTTGAAACCAAACGCCTGCTCCAGAAAAATTCCCAGGCCCACGAACTGCTCAGAGCGTGGAATGACCTGGTCAGCTCAACTAAAGATTTGCTGATTGCCAACGACCTGACTTTTGCCCGCCAGCGATGGATAAGTTCGATTGCCGCTTTTGACCGCGATCTTACAAGCTTTATGCAGTCTGAGATCGTAAAACAACTTGCCCAGAACCATGGTGTGTTAAAAAATAAAATCGAGGGAACCGGAAACCTTTGGTACATCATTAAACCGCGTATTGAATCTGTCCAGTTTAGTTTTGACGAATATCTCAACCAGACAGAACAGAAGGCACTGCTCGAAAAACGCAGTCTGCTCCATGAATTGATGTACCAAATGGAACAGCGCAATCAGAGCGGCGATTACGTGCTGCTCTTTGATTTAACCTTTGACATTGAATATATGGTATCCTCGCTGAGCCAATATTTCATCACCGAGCTTTCGGATACGATTCAGATACTGGATAATATTTTGAAGCACCGGTCTGCCCAAATCATTATGATTGCCCGCATAGCTTCAATTACTATTTTTGCATTCACCATTGTTTTTATCATCATGAGCCAGCGGGCGCTTAATGCATCCAAGAAACGCCTGACCGTGCTGTCAACACAGCTCATCAATGCAGCGGAAAAGGAGCGAAAGCGCATATCCCATGAGTTGCATGACGAAGTCGGGCAGGCGCTGACGGCCATAAAATTTACGGTGGAAAATTCACTGGATCTCATCGCAAAGGAGAAAATTCCGGAAGGCATTAATTGCTTGAATCGGGTTGTTGAGCTGATTCAGCAGACGATGAGCGAAGCGCGAAAAATTTCCGTTTCGTTGCGGCCGGCAATGATTGACCAGTTAGGTATTGTGGCAACGATTTCATGGTTCTGCCGCGAATATCAAAAATCATACACCGGCATCACGGTAGAGCAAATCATCAGCGTCGAGGAAAACCGCGTGCCGCAACCCCTGAAGATTGTGTTGTATCGGGTATTGCAGGAGGCGCTGACCAATATTGCCAAGCACAGTAATGCCCGGCATGTCAAAATTTGCCTGAACAATCGCGACAGTTTTCTTCAGCTTTCCATAGAGGATAACGGAAAGGGGTTTCATCCTGACCAGGTTGACGCACAATCGGGCATGCGTGGTTTTGGCATCATGAGTATGCGCGAGCGTGTGGAATTATCCGGGGGGGAGTTTGATATCCGGTCTTTTGAAGGGTTTGGCACCAAAATTAGAGCGGAATGGCAAATCAAACCTTCATAACTAAACCATTTTCAATCGCAAACGCCGTGAGACCTGAAATATTATGCACGCCAAGCTTATGCATTATATTTTCCCGATGCTTTTCCACCGTATTGACACTAATACAAAGGAGCTTTCCGATTTCTCTATTGCGATACCCTTCGGCGATTAATTTCAGAATTTCTCGTTCGCGGTGCGTGAGCAGTTGTAACAACGGGCGAGCTTTGGGCGCGGGCTGTTTGCCGAGGTAGCGGTTTATGATGGTATGTGAAATTCCGGGACTTAAAAACGGCTTCCCGTCAATAACATTTTGCATCGCCATCATAAGTTCAGATTTATTGGCATCTTTTAGTATATAGCCATCGGCTCCTGCCTCAAGTGATGCGATAATAAATTCCTCTGTGTCATGCACGGTAAGAACCAAGATCCTGGTCGCGGGGCAACACTTTTTAATTTCTCTGATTGCGTCCATACCGTTCATGCGCGGCATGCTCAAATCCATCAGTATCAAGTCGGGCTGCAACTCCTGAGCAATTTTAATTGCAGCATACCCGTCCTCCGCTTCGCCAACGATTTCATACTGTCCATCAGATGTTACCAATAAACGCAGTCCCTCTCTTACCAGGGTGCGGTCTTCCGCAATTATCACGCGCTTTTTTCCCGTCATCGATTCCCCTCACTGCCAAAATTTATTTATATTCAGAAGGTTCCCCAAAAGTATCAGCACGCTTTCCGTAAACCACATGCAAACTCCTGAGACGCATCTTCATCTTTGATATTATAAATAGTTCAGGGAACATTCTCCGTTATATTGCTGCAGCCCTTGATAATTAAACCAAGAAAATACGGCATTCTTATTCTATAAATACGGCATTTGCCGTATTTATCATTTAAAATTGGTATAGTAAAGCAGAAAGGTAAAAAAGCAATTACGGTTTTTGCAGCAGTTCAGTTGTGGCTCACCACGAGCTTGGAATCGGTTATCGTGGGTTTCAAAAACATATCCAAGTATTTTGCTTTGCGCAGGGAGGAGGGGAAATGGCTGTATCGCCTGCGAGGAGACGAACCAAGCACGCAATAAAAAGGGAAATTATTGATTTTTTAAATACAACCTGCGGTCTGCCGACCAATAACTTACATAAATATGCTTGTGGCACCCACCATAGAAACTGCTTGGTTCTTGCAACCTGCCATAATAACATCCCGCGTGCAACACCCCTTGAATTTTTTAACGAAGGCCTCACCCTGTACATTTTTGCCGAACCGGGCGGAAAGATAAGTAATATAAAAAGAAATCCCCGTGTTTCCGCGGCTATTTACCAGCAGCCGCTGGATCATTCTGTGGTACAAAAAAGCCTTCAAATTTTTGGCACAGCCGAACTTATTAGTATGCAAAATAATCCCCGCCTCTTCAAGGCTAAGGCGAAGAAATGGAATCTTTACGTGTGCACCGAGCGTCTTGCCAAGATTGACCGACAAGGATTGACTGAGAACCAATTCAGGACGACGGTAGAGAATGCTCTTGCGGCATTTCATTTTATAAAAATTGTCCCCCACCGGATTATTCTGCGGCAGTATCATCCTGATTTTTCGATGCCCAAATATGTGTGGCAGAGATAGTAAGTAAGAAACACCAGGAATGCTCCTCACGACTTAAAGAAGCATCAGATGCAGGGGCTAAGTGCAGTTTTTTAGATTATTTCATAGATAAAAAAATATCAGAATGGCTGAATGGAAAATAAAACAAAAATAATTTTATATTGGATCTTACAACTGGAGAAACGAATGTGAGGAAAAGAGTTATGCTCAAAGAAGATTTAACCGCAATGCTGGGAAAGGATTATGTTTGTGTTGATGAGGAAATGTTAAAAAAGTATTCAAGTGACCAAAGTTTTGTTGAAGCTGGACAACCCGATGTCATCGTTTTTGTAAATTCTTCTAGTCAAATTCAAGAGGTTGTAAGATATGCAAATGATACTTCAACACCTATAATCCCTTTTAGTTCCGGGCTCAACCTTCATGGTGGAACAATTCCAAAAAAAGGTGGCATCATGCTTGACTGCTCAAAAATAAATAATATTCTCCAGATTGATGAAAACAACTGGTTTGCAGTTATTGAGCCTGGGGTAACACTCAGCCAGCTACAAAATGAACTTGAAAAACATCATTTGCGAGCCCTGCTGCCTTGGGGCGCACCCCCTTCGCGTTCTGCGCTTAGTAGTGTGATTGAAAGAGACCCAGCGCTTGCTGCTGCAAGCTTCGAATATGGCAACGACTTGTTAATGGATACCGAAATAATTCTGCCTTATGGAGACATATTAAAAACTGGGCTTTGGTCTGCGGGGGGCAAACCGGGTTCTCATATGGGGCCAGTCAGATCAATGCTCTATAGGTTTTGGACAGCTGCTCAAGGAACTTTAGGCATTATCACCAAAGTATGCATCAAAGTAGAATATCTGCCTATCTTTAGTAAACTATATGCATTCAAATTTGATTCTTTTTTTGAACTTATGGAACCTTTAAAGGCAATCCAACGCAAAGAAATAGGCCTTGAATCTTTTATTTTAAATCATTTTAATATGGCTGCGCTACTTTGTGATGATTGGCAGATACCAACGACATTTCCAGCACAAAAAACAGAATCAAAATATTTTGCCACGTTATCAAAAGAAATGCCACGCTGGCTGTTGCTAATCTACCTACGTGGGGGACCGCGATTGCCTAAAGATAAAATTGCCTATGAAGAAAAAGCTTTACAAGAAATAGCTTCGAGTTTTGAGTTACAGCAATTCCAACTAAAAGATAGAGAAAATTTCTTGCTAAAAGAATGTCTGCGGCCATGGTCAATTTTAAAGAAATTTTGCTACCGCGGGTCTGTTCACGACCTGTCATTTAAGGCTCCTTTGAAGGAGATTCCTGAATTTCAAAAAATTATATCTCAAGTCGCTACTGGATATGGTTATCCCATAGAGGATATTGGTGCCTACATTCTTCCCATTGAACGTGGCAGGGCAATGCACTGCGAATTTGATTTTCACTGCGATCTCAACAACACCCAAGAAGCTGCGCGTATTAAACGCTTATGGCTGGAGGCAAGCGAAAAGCTTATTGATGCTGGTGCTTTTTTTGACAGACCCTATGGCGCGTGGGCTGATTTAATGTATAGACGAACCGGTATGTATACGCAGAAATTGGTAGAGCTTAAAAAGGAACTCGATCCGCATAATATAATGAATCCGGGGCATTTGTGTTTTTGATTCAAAAGGTGGCGCTATGGTTACTAACAAAAAAGAGAAAAAATTTTTTGAAAAACAGCTTAGCGATTTCCGGGATCAGGTCTGGGGCTGTGCCCGCTGCAACTGGTGTCAGAATCAATGGGGATGGAATGTGCAAAGTGCAGAACATTCTGAGGTCTGCCCAGCTTTTAATGAATACCGTGTTTTCCCTTATTCTGGTATGGGCAAGATGCACATAGCGCGGGCTTTGTTGGAAGGCGACTTTGATTACGAGGATGCTCCGGAATTGGCCGAAATTGTCTATTCATGCACTACTTGCGGAGCATGTGAAATGAATTGTCAACGAATGCAGGACAAAGAACCCTTAAAGGTTACAGAAACGCTACGTGCTCAGCTTGTAAAAGATGGTATCGGACCGATGCCCGAACAAAAACGGCTCATAAAAAGCGTTAAAAATTATGCGAATCCGTGGATGCAGCCAAGAACCCAGCGCGATCGGTGGGCAAAAAGACTTAAAATAAAAAACATATATAAAGAGCCGTCTGAAACGCTTTTTTTTGTCGGCTGTACAACCGCTCTCGACCCTACCTTGACAAAAGTCGCCCAGAATACCGCTGAACTGTTGATTAAAGCCGGAGTTGATTTCGGCATACTTGGTAAAGAGGAATTATGCTGTGGCAGCCCTATCGCGAGGATAGGGGACAGAGAAACGTTTTTCAGCCTTGCTAAGGAAAATATTGACAAATTAAATAAGGCGGGCATGAATCAGATAGTAACTGCCTGTCCAGGCTGTTACCGAGCAATTCGCCATGATTACCCTGAAATACCTGACATGCCCGAAATAAAATTTAAAGTTTTTCATATCGTAGAATTTGTTGAGTCCCTAATTAAACAGGGCAAGATCACGTTCAGAAAACAAATACCGCTCCGTGTTACTTGGCATGATCCCTGTCATTTAGGAAGGCATTGTGGGATATACGATGCCCCGCGCAGTATTTTAAACGCAATACCTGGAATAGAATTTGTTGAAAAGGAGCGTATTAAAGACCAATCGTGGTGCTGTGGGGGAGGCGGTGGTGTGCGTACAGCATTCCCCGATTTTGCACACAGCACGGCAGCAAAACTAATTGACGAAGCAAAAAAGACCACAGGCGCTGAGGCAATTATAACTTGTTGCCCTTTTTGCGAACTTAACATTTCAGATGTTTTGATTAAACGCAGCGATGACATGAAACTGATAGACTTGACAGAATTAATAATAAGCGCCATGTGATCGCGCAGGCAACTGATATTTATTTGTGGAGTTACTATGGATTCTAATCAAAAAAAGGTTTTACAACAAAAATTGCCGCCAAATGTTTATCAGGAATTGCAGAGGGTAGTTGGCGAACGATGGGTATTTGAACAGCGCAGCGTTGTAGAAACATACAGTAAATTATCTATTGAGGGGATGACTTTTGTAAGGAAACACCAGAAAGATCCTACTGTATTGCCTTCATGTGTCGTGCTACCCGGCACAACCGAAGAGGTTCAGGACATAGTAAAAATCTGCAATAAATATAAAGTTCCCTTTATACCTTTCACGAATGGTCAGGTTTTTTCAGGCCCAACGACGCCATCTCCAACGATAGTCATTCATCTTTCACGGATGAATAAGATACTAAATATTGATACAGAAAATATGGCAGCAACGTTGCAGGCATATGTTGACTATGCCCAACTGCAGGCAGAAACCATGAAGCTTGGTCTCTGGAATGGCGGTAGCCCTCTAGCTACTGTGCTATGCAAACTGTCCTCTCAGTTTTCCTTCGCAGGGCTTTGGCAAACTGATTTAAAGTACGGACTTTTGAACAGAAATATTATAAGCGTCAAAATGGTGCTTCCTGATGGGGAAATTTTAACCACGTCTTCACGTTGTCTGCCAAACGCTGCAGATTTCTGGGAATATGGGCCTGGGCCTGATTTATTGGGGCTGCAAAGAGGTGGCGCAGGTTCTAGCGGAATTGTTACCGAAATTACTGTAAAACTCCATCCCTGGGTAGGTGATAAAAAGTTGCCTGATGTACCATATGGCAGACCAAGTCTTATAGATGTTCATGACCCAAAGTATGACAGTCCCCCTCCCCCTGCAAACCATAAACTTTACTGGATAGAATTTAAAGATTTGAAAACGGAAATACGGGCAATGCGGGAGATCTCTCATTCCGGAATTGGTATAGGGTGCAATGCGACTGGTGTCTATTCTGCCTATTATTGTTCCCAGACGCAAGAAATGACATGGGAAAGATGTAAAAACAAATTTTTCCCGGCTTATAATTGCTACGTCATTCTTGCTGGAATAACCTCCCCTGAACAGCTTGTTTATGAAGAAAAGGTCTTAAAACAAATTATCGAAGAAGTGGGTGGAACCTTTTTATCACAAAATTATAAACCCGAGGTGCTTGAAGCCCTTAAACCTTGGAATCTCGACTGCATCCGCCATACGACAGGCTACCGTATGAATCGCAAAATGTATGCGAATGCATGGCTCCCAACAGGACCTTTAGAAGTCGCTGAACAAACCCAGCAGTTCTGGAAAGAAGCTCTTAACACCTTTGGAGAATGTGATATTACTGATCGAGGTGGAGCAGATGATACACCATTTATTTATGCGCTGCAGCGAGGCAGATTTGCTTTTGCAGAGGTTGACAACTACCCTGACCCTTTAAATCCAGAGGAAATAGTAAAAGCTGCGGGTTACGGCATCTACGGTATGGCGCGACTAGTAAAAGAAAAGGTCTGCCCATGCCTTATGGCTTTTCTTCAAGTTGAACCGTTTACCACTATGTTTCCCGAGGTAGGACCAAACTCGCACCTTCTTTTTAGAAAGATAAGAAATGTTTTTGATAAAAACAGCGTCTGTGCACCAGGGCGACAGGTATACACTGAGGAAGAATGGCAAAATACACCTCAGCAATTGAAGCAGATGGTAAATCAGATGAGAGAAATGGTGGGAATGAAACCAGTGAAGTAAAGTACTACATACAATGTAATTACTATTACCTTGCATAAATTTGAATATGCATTAAACAATGTGGCATTTATATGCCCACATATCAACGTGATGAGCGTTTTATCAACAGGTTATATTGTTTGCTTTTTGCCCTTTCAGACATCCTGGGAGTTTTGTTTTGTCATTGAAAATGGTTATGACCAACTTCAATTCATCATGGAGGGTTGTGTATGAGTTTAAGAGTGCGTATTATTCTCATTTTTTTGTGCATGGGCATCATAACAGGCATAGGTTACTGGTATATGAAGATAACAACAGGCGTGGTTGAGGAAAAGCTCGAAAAGAAGTGGCGACTCCGCGACAATCTTCTTGGGGTTTCCTTCGGCGATGAAAAAAACGGTTGGGCTGTCGGTCAGTATGGAACCATTTTGCGCACTTCCGATGGTGGTCTAAATTGGACCTATCAGAAAAGTGGCGTCATGAATGATATCATGTCAATTCATGCACTGAGTGCTGAAATGGCTTGGGCTGTGGGGTTTGATGGTCTTGTTTTGCACACCACTGATACCGGCAAAAGCTGGCATAGGGTTAAAACGGGCATGCGTTATCACTTTAATGATGTCCAGTTTCTTAACCCCCAGGAAGGCTGGATTGTCGGGCAATACGAGATAATACTTTACAGCTCTGACGGTGGCGCAACTTGGCAGACAATGCACGGTGGTGAACCACGAGAAATTGATTTTTCAAAAGTAAAGGAAGGAGAACTGGTTGCAGAAGACTTTGGTGCTGAAGAGGAGGTTTACAGTTTGAATAGCATCTTTTTTCTTAATTCACTAACTGGCTGGGCAGTAGGAGAGGCTGGGATTATATTAAATACCACGGACGGTGGAAAAACATGGATAAAGAATCAGAGCGGCAGTAAAAATACGCTTACAAAAGTAGAATTTTTTAACCCGCAATTCGGGTTTGCGGTAGGACTTGATAGCACCATTATAAAATCTACTGACGGTGGCAATACCTGGACAAAAGAGGTACCATCGGAGAAAACACATTATTTCGGCTTAACATTCCGCCGCTATGGTCCAGACACACTTCGCCAAGACGCCTTTGCCGTTGGTCAAGGTATAATTGCATATTATTCATTCCTTAAGTCAGCTCACCTGCAGAATTGGATGCCTGCAGCTCAGATGAAATATAATATAGACTATAACTGGTTATACAGAATATCCTTTATTGATAAAGTTGGCGAGGAAGCAGTTGCAGTGGGCGATGTCGGGTTGATTTTACGCAGCCCTTCAGGTGGCCATGAATGGGATATCGTTTGGTATCCTGAAAAAAATGTGGAACAGGTTTTAAATCCATAATTATCTCAATAGGATCAAGGACGTAAGTTAGATTTTTGAGAGCATCTTTTAAGGAGAGAAATTATGACAGCCGAGAGAAAAAAGGCATCATTAGGTGAGATTTTTTACCGTTTTCGTTTTTTGCTTATGATTATTATGGGGGTATTAACAGTCATATTCATTTACGGGTTTACCAAGCGCCTCAGCGTCCAAGTTATTCTGGAAGAAATGGTGCCTCCGCAACACCCTTTTATTAAGCTTCATAAAGAGTACGCAGACCAATATGGTGGCACTAATATGATCGCATTGGCCATAGTCGTAAGAGAGGGTGATATTTTTAATGTAAAAACCTTGGAAAAAATCAAACGGGTCAGTGATGAAATTCTTTTTTACAAAGATGTTCACCGTGCGCTGGTTTATTCCATCGCTCAGCGAAAAAGCAAGGTTGCCAAAGGCCATGTCGGCGGAACTGTTGATGTCTCTGCACTTATGTGGCCGGAAATAGACAAAACACCAGAGGGGATTGAAAAACTTAAATATAACATTTTTACGAGTGACTTCTATAACGGTGTGTATGTCTCAAAAGACGGCAAGGCAACACTTATCATGGCGGATTGTTGGCCTGATATTGACTATAACGAATTTTTCAATTTTATTAGCGATCTAAAGAAAAAAGAGGAGGATTCCAACACAACTATCCATGTTGCTGGCAGACCTATGCTGTTGGGATGGATACACCATTTTTTGCCTCAGACATATTTTATTTTCGGTATAACGTTTCTTTTTATTCTTTTCGCGCTTATATACATTTTTAGAAATATTGTAGGTATAGTTATACCATTAGTTGCTGGAATACTATGCACTATCTGGGGCTTTGGTTTTATAGGCTTACTTGGCGTGAACTTTAACCCGCTCATGATGGTTTTACCGATCTTAGTAGGGGCAAGGGGACTCAGCCATTCCGTCCAGGTTACACGCAGGTATCTTGAGGAACTCAATGTTACCAGAGACAAAGCAAAAGCTGCCATTTTAACTGTTGACGGCATCTTTCTTGCGAGTCTTGCTGCTATTGTTACGGATGCTGCAGGGTTCACGGTTCTGATACTGGCCAGAATTCCCATGATTCAGAAAATTTCCTTTTTGTGTACATTCTGGGTTATGGCGATTCTTTTGATTGTAGCGGCACTTGGTCCAGTCCTGTGTTCACTGCTACCAATCCCCAGAGATTTGCATCGGTATTCGTTTTCGTGGGAAAAAGACGTGGCAATTAAAAAACAGAGGACATTTATTGATGAGATAGCGGATTTAACGCTTGGGCGTAATAAAATTATCATTCTCATTTGTTTTCTTGCGATTGGTGCAATTTCTGTTTACTTTTCTACAGGGTTAAAAATAGGTGACTTAAACCCTGGTTCCTCCATTCTCTATCCTAACTCTATTTACAATAAGGATTGTGAAATCATCAATAAAAAGTTTGAAAACTCGGGCACGGACCTCATCAGTGTAATTGTGGAGGGTGATCAATTTGCAGTGGAACGTCCAGAAGTCGTGAAGAGAATCGATCTTTACGAACGTTATATTCAGCATAAGTGCCCTGATATAGTTGCTGGGACTCTGTCGCTTCCACTTTTCGTCAAAACAATGCATAAGGAGTTCCATGAAGGAGATCCCCGTTATAAAAATATACCGGATGATTTAAAACTTATTGGGAATCTTTTGTTTTTCTTTAGGATGGCTGGAGATCCGAGTGATTTCAATAATTTTGCGGACCCCTATTATCAAAATACAATCATTCGGGTCTTTTTAAAAGATCATCAGGGCGAACACCTAAAACGTGTAGTTGATGCTACTGCTGAGTTTTTTAAAACACAGCCCGCAATTGAAGGCGTTAAATTTAGATACGCAGCAGGTTATGGGGGTATTCTTGCGGCTACTAATGAAGAAATCTATCTTGCGCAAACTGGAACGCTGTTGCTTATATTTATTACAGTGGTTGTATTTTGCGGTATTGCCTTTCGTTCAGTGGTGGCAGCACTCTTGCTCTGTCTGCCACTACTGATTGCCAATTTGGTTGCTTTTGCGTATATGGCCCTTAAGAATATCGGTCTTGATATCAACACGCTTCCGGTTTCAGCCGTAGGAATTGGTGTCGGCGTTGACTATGGAATTTATTTCTTAAGCCGCATGGAAGAAGAAATCCGCAACACTCGTGGCGACTGGACCACGATGACTCATACCGCATTTAATTCTGCTGGTAAAGGGGTATTTGTTACGGCAATCACAGTTATTATTCCCATATTATTATGGCCGTTATTATCTGATTTAAAATTCAACGCCGAGATGGGGCTTTTTATAGCGTTCATCATGTTTTTCGACATGGTCGGCGCTCTTACATTTCTTCCTGCGTCGGTAAATCTGCTAAAGCCTAAATTTATGAAAAAATACGGCCGTATTGGAGAATATAATAATGCTTCCGTACCAAGCATAGAATAAACTTAAATGGCAATTAAAGGAGGTGATGTGGCAACACTAATAAAAAGTATTAAATTAAAAGCCATGAATGATAAATTTTTATTAATTCTTTAACAGAGGAGGGATACCTATGAAGAATCAAAAAAAATTTTTTTTAGTTATGGCATTGTTTTTAGTTGTGTTCATGGGGAGTGGACTCGTTGCCGCGCAAGAGCAGGTAGGTGACACCAAGGCCGCAAATAAAGAATTATGCCTGCTGGGGCGACCAATTGAATTTAATGGGTTTATTCAGCAAGAAGCCGCGATTGGGATTGACCCAAAGTATTCCGGAAAAAATGTTACTGATTACAGTAGTATCCAAGCTGAATGGAACTGGCATCTGACAGATAACATAGACCTCTATGGTATCAATCGCCTTTTTGGAGATTTGGCATATCAAATTCAAAGCGGCAAACGATGGTTTGATAAGGCAAATAGCACGCCTGCCCGAAAAAGTGTGGCACGAAAAAATTTACAATGGGAGTTTAGAGGTAAATACGATCGTGAGGCTGAAGTAATTCGTGAACTTTACTTCGACATTCATACTAAATATGTAAATTTTCGGCTTGGCAAACAACAGGTGGTTTGGGGAGAAAGCGATGGCCTGCGCCTCATGGACTTCATTAATCCTCAAGATCTCCGCAGAGAGTTCAATTTGAGAGACTCTGATGAGGGGTATGAATATACTCGCTTACCTCAGTGGATAGCTAAAGCAACCTATTTCCCGCCTATTGAACCATTTAACATAAAAGATCTTCAGATAGAGCTTGTTATTAATCCCAATGTAAAGACCAACCGGCTCGAAGCGTATAATGCCGAGGGAGGCGTATGGGCTGCCGACGAACCTAACCTGCCTTATACAGTCCGCGTACAGTTGTCTGATAAGACACGAGAATTAAGATTGCGAAACACTGAATACGCTATGCGGATTATGGGGAACTTTAAAGAATGGTTGTTCACTTTAAACTTCTTTTATGGTGTTCAGCCAGATGCATATCTTGTTCCGACAGGACCAAGTTTGGTCATGCCGCGATGGGATAGGGCTTTTCTCCAATTAAACTTTGACAAAAAATATGACTGGCGCAGAATAGTTGGTTTCACTGTCAACCATGAATTTAGCAAAATCCGTTTTCGCGGCACCACCAGTCCGGTGCTGCGGATTGAGTCGCTATATGAGTTTAAAAAATCATTTATTAACGAAGGAAGTCAAATTGGTGCCATGGCTTGGACTGGTCTCAATCCTTTTGAAAAAAAATACAAAAAGAACTTTGATCAAATTCGCATAATGGTGGGGTTTGATTGGCCAATTTATATCCGCCCCCTGAATAAAACTGAATCGTTTTTCTTTAGCTCTCAGTTCTTCTTATTCAGAATTGAAGGCAATCATGGAAACTTGGTAAATGCGCCCTTTTATTTTACCGATGCCGTAAGCCAGGATGCCTTGCCGCCACTCCCTTACTCAAAAAGCCATAAGATTGATCCCTGGAGAGTTCATAATGAACAAAAGTACTTTAGTTTTTTGGTCAATACCCAATATTTAAACAAACGTATTACACCCCAGTTCCTGTATCTCCATGATTTTAATGAGCATGCACACGGAATAAAAGCCAAGATAAATTTCAACTTTGGATCACACTGGAGACCCGAATTTGGTTATATGTTCTGGAGAGGAAATCACGATACTGGTAAATCTTTTGGCTTGTTCCAGAAGAATACCCAGCTTTACGGAAAGATAAAATATCAATTTTAGAAAGGATCTCCCATGGAAAAAATAATAAAAATTTTCTTAATAGCCCTTATGTTCATTGCATTTGCAATCGCTCAACCGTACGCTGAGGACGTTCCTTCTTGGATTAAGCAATGGCAAGACTGGGCCCAGGCTACTGGGAATAAGGATTTCATTGACTGGTCACGAAAACTAGCAAGTCCGGAAGCAATTAAGGCAGGCAAGGATTGGGAGGAATTCTTGGGCTACAATGCAGTCGACATTGTTGCTAAGGATACCAGAGCACCGAATATTAAACCAGGTCTTGTGATAACCCCCGACAATGTAGACCAGTATGAAAAAGAACTGCGAGAGCTAATGCCTTTCGGGTTGGACTGGACTGTTGACCGGATGAAGGGAGAGAAGGTTGCAGGTTATAATGCACCTGTGGCACTAGTGGTGGTTCCCACTCATCATTGCTATCAAGACGTAGCATATTTAGAAGCAACCAAAAAATATTCGAACCAGTGCAAACTCGATGAAAAGGGCAACCTTCAGGGCTGGGTTGCAGGCATCCCCTTTCCGAAACCAGACCCCCAAAAACCCGTGCAAATGGTTCATAACTACGACCGGTTGACTATTATGGGTGATAATCTCAATTCAATGCCTTTGGAATTTGGTCTGTTTGGCAAGAACGGCACCCGTGAGCGAGTAGAAAAAGTTGAGCTTCACTGGCAAAATTATGTGGGACGCGTCATTTGTGACCCAAAACCGGTAATACCTGGTTTTGAGGACATCTATGAAAAAGGTTCTATTGTTGCATTGTATCCGTATGATTTAAAAGGTTTTGCCGCCGTTCGCACTCGCTACAAAGATGACAAAATTGAAGACTCCTTTATAACCTATATTCCCTCCATGCGTAGAATACGGCGTTTGGCCGGAAGTAACACTCAAGATCCGTTGGTTGGTTCTGATTTGACATGGGAAGACTGGAAGCTTTTCTGGAGTAAGATTTCAATACATCCAGCTAAATATGAACTGCTTGGTGAGACTATTATTTTGAGCACTTCGTGGAATCCAAAACCTACTGAATTTGGGGGAAAATGGGGTGGATGGTATCATAAATATTGGGTTGAACGCCGACCGGTCTGGGTTGTTCGGATAACTTATGAAGAACCAACATATATTTACAAACGCCGCTTGTTCTTTTTCGATAAGGAGAATTTTCTGCCACGTGCAACTATGTATTGGGATCAGAAGGATCGCTTCTGGAAAATATTTGATTGGTATTTAAGGGTTAATCCCGATACCGGTTCAACTGACTATTGGGGAGGAACTATGATCGATGTGATTAATAAGCATATGTCGATTCTGGTTCATACTGTTACTCTTAATATGTGTGATTTGAGCGAAAACCTGTTTAATTTGCGTTATCTTGCCACAAAAGCACATTAACAACGATGGAAAACACATAGAGATAGAAAGGGGGTTATTTTCAAAAACCATGACTAAAATTATCTGGCAATTAGCAAAATGATAGAAAGGAGGGTGATATGGGAAATAGATCGTTAATTTGTTCGCTAATTATTTGTATTTCTATGACACTGTTATTGTCTACGACTCTTGCATTGAGTGAAGAACAAGAATATCCATACTGGGTTAAACAGTGGCGGGACTGGGCTTACAGTACAAACAATCCGGATTTTATAGACTGGGCAAATAAACTGAGTACCCCCCAGGCAATTAAGCTGGGAAAGGAATGGGAAGAGTATCTTGGTTACAATGCTGTTGATTTGGTAGCAAAAGATACTAAGGCCCCGAGCATTAAGCCTGGCCTTGTTATCACCCCTGAAAACGTTACGCAGTACGAAAAGGAGTTGAGAGAACTTTTCCCCTACGGATTGGACTGGGAGGTAGACCGGCTTAAAGGTGAAGAAGTTTTTGGGTACAAAGCTCCCCTTGAAATGGTGATAGTGCCCACACACCATGGATGGAATGATCGTGGTTATTTGGAGGCCTCAAAAAAATATGCCCAGTTGTGCAAGCTTGATGAAAAAGGCAATCTGCAGGGATGGGTTGCCGGCATACCATTTCCACATCCTAAAAACGCGTTAGAGATGGTTCATAATTATGACCGTCTCACCATAATGGGGGACAATCTGAACTCGATGCCTTTGGAATTTGGTCTGTATGGTAAGAACGGCACTCGTGAACGTGTGGAAAAAATCGAGCTTCACTGGCAGAATTACGTGGGAAGGATCAAGGTGCCACCATTTCCTGTGATACCCGGTTTTGAAGACATCTATGAGAAGGGTTCTATTGTTGCTCTGTATCCCTATGATTTAAAAGGTTTTGCCGCTGTTCGAACTCGGTATAAAGATGATAAGACTGAAGACTCTTTTGTAACTTATATTCCGTCCATGCGCCGAATACGACGTTTAGCGGGAAGCAATACCCAGGATCCGCTAGTTGGCTCTGATGTCACATGGGAGGACTGGAAAGGGTTCTGGAGCAAAATGTCTCTCCATAAGGCTAAATATGAACTTCTGGGAGAAACTATAGTATTATGCCCTTCCTTTAATCCAAAGCCCATTAAATACGAAGATAAGTATGGTGGAAGATGTCAAAGATACTGGTGGGAGAGACGACCAGTTTGGATTGTAAAAATTATTTATGAAGAGCCAAATTACATATACGGTGCACGACTATGGGTTCTTGATAAAGAATTATTTGCGCCCCAACAGATTATGTGGTGGGACCAAAGAGGCAGGCTTTGGAAATTGTGGGACTGGGCATGGCGTTGGAATCCAGATAATGGTGAATTAGACTATTGGAATCCGTGGGTTCTTGATCGGATTAATAAGCACCAGACCATTGCAACGCATACGATTACTCTCAACTTACCGGATCTGAGCGAAAATCTGTTCAATTTGCGCTATCTTTCAAGCAAGGCGCACTGAACCATTCTTTTCCATTCATGACGATATGGGGGATAAAAACGTCGTTAATTTCTCGCCCCGGCGGACAAAAGCCTGCCCGTTGAGCAGGCTTTTGTCCCTCTCTAATATCTAAAACCGAGAACTTCGTTACAATAAGCTTTCACTTAGAACTGTTTAACAGGTAAAAGGTTACATCTTTTCAATTTGTTTAACTCTTCTCAGGGGCATTGTTATGAGATTAAAAGATAAGGTTATCATCGTTACCGGCGGCGCTTCGGGCTTAGGCAGAACATTTAGCCTGGGGCTGGCGGCCGAAGGAGCAAAGGTTGCAGTGTGTGCTCACACAAGCGATCCCGCGCCCGTTGTTGAAGAAATCAGGCAAAAAGGCGGAGAAGCCATAGGCCTCAAGGTTGATGTTCGTGACGAGCATAGCACCAAGGAAATGGCGGCAACGACCCAGCAGACTTTCGGTAAAATTGACGTGCTGGTTGCCAATGCAGGTATTTATGGACAGCTCAAACCACAGCCGTTTGAACAGATTGAGGTAAATGAATGGGACTGGGTCATGGCAGTTAATTTGAAAGGGCCGTTTCTGAGTGCCCGCGCTGTATTGCCCTATATGAGAGCAAACAAGAAGGGGAACATTATCATTGTGTCATCCGTGTTTTGGCTGGTCGGCAGGCTGCCATGCATGCACTATGCCGTAACCAAGGCTGGTGAAATGGGAATGATGCGGCAAATGGCTGCACAACTGGCTGCCGACAACATCAGAGTAAATGCTTTTTTGCCTGGAGGAACCTGGGATGAGGCGACAGAAAAGTTTGTATCATGTCTCCCACCCGGCGCAGAAGATGCGCTGATTAATCAAATGCAGTTGCGGCATCGGAAACTGATGCCTGAAGATCTTGTTGGGGGTTTAGTTTTTCTCGCCTCTGATGAAAGCGATATGATGACTGGTCAGGCATTGCCCATTGACGGGGGCATCGTATTCTATTGATACCCTGGTGTAAAAGGAGTGGGTTATATGAAGATGCGATCTACCGGATTGGGGGAAACCGTTTTAGTGGGAAAACTGGACAAGATTACCCAGGTTGAGGATTATTTGATCCTCCATGTTCAGACTTTAGACCCGGTGCAGTGGCATGTGCGAGCAGCCCTTGATTATAAAGACCTCCTGACGCTGGCAAAGCTCATTGTCATAGGGCCGGTTTTTAAATTTCTGATTTCAAAATGTTTTCGCATGAGAAATCCGAAAGACACTGACAACTTCTAATATCAACTGCTGAGCAAACTATTCAATTCTTTGTACCATCAGTTGAGGACAAATTTATGGCTGATAAATCGTTTGATGCAATTATCATTGGCGGGGGCAATAAAGGGCTTATCCTCGGAATGTATTTAACGAAATACGCGGGCATGGATGTCGGCATTTTCGAGTGCCGGCATGAATTAGGTGGCGGGTGGTCCTGCGAGGAAAGTGCCGCCCCCGGGTTTATCACCAATACCCATGCGGTAAATATTGACAAATACTGGCAGGTTGTGCTCCAGAGGGATTTTCCTGAGTTCGTGGAAAAAGGTGGGCAGTGGTTTCCCTTTAATCCTGCTATGGCAACCATTTTTAAAGAGGACCATTCATGTGTCGCCTGGTATAACCCGGCATGTGATCCACAGCAGGAAAAAACCGCTGCCTCAATAGCCCGCTATTCACAAAAAGATGCTGATACCTGGCTGGGGCTGTGGAAAAAATGGCAGGAAAAAATTGAACCGGAATTCTGCAAATGGATCTATAATCCCCCGCCCCCGCACAGTGAGCCTGATATTATCGAAAAGGCCCTGATGGATCCTGCCCTGGGTTTTGATCCAATATGGGGTGTAAAATCAGCGCTTGAGGTGCTGCGCGACTTGTTTGAATCTGATGAAGTTGTCACCTCAGTGCTCAGGCCATCACACGCCGGAATGCCCTACTCGCCGCGAACACCGGCCACCGGCATTTCCCAACTTTTATTACTCCCGCTTCTCATACAGTTTGGCGGTGTTGTCGGCGGCACGCACAGCTATGCCCATGCCTGCCACAAAGTATATTTAGAGCATGGTGGGAAAAGTTTTACCAAACATGACGTTGCAACGGTAATCAAAGACAACGGCGTTGCCAGGGGGATACGCCTGACAGATGGGACCGAGATAGAAGCCAAAAAACTGGTTGTCAGCACGCTCTCGCCTGAACAGTTATGCTTTCAACTCATTGGCCCTGAATATTTTGCGCCCCAAACGCTGCGTCGGGTAAAACATTTATCCCGGCGGCTCATTTGCATTACCTGGTATCATTGGGCTCTTCACGAGCGACCGCGCTATCGTGCCGAGTCGTATCTGCCAGATGTTTACCGAACCGGTTTGTTAGCATTAAGCATCAAAGATCCCGAAGTCCTTGTACGGGAGAATGCCTGGCGCACCTTGGGTAAAATGCCGCCAGTCAATACGACCGATTCAGCACTGTTAGTGTGGTGCCTCAGTTTAGATGATCCCACCCAGGCCCCGCCGGGCAAGCATATTGCCGGTTCAGAGCAATTTGTGCTGGCCGCAGATCAGATGACGGAGCAAGAATGGCTCGCGTATAAAAAGAAAAATGCTGATGAGGTATTGGCTTATTGGCAGGAATATGCGCCCAACATGACCTGGGAGAATATAATCGGCTATGACCCGTTGACCCCCTACGACTGCTTGCGCCTTAAAAACATGGGACCCCAGGGCAATTGGGGGGTCATTGATGTCATTCCCGGACAAACAGGTAAGTTCCGGCCGGTTCCTGAACTGGCGCGATATACGACGCCCATTAAGAATCTGTATTGCACTGGCTCGGCATGGGGATTCAGTGCGGGTGCCATGGATGCACAGGCATATAATTGTTATAAAGTCATTGCAGAAGAACACCATCTTGAAAAACACTGGGTGAAACATGGCTACCCGTTCTAATGTGGGCACGATCATTTGTTACGTATCTTATATAAAAATGGGCGCCTTTTGGTCTGTTTCGTACAACGAAGCTTTTTTAGAGGGGAGATGATATGGATACCACGTATGATGTGATTATCATTGGCGCCGGCCCTAATGGTTTGGCGGCGGGAGCGTACCTGAGCAAAGGAGGGCTCAAGGTTCTGGTGCTTGAGCGTCGGTACGAGTGCGGGGGCGGGCTCTGGACAGAAGAATCAACATTGCCCGGCTTTCTGCACAGCACCCATGCCGTTTATATGATGATGGTTGATTTTGCGCCCATCTATAGTGATTTCCGCCTCGCAGAAGACTACGCAGTGCAGCACATATCTCCTGACCTGCAATTTGCCATGCCGCTTGCAGACGGTCGGTGCGTGTGCATTTATCGGGATATTGACCGTACCTGTAAATCATTTTCTGAATTTTCTTCGCGGGATGCAGAGGCCTACCGTGAATTTTACACCGTGGCCAAACGCTGTGTTGACGATTATATCGGTCCGGCAACCTACCTGCCGCCGGTCGGCGCTCTTGATGCTATTGTGCATATGAAAAAACACGAAGTGGGTAAAACCATCATGTCTTTTAGTGAGCGCAAACCGATTGATATTATAAAGGACACATTTGAAAATGATCACATTCGCACCCTGCTGCTGTATATCGCCTGCCATTGGGGGGTCAAGTATGACATGGTCAATCTGGGGTATTTAGTCCTGCTTTATCTTAACCGTGCTCACAGCTATCAGCTTGTCAGGGGCGGATCCCATATGGTCGCGCAAGCTCTTAATAAAATAATCCATGAAAACCACGGGTTGGTAAAAAATAACCAAATGATAAAAAAGATTGTCGTGCAAAACGGTGCAGCACAGGGAGTTGAAATGATGGACGGCACGGTTTATACTGCATCCCATGCAGTGCTCAGCACTGTTGATCCCATTCAGACATTCATTGAATTGATGGATACCAACGCCGTGAGTGAGGCATTTGCGAACAAAATAAAAAAATGGAAGTGGGAAAGCTACAGCTTGTTCGGTGCGCACAGTGCCCTGTCAGAACCACCGCAGTTTATTGCTGCAAAAAAGAATCCGGACATAAACCGCGCATGCGTTTATGTTCTCGGCTTTGAGACTATGGATCAGCTCATCAAGCATTTTGACGACTTGTATGCAGGCGACCTGGGATCCATTATTGGCTTTAATGCCTGTTTTCCCAGTCTGCATGATCCATATCTTGCCCCCGCGGGCAGATGTGCCAGCCAGATATCCATGATGGCTCCTTTCAATCTCAAGGGAGGAGCTGAAAGATGGTACGATTTAAAATTCAAGCAACAGCTCGCGGAAAAGTGCCATGCCGTTCTCCAGCAATATGCTCCCAATATTACTCCTGAAAAAGTCCTGCAAACCTACCTGAGCACACCGCTGGATATGCAGAATAAATTTTATGATATGCGCGAAGGATCCTATAAACAGGGCGCATATATACCCTTCCAGATGGGATTTTTGCGACCCAATGAAGAATGTTCCCGCAATCGCACACCAGTAAAAAAATTATATGTGGGCGGCTCGTCCGTATATCCGGGCGGGTGCGTTATCTGGGGACCAGGGTATCTTGCTGCGAACACCATTGCCGATGATATCGGTCTATCAAAATGGTGGGGAGAACCCGCATGCGTAACCCGGGCAAAATCTCTGGGAACTCTGCACTAACAGTTCATTGCTCTTGGTGAAGGAGTGGCTCTATGAAAAGCAGCAACCATGATGAAAAACACCGCCGAATTTATGAAGCGCTGGTTAGTATTCTGGGGCCGGAGAATGTAGCGGATTCTCCGGCTATCATGCACGCCTATTCACGTGACTGGATGCCGGACTCTACGATAAACCCCAATCCCCCTGATTTTGTCGCGTTGCCGTCTTCAACCCGGGAAGTACAATTAATCGTCAAACTCGCCAACCGCTTGCAGTTTCCATTTATTCCCGTCGGGAGTAATTTGTGGTCAATTAATACAGTTGCCGTGAAGCCCTATACGGTCATCCTGGACCCGAAACGAATGAACCGGATTCTTGAACTTGATGAAAAGAATATGTTTGCAACCATTGAACCGTATGTCACCCATGCACAGCTCCATGCGGAAGCCAATCGTCGCGGTCTATATCTCGGTGCACCCGAGGCAGGGTCTCAGGCTTCATCGCTTGCTAATCACCTTTTCCAGGCGGCATGGGGAACTGGCCATAGACTTGGCATGGGGTATCGCAATATTCTCTCCATGGAATGGGTGTTGCCGACCGGGGAAATATTACGTACCGGGTCGCGCTCCTATCCAGGTTGCGGTTCGTTCTGGGGAGAAGGGCCTGGACCTGACCTGCGTGGCCTGCTGAGAGGCACCTACGGGGTAATGGGGGGCTTTGGGGTGGTAACCAATATGACGGTTAAACTGCACCCCTATCCGGGTTCAAAATATTTTCCGACGAGTGGTCTGGTACCCAGTGAACAGGTGCATATGCCGGAGGATAAAATCTGTTGGATGCTCTTCACCTATCCCTCCATTCAAAAAGCGGTGCAGGCAATGTATCAAATTTGCAAAGCGGAAGTTGGAGGCACGTGCCACAAATGGCCTACAATCTATTTGAACTGGTGGTGGGCGAAATCAAACGAAGAATACTGGGAGACCTGGAAATCGAGATTCTGGCAGACCAATTGTAAAAACATGGTCTCGGTGTCATTGTGGGGATTCACGTCAGCTAAACAGGTCGCATATGAAAAACGGGTAATTGAGGACATTATCAAAGAAACCGGCGGTAAAAAAGTGCCGCAAGAGATTTACGATCGGATCGTGCCGAGTATCGCCAACGCCTGGATCAGAACAAACTGGGGGCCGCGCGTCATAAGCCGATCCGGAACCTTCATCTTGTTCAGCATCCCGATGGACACCATGGAGAGTAATGTGCGTTTTCTTAAACGTTCGCGCGAATTTATAGACAAATATTCGCCGCCGATTCTGGACAATGACCATACGGACTGGATAGCTTCCTATGAAATGGGGCATATTGGCTACGCGGAAGATATGTTTCCCATTGAAAAGAACCCTGACGACTTAAAAAGGTTTATGGAAGTATTTTTCAAGGAGCTCCAAGCCGACCTTGCAAAAAAAATGGATTATAACATTGCGCCGGCGCTTGGAGCCGTGTATCACAAGCTGGGCGGGACAGTGTTTGGCTATGGCACGTTGCTGAAACATATGAAAAGAACTCTTGATCCAAACAATGTTTCCTGTCCACCACAACCAATCCCGACTTCCTGACTTCTTGAGCTGTCAGGGAAACAATCGTGAGGCGTGCGATGAGAATCGACAAGGGTTATACCGGCAAGGTGCTCAGAATTAACCTCACCACCAATACGGTTTCAACGGAAGAATTGCGCGAACGGGATGTTACCTTGTTTCTTGGCGGCAGAGGGCTCGGGGCAAAATATTTATTTGATGAGCTCAAACCCGGCATAGACCCCTTAACTGAAGAGAATAGGTTGTATTTTTTAACTGGGCCGCTTACGGCGACCGGGGCCGTTTCGAGTTCGCGGTGGATGGTAGTTACCAAGTCGCCCCTCAGCAATACGTTTATACGGGCAACAGGTGGCGGTGCATTCGGGCAGGAACTCAAAAATACCGGTTTTGATCTCGTTATTATTGAAGGGAAAGCGTCCCGGCCTACCACTGTTTTCATACATAACGATACCGTGACATTTGTAGACGCGTCGCACTTGTGGGGAAAGGGTATTGATACGGCCACCCTCCAGGACATCATCATCCGGGAATTAGGGGACGAAAAAATCCAGGTTGCCTGTATCGGAACGGCAGGGGAAAACGGGACTCTCTACGCCGCAATTATGAACTTGCGACGCAGTGCTAGCAGAGGCGGAGTGGGGGCTGTTATGGGTTCAAAAAATATCAAAGCACTGGCGGTACGAGGAACCTGCGCGGTTAGTTTGGCTGACAAAGATAAACTCAGTGATATTACACGGGATATCATCGCATCAGCAACGAAACATCCGCTGTATGCCGGTTTTAGCCATTTTGGCTCTTCGGGAATAACCGCATTGATGCATGAAATGGGTATGCATCCCGTTAAACATTTCCAGTCAGGATATCTGCACGATTTTACCGGACTCACCACTGACAACATAGAACAGCTATTTGTAAAAGACGTGACCTGTGCACGTTGTTTCATCCACTGCGGCAGTATGTTGAAGGTTCAGGACCCTGCCAACAAAAGAATTGCGGTTGAAGGGCCAGAATACGAGACCATGTGGAGCTTTGGCGCTAATATCAACAATACTGATCTGCATTTCATTGTCGCTGCCAACATGCTCTGCGATGACCACGGTCTTGATACCATCTCGGCCGGAGTTTCTCTTGCATATGCTATGGAGCTCTATGAGCGGGGTATTCTCTCAAAGGAGGATCTTGACGGTATAGAACTCACGTGGGGGAATCGCCAGGCCGCAGGCCAACTGCTCAAAAAAATAGTGAAGCGGGAAGGGATCGGCGATGTATTGGCGCTGGGAACTAAGCGGGCGGCAGAAAAAATCGGGCGCGGGGCAGAAAACTTTGCCATGCAGGTAAAGGGTCTTGAAATACCTGCCTACGAGCCGCGAGCGGCAAAAGCCCATGGTTTAAATATTGCCACATCAACCATCGGCGCCAGCCATATGACCGGCTATGCCATGCAGGAATTATTCGGGATTCCCGAGCGCATTGATCGGTTTGCCACCGCAGGCAAGGGGCTCCTGACAAAGCAAAATCAGGATAAAACGGCAACGTATGATTCTCTCATAATCTGCGGTTTTCCGGCGTGTTTTGGCTGGATAAGTCCCGAAATCTATGCGCAACTTCTCGTGGCAGCCACCGGTATTGAGGAATTCGGCGATATTAATTACCTCTTCAAGGCTGGTGAACGTATTTATAATCTTGAACGGCTCTTTAATATGCGTGAAGGCTTGCAGCGCAGCGATGATTATCTTCCGGAACGGTTTATCAAAGAACCGGTGCCCGATGGAGCAAGCAAGGGGCAGATATTTGAGATGGAGATACTGTTGCGCGATTATTACACAGCTCGCGGGTGGGATCCTGAAACAGGTGTGCCACGGCGGGAAAAAATGCAAGAATTAGACTTACAAACAATAGCCAAAGAAATGAACCTATGGTAGTGTAAGGCCACGTTACAACTCTCAATGAGGAGGTGCATTATGAAAGGCAAAAAAGGGACGAGCACGGCAGTGGCTCTTGGTTTTACCGTGATTATGTGGGTTCTTACCGGTGTCGCCTGGAGCCAGGAACAAAAAGTCATACCGGAAAAACATGTGGCGGGATCCCATGTCATCCGTATCAAGACGCATCGAGGTGTTATCCCGCCTGCTCTGTCAATTAAACCGGGGTCTACCGTTATCTGGGTAAATGAGTCTGACAGCCTCATAGAGATACTGTTCCCGCAAAAAAAAATTACGCTGTCCTGCCAGAATCCGGTGAACTTTATTATTGATGTGGACGGGTCTTTTGTGTCGAACAAAATCGGCGTGGGCGCAGTGGCCAGCATCTGTTTTATCGAAAAAGGAACGTTTGAATATATTGTAAAAAAGCTGTCTCCCGGCAGAAGTTCCCCTGAAGCCGAGTTCCAGGGAAGTGTTGTGGTAGAAAAATAATGCCGCGCCATAAATGACCAGCACAGGGCAGCAGGGGTGATGTGATGACGGTTGCGCCGGTATTAAAGCGAGAGCTGCAAACCTATTTCACCTCGCCGATTTTATATGTCGTGGTGGCGGTATTTCTGGTGCTTTCCGGCTATTTTTTCTACACGAATCTGGTCATGTATGTTCTGTTTGCCGGCAGCGGGGTCAACATTGACCTCTGGGAATATACTTTCAATGATTTAAGCTATATTCTGTTGCTCATGCTGCCCTTGATTAGTATGCGGCTGTTTGCAGAAGAAAAAAAACTCGGCACCTACGAACTCCTCGTCACCACCCCCCTCCGAGATTCTGATATTTTATTGGGCAAATACTGCGCGGGGCTTATCGTTATTGCGGTGATGCTGATCCTCAGCCTGCTGTACCCGGTGATATTTGCAGCGATTCACGTCGTGTATGTGCCCGTCCTTATTCCCGGTTATGTTGGGTTGTTTCTGATCGGGGCCGGTTTCCTTGCCTGTGGCATATTTCTGTCATCATTAACAGAACAGCAGATTGTTGCGGCCATCTCCACTGCGGGACTTCTCATGGTTCTCTGGTTTATTGACCGCAGCGAGGATGTTGCCAACGCCGTTATTGCCAAGGTCATAGCGCAGATCTCCCTTTTTCGGCATTTTTTTAACTTTGCCCGCGGCGTCATTGACACCAAGGATATCATATATTTTATTTCAGTGATTGCTGCCGGCTTGCTGCTTACGCTGTTCGCCATTCAATCGAGACGCTGGCAAGGTGTTACCCGCAGTGCCGCGAATATTGGACGACTGCTGCCGGCGGGGGTCATCCTGTCACTGGTCATCGTGCTGCTACCCGTAAATGTTCTGGCACGGATCTACACGTATCGGTTTGATTTTACTCCTGAAAAAAAATATACCCTCTCGGCACCGTTGCAGAAAGTTCTCGCTTCCATCCGGGACGCTTTTGAACTGACGGTTCGGGTAACAAAAGACCAGAAGCGCCCTGTCCAAGACTACCTTGAGCTGATCCAGGCAAATTGCCCACATCTACGGTACAAATGCATTGATATTGATCGAGATTCCGCATCGTCCGGTGCGCTCCCGGGCAATGGAACTATGGGCGGGGTAGCGACCTATCAAGGACGACGGGAAACCTTTGCAACTCTCAGCGATGAAGAATTGCTGAGAACCATTTATACCCTCACGCATGATCAGGACAAAGTGGTCTGCTTTATCACCGGGCATGGGGAGCGGGACTTTGCAGGCACAGCAGCAGACGGTTTTTCAGAGGCAAACGCGGCATTGCAAGCAGAAGGCATTACCCTTCGCCAGTTGCACCTTGATGACCTCGTGACAATGCCGTCCGATTGCCGAATGCTCATCATTGCCGGTCCCCAACAGGATTTTTCCGATCACGCGCTTACCCACCTGGAAAACTATTTTGCACAGGGAGGGCGATTGTTTTTCCTTCTTGACCTGGCACCCCTGCCGCGTCTAAAAACGTTTCTTGCGCGGTACAATGTTGAAGTCGGCAATGACATTATTGTTGACCGGAGCAATCCGCTGGCAGATGCAGACGATCTGACGCCGGTAATTTTTGTCAACCGTGAACACCCGATTGGTTCGCGCCTCCGGGCTGCCGTTCTATTTCCCAAAACCTGCTCTGTTCAAGTGGGAACACGACCGGTCACCGGTTGTGCCTGGGAAATTCTTGCTCAGACCGGCAAAGAAACGTGGGCGGAACACGACGTTCAAAGCGCATTTCATAATGCCGCTCAATTCGAAGAACCTGTTGATCGGCGTGGACCCGTGCAAGTTGGCGTCATTATAAAAAAATCAGCACAAAAACATCAGGCCGCGCTTGAGGGGCGGATGGTGGTCATTGGCACTTCGCGCTGCGCAGTTAATGAGCACCTCAATACCCTCGGCAATAGAGATTTTTTCCTAAATTGTGTGCGGTGGCTTGCGGAGCTGCCCCTGCCAGAAATGGTCAGATCACAACCAACGGGCTTTACGGCTCCGCCACTGGTATCTTTGACGGCAGCCGAGAGCCGGCTGGTATTTTGGCCCTGTGTCATTATTCAGCCGGCGCTCATTATGAGCATTGGTATTATCGTGATTTTAAGGCGCCGGGTTCTCGGTTAATGATTGACCTGCGGTCAGTGCTGGGCACCCCGGCAATGATGCGTGATCGTTCCTTCTGTGCTGATTCATCCTCGCCGCAACGGCTGGCGTTCTCTACACATACCGGGAAAATTTCCAAGGAGGCCCAGCAACGGCAGTTTGCGTACACCAGCTCCATTTATTCATCAGGTATTATCAATTGTAGATAAATAAAATTTCTGATAAGGTTATATGTAGACTGCCGCAGCATGATAGAGCTGAGCGCTTTTACAACTAATGGAAATTATTTGTTTTGAAAGGCACTATGGATCAGGTTATTGTTCGCTTTGCCCCTTCTCCGACCGGCTATCTGCATATAGGCGGCGCGCGGACTGCGCTGTACAACTGGCTTTTTGCCCGGAAGTATAACGGAAAGTTTATTCTGCGTATTGAGGATACGGATATAGAGCGTTCAACTGAAGAATCAATCAAGGGAATCCTTGACAGTATGCAGTGGCTGGGGCTGATGTGGGATGAAGGTCCTAACTTTCAGTCGCACCGCATTCAGTATCATAAGGACGCTGCCCGGCAACTACTGGCACAGGGTGCCGCCTACAAATGTTTCTGCACGAAAGAAGAGCTGGAAGCCAAAAGGCTCAAAGCACGGCAGGAAAAATCAGATTATAAATACGACGGCACATGCAGAAACCTGTCGCCAGACGAAATTAAACAGCGGGAAACACAGGGTCTGCCCTTTGTGGTGAGATTTAAAGTGCCCGCCGAGGCTGGCGCTGTGGTCTTTGACGATAAAGTGTACGGGCACATAGAAAAAAAATATGCGGATATTGAAGATTTTGTCATCATTCGTTCCGATGGCCAGCCGCTTTACGTCCTGAGCAATGCCATTGATGATATGATGGATAATATCACCCATGTTATCAGAGGGCAGGATGGCCTGGCAAATACGCCAAAACAAATTCTTCTGTACCGCGCTTTGGCGCATCGGGTGCCGGTTTTTGCCCATATGCCGCTGACGCTGGACATTAAAAAAGCCAAAATCTCCAAGCGCAAGCACGGGGATGTGGTAACGGTTGCCTATTACCGGGAACGGGGATTTTTGCCGTGGGCGCTGTGCAATTTCCTGGCGCTTCTTGGATGGTCAACCACCGATAATCGGGAACTATTCACCCCGGCTGAGCTTATTGAAGCATTTACACTGGAAGGCATTGTTCGCCATAACGCTATTTTTAACTATAATCCCAACGATCCACACAGTTGGACCGATCCGAAAGCCATTGCCATCAATGCACGCCATATCAGCATGATGAATATTGAGGAACTGTTGCCGTACGTCAAACAAGAGCTTTCCGCAGCCGGTCTGTGGGATGCTGCATTTGAAGGCGAGCGAAAAGAATGGTTTAAGAATACGGTGAATCTGATCCGCACCCGCTTCCATACACTCAAAGATTTTGCAACGATAGGGCGTCCCTATTTTGCTGATGATTTCCCCTATGATCCCGAGGCTGTGCAAAAAAACCTGAAAGCGGCCGCCGGCATAAAACAGCTATTGCTTGATGTGGCACAACAAATTGCTGCGACAACTCATTTTGATGTGACGACAGCGGAAGAGCTGGTACGCGATTTCGCAGCACAAAAAGGCATGAAAGCGGGCATTATTATTAATGCCATTCGCACCGCCGTGACCGGGCAAGCAACCGGGCCAGGGCTTTTTGAGGTGTTGGAGGCAATCGGTAAAGAACGAACCGCCATGCGTCTCCGAAAAGCAGCAGACCTATGCGCATAAAGCGGACCTGCTTGGCTGAACCTGGGCGCTGCTGTATACCTTATCGAACCTAATCCGTTTCTGTTAGAAAACCCGTTATGTCTCGTTGGCTGAGAAAGGATTTTGTTATGCGCGTGAAGAGAGTCACACCGTTGTTTTATGTGCTTATCATTATTGCCGGCATAGGAAGCGCCGGGTGTTCCCGCAAGAACAACACGGTTGTTGAACTGAAACACTATCCGGTAGATGGTTTAGCGGGGGTCATCAGCAAGACGGCAGTGGTCTTTGATACCGGTGTTTCAAGCGACGGCAACGGCTCCATACGCATCAGCGCCAATAAACCAGCTACCATCCTTCTGTATGAAACCGGTGATGTTGAGGCCGAAAACGCCCGCCTCACGTATCGTGCAAAAGTCCGCACCGAAGGAGTTGCCGGCAAGGTGTATCTTGAAATGCTGTGCCAATTTCCCGGCGGCGGCGAATATTTCTCCAAGGGGTTGGGGTCGCCACTCACCGGCACTCAGGACTGGTCAACAGTGGAAACGCATTTCATTTTAAAACCCGGAGAAAATCCAGACAATGTAAAACTGAATCTTATTGTTGACGGAACCGGCACGGTCTGGATTGATGATATTCATCTGATAAGAGGTCCCCTGCCATAGAAGGCGCTGGGTGCTAGTGAATGCCTGCCAGCTCGCCGATCACCTGTTCCAACCCGTTTACCACCCGTGCCAGGCGATCATAGTCAAGTTTATCGGGCGTGTCATTCCCGCTGTGATAATAGGGATACCGAAAAGGCGCAGTATCAGTTATCATGATTGCGGGATACCCCATTTTCCAGAACGACCAGTGATCAGACCAGAAAATGCCTGGTATGAACCAGGGGAAAGAACCGCCCTCTGAGGGAAATGCGGCATGCTTGCGAAATGCTGTAATTATCTCCCTTAGGAACGACCGTGAAGAAATGTTTGACACAAAAGCGATAAAATTTCCCTTTGCCGGGTACCATAGTCCCAGGGGAAACGGATATTGCTGGGTCCCCCCCTCCTCAAAGTAGCAGCCGATCGTTTCCAGCGCAAGCATTCCCACAATATTCTCGCCCCGCTCCCGGCTGCGTTGCGCATACCGGTAGCTGCCCATATTGGCAGTCCAGAAAAATGGCGGCTCTTCGGTGCTAAACGCCACAAACCGGATGGTAGCTGTTGTTTGTCTTGTCGCCACACGCCGTGCCAATGCGAGCAGGGCGGCAACGCCTGACGCATTGTCATTTGCGCCCGGCGAGTAAAGCACCGAATCATAATGCGCCCCGATAATGATAATCTTCTGCGGGTCGTGGTCTCCGGTTTTCTCGGCTTCAATATTGTAATAGGTCTTGCCTGTTACACTGTATGACTGGCGTTGCACCGGCAACCCGCACCGTGCGAAGGATCGTTCGATATAGTCTGCTGCGGCATTAAGATTGTTGAGAGCAACGAAGTTCCGTTCCCCGATGGCTCCTGCAAGTTGCTCAACGCAGTGTTTCAGTTCGGTGCTCAGGATGGTCTGTTCCTGCGTCAAGGCAGGCAGCGGTCCCTGATAACTGTTACCGGGCATTCTGGTTAAAAACGGCAGCCACACCATGGTTGACCCGCAGAGAATAATAATACCCACAGTAATGAAAAGTCCTGCAGCGGGTATTGTCAATTTCACAGCAGAGTCGCCCTCGTCTGTTACTCACAGGCTTTTCTTACAAAAGCACAAACATCGCCCGTCATTTTCTGGAGCGAGGGCAGATGGGTGTAAATCTGGTGTCCTGCGTCGTAAAACACCAGTGCCAGATTGTCTTTTACTGCAGGATCCAGGTCCAGATGATCAACGGTATATTGAGAGGCGAAATAGGGGGTTGCCAGATCATAGTAGCCGCAGGCGATAAGCAATTTAAGATGGGGGTTGTGGCTCATTGCTTCGCGCAGCGGCACAGATACATTCACATAGCCCTGCGCCGTCGATCCCCAATTCCATTCGCGATTGACGTTCAGATTTAACACGGTATATGGCCGGTCACAGGAAAACTTCAGTTCCGTGCGCAGATAGTGATTTATTCCTGATGTATATGGGCCGGTGGTTAAAACCAGCGACGGATCAAACATGCTGGTTTCGCTGGCATAATCCGAATCAATCCCCGTTACCCTGCTGTCAAGAATACCCAGCGTCCGGCGCTGGCTGCGAAGCAGTTCTTTTGCAAATCGCAATTGGTTGATTCTTAAATTGCTGTAGTCAATGACCGCTTTTGATATTCCGGTATAGGACGCCATCTGTTCTATTACGTGGGTTCGCTCGGCAGGAGACAATTGATCGCCCTTCAGCAGCGCTGCCGCATATGCACCCATAGCCCAGGCTTCTGCCTGCCTCCGGGCTTGCTCCGGCTTTGCCTGCAAGTCAGGCGCAAGCCTGTTGTGATACAAAGCAGCGGCAGTATAGGCCGGCAAAAAAAGCATATAGGGCAGATCATTGCCGGAGTCAAACCGTAGGGTTTGAAAGTTGATTGCCGGTGAGATAAGAATAAGACCGCGCAGATGAATATTCATCGTGTTTTGTAAATATCCTGCCAGTGCAGCGGCCCGGGTTGCGCCAAAGCTTTCACCGACCAAAAATTTGGGCGAAAGCCAACGGGCGGAGATGGTGATATAGCGCCGAATAAATTCAGCCAAAATTCTGGTGTCTTCCTCCATCCGGTAAAACTGTTTGGCATCAACACCCGGTGCTGCGCGGCTATAACCGGTGCCCACTGGATCAACAAAAACCACGTCGGTAAACACCAGCCAGGAATAATCATTAGGTGCCAGACGCACCTGTTCTGGCAGCTCGGTTCCTTGCTCGCGGAACGGTACCCGTTTCGGCCCTAAGGCGCCCAAATGTAAAAAAGCCGAGGATGCACCCGGCCCGCCATTAAAGACGAAAGTAAGGGGCCGCGTGTCTTTGTTGTCGCATCTGTCCCGTTCATATGCGCAGAAGAACAGATCGGCCGTTCGCTTGTCGAATTCGTCTGTTAACAGCAGAAACCCGGCGGTCGCCTTATATGGTAACGATTTCCCCTGAATTTTTATTGCGTGTGTCGTTACTGACAACGTCTCTGAAGTAATGGCGGCAGAGGCGGGATTCGGTTTTTCTGGTGCAGTGGCAGGCTCTGCCGAAAACGTGTGGTTACTTACACACAGCAGTGTGAATAAATGAGCAAAAATGAGAAATCGTTTTCTCCTGTAATCGCCTGCGGGTTTCATATTCCACGCGTTGACTCATAGGAAAAGGTAACCGAGAGAGGGGAGCGGCTGAGAGTGCAAGACGAAGCGTCATGGACGAGGTACCTTAAGGGTATTA
>FWPV01002135.1_pt1 | contig 49911 bp, 51 predicted proteins | sample 2228371 | NCBI WGS metagenome assembly FWPV01 (sample SAMEA103939776, study PRJEB20133) | metagenome | reverse complement strand
CCTCCCCCAAACCCCCACCCCCAATCCCTTATACTGTTTTTCACCTGGAAATCGAGGCCAATGGCCTCTACTTTCAGGTGAATTCACGCAGGTTTGGAGGGGCTTGGGGGAGGGCAGGGACTTGAGGTCCCTGACCCTCCCATTCAAACATCGCATTTATCCGCACAGCAAATCCGCCACCCGGGCGATCATGGGCAGGCCGGTGACGTCCCGTTCCAGTTCCGGCACCCGGGCCAGGACCTGGCTGCCAAAGGTCCGGTCGATTTCGGCCAGGTATTTCCCCTGCATGTCCAGGCGGTGTTGCAGGTACTCGGGAATGGCCTGGGTCTTGAGCTCCTCGGGCAGCACCCGGTTGACCACGTAGCCGCTGATGGGCACCCGGAATTTGGCAAAGAGCTCCGCGGCCTTCAGGGTGTCCTGGATGATCATGGATTCGGGCACCACCACGAAGAAAAAGGCGGTCTTCTCCCGGTCGGTGAGGATGCGGGAGCTCTTCTGGATGCGGTCCTTGATATAGAGGAGCTCCTTCAGGATGGCGTCCTCGTCCAGGGCGTCCTCCCGGCCCAGGTGGGCGGCCACCTGATCGTATTCCCGCATCTGTTCCCTCAGCCCCGTAATCTTGTCGATCCAGGCGTCGTACACCGTGGCCATGGAGAGGTAGTAAAGCGCGTGGCCCAGGGGCACCAGGTCGTAGATGTAGTAGTCGTATTCGCCGGCCACCACGATGTCCACCACCGCGTCGAAGATGGCGCTCTCCTCCATGGCGGGCTCGGCCGCGGCGGCCTGGATATAGGACTCGATCTCCTCGGGCAATTGGCTCATGCCGTACATGTCCCGGATTTTCTGGCGGATTTCCTCCTGATAGGCCTTGACCCGCTGGTCGGCGTCGATCTCCTGGGCATAGAGGTTGTCCATGATCTGCACCGGCCCCTTGCCGAAGAGGTCCTGCTCAAAGATGTCGGAGAGCGACGCCTGGGGGTCCACCGAAAAGACCAGGACCCGGTGGCCCTGGCGGGCCAGGTAATAGCCCATGGCCGCGGAGAAGGTGGTTTTGCCCAGGCCGCCTTTGCCCCCGAACATCAGGTAGCGGCGGTGGGGATGGGCCTTCAAAACGTCGGCGAGGGAAATGGGGCACCTCCTGGTGAGCAGTCAGCCACCGGCAAGCAGCGATGAGGAAACCATCCGTTGCTTGCCAAAACTAGCACCTATTTCAAAACCCTATATTTGATAAAATTGTCATTCTGAGCGAAGCGAAGAATCCCGTATTTTCAATTAGTTGAGACCATTCGCTGCGCTCAGGGTGACAGAAAAAGAGGTTTTGAAATGGGGTCTAATCTTTCACCCGACTGCTCATTGCTTACCGCTGAGTGCTTTTCACGCCAGGGCGTCGGTCAAATCCTTCTCCCGGAGCATGCGCCGCTTCCAGGTGGAAATCTGGGGCACCACATAGGGGAGGAGGCGAAGGGAGTAGTACGGGGGCAAGAGCGGCACCCCCAGCATGTCCCCCATGGTCACCAGGATGAAGAGGTGCTCCATGGAGGCCCGGGTTTTGAGGGCGAAGCGGGCCGAGTCATGGGCGGCCATGCCGTAAATGAATTGCTTGAGGGCTTTGAAGAAGCCCTTCTTTTCTTCCTCAGTCATGAAACCCTCCCGGTCATGCGGAGCAACGGCGGGAAGATGCACCGGCGAGACGCCTGTGCCACCGGGCTTGATCCTTTCATGGCCTGTGTCTTTCTGAATGATGCCAAAAACGGCCCACGACCTCCTGGCTGATCCGGTCTGCCTGACCATCCGGCCACCGGCGGGACGCCTGGGCCGCCTCAATCCTGCCCTTGGGGGAGGGCAGGGGCTTTTAAGCCCCGGCCCCCCGCCGCATATTCACTTTGCCTCCGCGGCTACGCCCACCCCCGGCTGGCGGTGGCGGTTGATGGCCCTGATGCCGTCGGCCAGCAGGACAAAGGCGGCGATGACCAGGAAGAGGGCCACCAGGCCCATGAGCCCGTTGCCGATGGTGGCCTCCAGCAGGGTCTGGCCGGTGGCCGCCTTGACCTGGCCGGTGAGGACCTTGCTCAGCAAATTATACGAGGTATAGAGCAAAGCGGCGATGGTGGTGATGAACATGAACCACATGGGGATGAGGGTGAAGGTGGCCCGCTTGCCCTGGGACAGGAGCCACACCGAGGCCACCATCAGGGCCAGGGAGGAGAGCAGCTGGTTGGCGCCGCCGAAGAGAATCCACAAATACTGCCACCAACCCGTCTGGATGAGGAGCAGGGTCAGGGCCGCGGCAATGAAGGTGGCCACGAAATTGTGGCGCAGGAGGGGGGAGTAGTCGCCCACCAGCTCCACGGTGGCGATCTTCATGAAGCGCAGCACCAGCTGCATGACGGTGATGGCCAGGACGATGATGATGACCGTGGCCATGGTCTTGCCGTAGGCCACCGGCAGGCCGATGATGTTCAGGAGATTTCCCAGGCCGGTGGCGAAGACCGCGGCGGGGCTGACTTTGAGGAGCTCTTTGTATTCCGTGAAGGAGATGGCCGCGGCGGCGGTCATCAGGGCCACCACCCCCAGGACCATCTCGGTGAACATGGAGCCGGCCAGCACCGGTTTGGCGTCCGTCTCCTTCTCCAGTTGGCGGCAGGTGCCGGAAGTGGAGACCATGGAGTGCCAGCCGGAGATGGCCCCGCAGGCGATGGTGACAAAGAGAATGGGCCACAGGGGCCCGATGCCGATGGTGAACTGGGTGTAGGCCGGGGCCTGAACCGGCGGCAGGCCCACAATGATGCCCACAATGCCCCCCACCAGCCCGAACATGACGATATAGAAGGCCACATAGTTTAAAGGCAGGGCGAAGCGCCAGATGGGGAGCACGGCGCTGATGAAGGAAAAGGCCACCGCAAACAGGCCCCAGACGAACTTGCTCTGGGCAAAGGAGCCCAGGAGCAGTTCGGCGGGAAAGCGCTTGCCCAGCTCGATGCCCACGAGGGCCAGGCCCACGCAGACCACGGTCATGAGCAGGATGTTGGTGCGCCAGCGGTAGATCATCTGGCCGGCCAGCAGGCCCGACAGGGCCAGGATGATGATGGCCAGCGGCCCGGAACCCAGCTTGGTCAAGGCCCCGGCGATGACCCCGCCGAAGGCCCCGGCCAACAACAGCAGGTAGAAATAGACGAAGGACAACAGGATCAGGCGGGCCCGGGGGGAGATGAGTTTGTGGCTCAGGCCCCCCAGGGAAAGGCCGTCGCAGCGCAGGGAGACCATGCCGGAGACGTAGTCATGCACCCAGCCGATGAAGAGCACGCCCAAAAAGAGCCACAGGAGGGCGGGCAGCCAGCCCCACTGCAGGGCGATGATGGCCCCCACCACCGGCCCGGCGCCGGCGATGGACTTGAACTGGTAGCCGAACAGCACGTTTTTGGGGGTGGGCATGAAATCCACCCCGTCCATGTACATCCGGGCCGGAGTCATGCGCTGGGGGTCGGCTTCGATAACCTGGCGGTCGATGAAGCCCGCATACCAGCGGTACCCCAACACCGCCACCGCCAGCGCCCCGGCGATGATGAGAACGGCGTTCATGGCTGCCTCCTTCCCTGAAGCGATGCTGCCCGCCGGGAACGGGCCTGCGGGCGGGAACCTCTGGCGGTCACCTTACCACAGGACGAGAATGAATGTAAATTCTGAATGTTGGCGGTCGGCCGGCTGAGGTCTGCGGGAATTATTCCCTTGGCGGCCAGGGGCCGGTGCACGATAATAGAGGCAAGAAGCCATCTTGCGGGAGGGCGGGTTCCATGCTCCCCTTGGCCCACTTTCTGAAAGGCTCCACCTGCCGGGTGTTCCTGTTGAGCCTGGTGGTCTTTGCCCTGCTCGGCAGCCTCAGCCACCTCAAACTGGGCCAAACCCTGGAGAACCACGTCCTGGACCGGGCCTATCGGTTCCGCCCCGCCCCGCCGCCGCCCCCTGAAGTCCTCATCGTTGCCATTGACGAGCCCTCCTTCCAGGAATTGAAGCTGTGCTGGCCCTGGACCCGGCGCAAGCATGCCGAATTGGTGGAGCGTCTGCATGCCGCCGGGGCCCGCCTGATCGTCTTTGACCTGCTGTTTTCCGAACCCAGCCTGGACCCGGAGGATGACCGCCGGTTTGCCGAGGCCATGCGCCAAGCCGGCAATGTCTTTTTGTCCCAGACCTTTGAAGTGGCGGAGGACCTGCAGTTCTCCCGCCGCATCCTGGTGCAGCCCATCGAGCTCTTCCGGCGGGCCGCCCGGGGGGTGGGCCTGAGCATGGTGACGCCGGATGATGACGGGGTGGTGCGTCGCTTTGTTCCCTACCTGGCCGGGCAGGAAACCCTGCCGGCGCTGGTGGCCCAGGAGATCTCTGCGCGGCCGCTGGAAACCCTGGCCCCCAGCGCCAATTTGATAGATTATTTAGGCCCCCCCCGCACCCTGGAGGTGGTTTCGTACTACCAAATCCTGGATCCGGACCACCCGTATCCGGCCGCCCGGCTGCGGGGCCGGATCGTGCTGGTGGGCCACGTGCTGGAGGCCTCCGGTCAGCTCAAGGCTCATCCCGAGTCTTTGTACACCCCGTTTTTTGGCAGCTCCGGCCACCTCATGTCAGGGGTGGAAGTCCAAGGCAACATCCTGCTTACACTGCTTCGCAACACCACTGGCCGGGAACTGCCGGTGTCGAGTCGGCTTTTGGGAGCCTTGCCCCTGCTGTTGGCGTTCGGCTGGCTCACTGCCCGGCTGACCCCCTACCAGGGGCTGGCGCTCCTGGCCTTGACGGTGGTGGGTTTGTGGAGTGTTTCGTTCGGGCTTTTTGTCTGGAAAACCTATTGGCTCCCGCCGGTGCTCCTGTCAGTGGGGCTCGCCCTCGTTTACACCGGCACCAGCCTGTCCCAGTATGTCACGGCGGTGCGGGAGAAACGCTGGCTGCGGCATGCCTTCAGCCGCTATGTCTCCCCCGGGGTCATCGAGGTCATCAGCGCCGACCCCCGGCGTTTAGACCTGGGCGGCGAAGAGATGGAGGTTACCGTGCTCTTCGCTGATCTGGCGGGCTTTACCGGGCTCTCCGAGGAGACCCCGCCGGATGAGCTCATCCGGATCCTCAATGAATACTTCACCCCCATGACCCACATCATCCAGAAACATCAAGGCACCCTGGACAAATATATCGGCGATTCCATCATGGCCCTGTGGGGGGCACCGCTGCCGCTCAAGGACCATGCCATCCTGGCCTGTCAGGCGGCCCTGGAAATGCAGCGGGAGATGCGTCTCTTGCAGATGGGGTGGCGCATCCGCGGCCTCACCCGGCTAGGCGCACGGCTGGGCATTCATTCCGGGCCGGTGGTGGCGGGCAACGTGGGTTCCAAAGACCGCTTTGATTACACCGTCTTGGGGGACACCGTCAATCTGGCCTCCCGTCTGGAGGGGGTCAACAAGGTCTACGGGACGCAGATTCTCTTGAGCGAGGCCACCTATCGCCTGCTCAACCAGGAATTTCTGGCGCGGGAGCTGGACCGGGTGCAGGTGAAAGGCCGCGGGGAGCCGGTAACCATTTACGAACTTTTGGGGAAGAGGAGTCCGGCAGAGGAGGTGCCCCAGTGGCTGACCCGCTTCGCCCAGGGACGGGCCGCCTACCTGGCCCGGGACTGGCCCGGGGCCGCCGCCCGCTTCCGGGAGGTCCTGCGGCTGAAAAAGGACGACCGTCCCGCGCAGGTCTTTTTGGCCCGCTGCCTGGGCTTCCAGAAGTACCCACCTCCCACCGACTGGGACGGCACCCATCCGTTGGAAAGCAAATAGGGGGCGGCAATTGCCCCGCCCCCCTTTCGAATCCCTGGCCTCTCCAAAGAAAGGCAAGGCCTCCCGCTTTCCTGTCGCCGGGAAAGCAAAGGAGCCCGAAGGGCCGCTGCAGCCGGGACGCCTCTTACCTAATCCAGGGCTGGATGATGCGCCGGGCCAGGTTGATGGGAATGGCAAAGCCGATGCCCTGGCCGGTGGAGACAATCATAGAGTTGATGCCCACCACCCGGCCGTCGATGTCCAAAAGGGGGCCGCCGCTGTTGCCCGGGTTGATGGAAGCGTCCGTCTGGATGAAGTCGCCGGCGGTTCCCTGCCCCACTCCCCGGCGGCCGGTGGCGCTGATGACCCCCACGGTAACGGTCTGTTCCAGGCCGAAGGGGCTGCCGATGGCGATGGCCCACTGTCCCACCCGGATCTGGGAAGAGTCCCCCAGCACCGCCGGCCGGTAGCCCAGAGGCTGCGTCCGGATGAGGGCGATATCCATGCGGGGGTTGTTGCCCACCACCTGACCGGTGGTTTCCCGGCCGTCATCGAAGCGCACCAGGATCTGCTGCGCCCCGGCCACCACATGGGAGTTGGTGAGGATGTGGCCCCGGGTGTCAATGATGAACCCCGAGCCCTGCCCCACTTGGCGCCGGCGGATCTGTTGGGGCCCGTAGTCCCGGAAGATGCCTTCAAAAGGAGTACCCCGGAAGAAGTCCTCGGAGGGGCCCGGCATCTGATAGGTCACAATTTTGACGGCCTTGAGGCTCACCACTGAGGGGCGCACTTGCTCCACCACCCGGATGAAGTCCTGCTGCAGGCCCATGGCCGAGGCCGCCTGGGCCGGGGTTTTGGGCAGCGCTGCGAGCGCCAGCAGAAAGAAGCCCGCCAGCAGCGGCAGCCCGATGCCAAACAGTTTTCTGTTCATGGTCACCTCGTCTTCAGAGTTTGGCTCCGTCCCCTGGGCAGGGCCAGGAGCCGGTTTGATTCAGCTTGACAGCAACACGCGCTCCGGGGGCGGCGGCGGGCCGATGACCGCCAGCACTTCAGCCGGGATCAGGCTTTCAGCCAGACAGAGAAACGGCCGCCCCCTGGGCGGCGGGCCGCTCTCCCGGAGGCCGCCGTCGCCGCCGATGGCCAGGCACACCACCGGCGCGTCGGGGCGGTGCCGGGTCCAAAACACCCTGACCTCGCAGGGCCTGCCGCTACGCCGGCGGCCGGTAAGGATATGCACTTCCCCATCCGGATACGTGATGGTGAGCTCTGCCCCCCGCCAGATGGGGGAAAGCACCACAAGCTCCTGGCGGGGCAGGCCGCCAGGCACATTCCGACAGGGCAGAACCAGATACGTCAGCAGCGTCTGCATGAGGTGGCCACGCAAATCCCGGCACCCGGGGCGCCATCCGCACCTTTGCTTTAGGCTTCCCCCACGCCTGCTTCTTTTCCCTAAGAAAAGAAAGGCGCGCTTGGTAGGCTCCTAAGGTCCGGGCCTCACCCATCGCCCTTTTTCACGGACAACAATCCAGGAGCACCTTCAGGGTGCCGGGCGTCTTGGCCCTTGCCAGCGCCGCCAAGCCTTCCGACAAAGGAAAGGTGGCGGCAATAAGGGGCTCAGGGTTCACAAACCCTTGTCCCAAGAGCCGCAGCGCCGCGCCCAGGGGCCCGCAGCGGCTGCCCACCAACCGCACTTCCGGCACCACCAAGCGGCTCGGCGACAGAGCCAGGCTCCCTTGAAACGTGCTCTTCACCACCACGGTGCCCCGGGGTCGAACCCGGTGGAGCGCCAACTCCAGGCCCGAAGGGGAACCGCTGGCCTCCACCACCAGGTCGTATTCCCCCGGCGGCAGTTCAGCCGCCAAAAAGCCGGTCACTCCATAAGGCCGTCCCAGCTCCAGGTGATCGGCATAATGCCCTGCCAGGTGGACTTCAGCCCCACCCAAGGCCAACACCCAGGAGACCAACAGGCCGATGACCCCGTCCCCGATTATCAGGGCCCTGACGGCCACCGGGGCGGGAGCGGCCTCAAGCACCGCCAGGGCCGCGGCCAAGGGCTCGGCAAAGACCGCCGCCTCATCGGTGACGCTTTCCGGCACGGCCCTAAGATTGGCCTCCGGCAGGACCAGATATTCCGCCCAGGCGCCGTTCAGCCCCCGCAGCCCCAGCACCCGGCGGTGGGCGCAATGGCGGGCCAACCCGGCCTTGCAGCGGGGGCAGGCGCCGCAAGAAAGGTTGATTTCCCCCGCCACCCGTCGACCCCGCCAAGGGGAAGCCGGGGGCCCCACCGCTTCCCCCACGAACTCATGCCCCGGCACCCCCACAAAGTCACCATAACCTTGCAACACCTCCAGGTCGGTGCGGCACACCCCGGCCCGGCGCACCCTGATCAGAATCTCTCCGGGACCGGGTACCGGGTCCGGCAGGTCGCGCAAGGCAAGTTCACGGTCAAAATAAAGAGCTCGCATCCGGTGGCCGGGTGACAAGGTGGGGGCCTCAGGAAGGCCCTCCTCAGTTTTGCCGGGCTGCTTCCAGTACCTCCAGGGTGTGCCTGATGGTGCGCTCCCAGGATAAGGCCGCCACTGCCCCCGCGGCAGCCTCCTCAACGGGGGCGGTTCGCCCCCGGGCCAGCAGCTCCTCTAAGGCGCCAGCCAGGGCTGGCGTGTCTTGGGGGTCGGTCACCAAGACGCCGTTTTCCGGCGGAAAGACAAACTCCGCGGCGCCGTTGGCGGTGGTGGTCACCACCGGACAGCCGCAGGCCAGGGCCTCCAGCACCACATTGCTGCACGGGTCGTAAAGTGTTGGCAACGCCACCGCATCAGCCGCCTGGTAAAAGGGCGCCACTTCAGGCACCGGCCCCCAAAATCTCACCCGCGCCCCCACCCCGAGCCGCGCCGCCAGGGAGCGGTAGCGCCCCACGGCTCCCTTGCCCACCACCCACAGCTTCGCCTTCCCATCCTTTAGACGGCTGAAGGCTGCCAAAAGATAAGCCAACCCTTTCCTGGCAAATCCGGACCCGGCAAAAAGCACCAGACGCTCGTTGGCTTCTGCCCCCAGGCGCCGCCGCACCTCCTGCCGGTCCACCTTCTTGGGCGGGAAGAAACGGTCTCGATCCAGTCCATTGTATATTACCGCCAGGTTTTCCCGCGGCACCCCATAATGCCGCCTCACCTCTTCCGCCACCAGTTGGGAGTTGGCGATCACCCGCCGCAGCCCCTGGGCGGCAAAGAGGCGCCCCTCCAGCCACAGGACGGCTTGGTGAAAAGGACTGACCGTCTGGGCCAGCCGACCCAGCGACGAGCGCACCAACCGCCGACGGGCCAGCCACTCCCGGTGGCAACCGTCCCCGGCCCGGTACACCTGCTGGTACAGCGTGCGCTCCAGGCTGAAGACCACCTCGGGCTTCAGCGCCCGGGCCGCTCGCGGAGCGTTCCAGGCGTAGCTCAAAAGGCGCCCGGTTTTGCCGCCCCACACCGGCACCGCCCCATAGGCCGCCCAGGAGCCCAAGGCCCGCCGACCCTCCGCCACGGGCTGGGTCCCCAGCACGGTGACCTCGTGCCCGGCCTCGGCCAGCCCCCGAACCAGGTAGCAAAGCGTCGTCTCAGCCCCGCCCGGACCTGCCACCTGCTGCCTGAGCACAATGATGCGCATCAACCTCTCCGGGGGGAAAAGTCCGCGGGAGTCAGTCCTATCCCCCACCCTTAGCCGGAGCCGGAACGGAGCGTGGAGGGAGAGGCCGGAGACCCGGCATCCCCTGGGCCACCCCATCCGGCGTCCCGCTGCTTCCGCATTTCCCCTACAACCTCTTCGGGAGTCAACTCGGTGAGGCAGCGGCTCACCTTGCTGCCGTCGCAGCCAGCCCTCCCGCAGGGCTGGCAGTCCCAGCCCTTTTTGATGACCAGATGGCCTGCGCCCCAGGGCCGCCAATTATAGTCGCCGGTGGGTCCGAAGAGGGCCACTGCCGGAGTGCCCACCGCCGCCGCCAGGTGCATGGGGGCACTATCCACCCCAAAGAACAGGCGGGCCTGGGCGATGATGACCCCCAGCTCCTTTAAGGTTAACTGCCCCACCAGGATTTTGGGCCGGACCCCACAGACCGTCAGGATCTCCCGCAGCAGTTCCTGCTCCGAGGCCGCCCGGGAGCCGGTGACCACCACGGGAAGCCCCCACTCCTCTTCCAACGCCTCCATGACCCGGGCATAGCCTGCGGGGGTCCAGCACTTAAACCCCCAGTTGGCCCCGGGGTGGACCACCGCGTAGCCCTTTTCCGTCAGATTGAGGTCAGCCAGCCGTTTTCTCACCCGGCTTTCCACCTCGGGGGGCCAGGAAAAAGCCAGTCGGGGGTCTTTCGGTTCAAGGCCCAACGCCCGCAGAGCCTCCAGATTTTGCTCCACCATATGCAGCCGCACAGACGGGGTGACCAGACGGGTGAAGCAGCCCCACCGCTGCCAGAAGGGCTGGCGGTAGCGGGAAAACCCCACCCGCTCCCGGGCGCCGCTGGCCCAGGCCAGGAAGGCTCCCCGGTCGCCGCCGGACAGCTCCAGGGCCAGATCGAACCGCTGCTGACGCAATTCCCGGAGGAGGCGCCAGACCTCCCGTAAGGAGGCCCGGCGCCGGTCCAGCACATAAAGCCGGTCAAGGCCTGGTAGCCCGGCCACCATTTCCTCGGTCCCCCGGGGAACCAGCATACTCACCTGGGCTGCAGGCCACGCCTCCTTGATGGCGCCGATGACCGGGGTGCTCACCAGCACGTCGCCGGGCTGTTTCAGTTTGAGGATCAGAACGCGCTTATACGTCAAGCTCGCCTCCCCCGGCCTGGGGTCCCTGGGCCACCCCCCGTTTGGAGGTACGGATGAAATCCAGCAGATGCACCACCTCAGGGGTAGCCGGCACTTCCGCCTCCACCCGGGCCACCGCCCGCCTCAGGTTCACCCGGCTCAAAAACAGGATCCGAAAGGCTTGGCGCAAGGGGGTGATTTGAGCGGCGCTGAATCCCGCCCGTTTCAACCCCACCAGGTTCAGGGTGCGCACGGTGTGGGCGCCGTCCATAATGCAGTACGGCGGCACATCCCGGGAGGTGCGGGACCCGCCCCGCATGAGGGCCAGGGTCCCCACCCGGCAGAACTGGTGAATGACGCACAGACCGGAAATGTAGGCCCGGTCCGCCACCTCCACATACCCCCCCACCAAGGCGCCGTTTACCACAATGACGTCATCCCCCAATTGGGCATTGTGGGCCAAGTGGCTCAAGGCCATGAGAAAGCAGCGGCTCCCCACCCGGGTGGCGCTGCCGGGTTTGGTTCCCCGATGGATGGTGACATATTCCCGGATGATGGTGTCGTCGCCGATGATGGTGTAGCTCTCCCCGCCCTGAAAGGCATAATCCTGGGGCTCATGTCCCACCACGGCGCCGAAGCCGATGTGGCAGCGGGCCCCGATGGTGGTGTAGGGGCCGATATAGGCGTTGGCCAACAGGCGGGTGCCCGGGCCGATGCGGCTGGGCCCCTGGATGATGACGCCGGGGCCTACCTCCACCCCGGCCCCCAATTCCACCTCGGGGGCGATCCTGGCCGTCGGATCAATGACCATGCCGGTCCTTTCTCAACGCGGGTTTGACTGCAGAAGGAGGGGGCGAAGACCCGGGCCTTGCCTCCCTCCCTTCCCACCGCCGTGCCCGGGTCTGAAGAAGGGAGGAGGAAGAAGGCGGGAAGCGCCGTCCCTCCTCGGTTCTCTCAACGGCTTTCCCTCAGCATCTCCTGGAGATAGGCGTATTTGAGAAACGTGTACATGGCGGCCAGCCGCGCCAGGGTAAAGCCCAAGCCGCCTTCCAGGACTCCCAGCCGCAGGAGGTAGGACTTCAGGAAGGCCCCCCAAGGCCGCCATACGGCCTCGCCGGGGCGGGGCCGCCGCCCCTGCTTGGCCATCTCCGTGGCGGCCAGCCAGGCGTAACGGTCCATGCGGCGCACATAGTCCCGGACCCCGTCATAGGTATAATGTTCCAGGGGCGTCTGCAAGCGGCCCACCGAACCGGTGACCCGCACTTCCTCATGCACCTCCCGCTCCACAAAGCGGCCGGCCTCCCGGCGAAAGAGGCGCAGGGTCAGATCCGGGTACCAGCCCCCCCAGCGCACCCAGCGGCCGCCGAAGTAGTTCTTTCTGGCCACCCGATAGCCGGCCTGCGGTCCGTCGGCCGCCACCACCGCCCGGATTTCCTCCCCCAGCGCCGCCGGCACCCGTTCGTCGGTGTCGAGGCTGAAGACCCAACGGCCCCGCGTTTGGTCCAAGGCGAAGTTCTTGGTGGCCCCGAAGCCCTGCCAGGCGGTGGTAAAGACGCGGTCCGTGAAGCGCCGGGCCACCGCCACGGTGGCGTCGGTGCTGCCGGTGTCCACCACCACGATTTCATCGGCGAAGGCAGCCGACTCCAGGCAGGGGCCCAGGTTAGCCTCCTGGTTCAGGGCGATGATGAAGACGGAGAGACGGGGCATGGTGGTCAGGGGCGGGCGGCTTGCGGTGCCCGGCCGGCGGCCCCCCGGAGCTGGCCGAAGGCAAACCCCCAGGCCAGGCGGCGGCCCGCCACCCGCTTACACGGGTTTGGCCTCCTCGACGAGCATCACCGGGATATCATCCCGGATTTCGTAGAGAAGCCGACACCGGTCGCAGATGAGGCCGTCCTCCTCCGGGGTGAGCCGAAGCTCCCCCTTGCATTGGGGACAGACCAGGATTTCCAGGAGTTCCTTGCTGATGGCCATGGCGTTTCCCCCTCAAGTTCTGGCACGTCCCCGGGCCGGGGGAAATACCCGGCAGGGCCAGCACCTAATATCCTATCAGCTCCGGGCCGGTCGGCTCAAGAGATTCCTTATGGCCTCCTGGACCGCCGCCACGTGGAGCTCCGCCAGGCAGCGGGCATGGCCGCAGCGGCGCTGGAAGCAGGGGCTGCATTCCAGCTGCAGCCGCACGATTTCGTGCCCTGCCCCGAAGGGGCCGGTCCGCCAGGGCGCGGTGGGGCCGAACAAGGCCACCACCGGCGTGCCCAGGGCCGCAGCCAGGTGCATGGGGCCGGTATCCGTGGTGACCGCCACTCTGGCTCGCCTAAAGAGCGCCGCCAGTTCCCCCAGGGTCGTCTCCCCGGCCAGGGTGAGCAGGGGCCTTTGCACCCGGGCCGAAATGGCGGCGGCCAGGGCCCGGTCAGCGGCGCTGCCGGTTAAGGCCACCGTAAATCCTTGCGCGGCCAACCAGTCGGCCACCGCCGCCCAACCCGCGGCCGGCCAGAGCTTGGTGACCCAGCGGGCCCCCGGATGCAGGACGATCAGACCCTGGCCCCCTGGAGGCCCTGATTCGCCCCCGGAATCGGCCGCCAAGTGCTCCAGGCGAAAGCGCGGGGGAGCCGCGGGTGCGCCCAGGTAATGGGCCACGTTGAGATAGCGTAAGACCGCGTGGGCCTCGGGGTCGAAGGGTGCCAGGCGTTCGGTCAGGGGCAGGTAGCTCCCTTCCCGGGTCCGGTCATAACCCACTTTCCGGGCACTCCGGGCCAGGGCCGTCCACAAGGCGCTCTTGAGCAGCCCCTGAAGATCAACTACCAGGTCAAAGGTCTCCCGGCGCAGACGCCTGGCCAACCTGAGGGCGGCCGCCAGCTCCCGGCCCCAACCCGGCCTTCCCGGACGCACCCGGGGCGCGGCCCAGACCCGGTCCAGTGCCGGATGCCCGGCCAGCACCGGGGCATAGGTCTCCTCCACCAGCCAGGTTATCTCGCCCTGGGGGAAGGCCTGCCGCAGGGCCTCCAGGGTGGGCAGAGCATGGATGACGTCTCCCAGGGCGCTGAGCTTGATGAGGAGAAGGCGGGGATGGCCGGCGGCCGGCGGGCTCATGGCCTCACCCTTGTCCCAAATCGTTCAGGATCCAATCCGCCGCCGCCGCCAGATCGGCCACCACCGCCCGGGGTTTGAGTTCCCAGGCGGCGGAAAAAAACTCATACTCCCCCAAACCGTAGCCGGTGAGCACCAGAATCCCTTGGGCGCCCGCCGCGGCGGCGGTGCGGATATCCACGTGGCGGTCGCCCACCAGATACGAGCGGCCCAGGTCCAGATTATGCTGCCGGGCCGCCTGCTCCAGGAGCCCCGGCCGGGGCTTGCGGCAGGGGCAGCCCTCCTCCGGTCCGTGCAGGCAGGCATAAATGCCGTCCAGCCGGGCCCCCTCCCGGGCCAGGAGGTCCACCATTTTCTCGTGTACCGCGGTCACCAGGGCCGGGGGGAAATATCCCCGGGCGGCCCCGGATTGGTTGGTGACCACCAGGACCTTGACCCCGGCCTCGTTGAGGCGGCGGATGCCGGCGGCGCTGGCCGGCAGGAGCCGAAAGCGACTGAGGTGGTTGATATAGCCCATCTCCTCGTTGATGGTGCCATCCCGGTCCAGAAACACCGCGGGGGTGCGAAGGAGGCTCATCTTTCCCCCTGGGTGGCCCCGGAGGCAAGTTCGGCCTGGGAAATCTGTATCCACTGCAGGGCGGCGGCCGCCACCTCTGCGGCGCTGACGGCCGTCAGGCAGGCATAATCCTCGGCACAGGTGCGCGCCAAACAGGGGCTGCAGGCCGGGGGGTGAGAAATGACCGTGGCCCGGGGCGTAAACGGCCCGGTGGCCCGAGGGTTGGTGGAGCCGAACACGGCCACCACCGGCACCCCGAGGGCTGCGGCGGCATGCATCAGGCCGGAGTCGTTGGTGACCAGCACCGCCAGCCGAGCCAGCACTGCCAGGGCCTGGCGCAGAGTCGTCCGGCCCGCCAGATCGACCAGCGGCACCGTCGCTGCCTGGGCCACGGCAGCCGCACTCTCCCGGTCTTCGGGCCCCCCCAGCAGCACCGGGCAGGCTCCCGCCCGCTCCGTCAACTCCCGGGCCACCTGGGCGAAGCGGTCCGCCGGCCAGCGCTTGGCCGGCCCGTAGGCGGCCCCCGGCGCCAACCCCACCAGGGGACCCTGCCCTGACAATCCGAGGCGCTCAAGCAATTCCCCGGCCTCCCGGACTTCGGCCGGGGCCAGATAAACCCGGGGCACGGTCAGATCCCCCTCCCCCACCTCGCCGAAGGCCCGCAACACCCCCAGATAGTAATACACGGTGTGCAGCTCCTGGAGCGCCTCCCGGCCCAGCACCACCCGGGTGAGCAGCAGGCTGCGGCCGTCCGCGGCGTAGCCCACCCGCGCCCTGGCCCCGGCCAGAAACAGGGAGAGGGCCGCCGCAAAGGAATTGGGGAGGGCCACCCCCAGATCAAATTTGCCCCGCTGCTGCAAATACCAGCCCAATTTTCCCGGGCCGGCGGGCCAGCTCAGGGTTTCCGCCACCAAGGGGTGGCCGGCAAACAGGGGCGCCACCCGGGGCGCCGCCATCACGCTGATGGAGGCCTGGGGGAAGCGTTTTCGCAGGGCTGCCATCACCGGCAGGGCCATGACCGCATCCCCCAGCCAGTTGGGAGCGCGCAGGAGGATCCGGAGCACTTCCTCCCGCTTCGGAAGCGGCCGCCCGCGGCAACGCAGACTCTCCCAAGCCCGCACCACCGCCGGCGGCGGGGGCAGCGAGCCGCGGCCCCGGAGATTCGAAGCTCCAGGGGCGGGGCGGGCAGGTTCTCCATGAGGCCCTTCGGCAGGAGACAGTGGTGCCGGCCCTCCCCCAAAGGGGCCGGCGCCTTCCCGGCCCACCAGCTCCTCCACCCGGGCCCCCAAAGGTTCCCAGGGCTCCAGGCAGGCGGCCACCTCCAGGACCAGAAGCGGCAGGCCCGCGTCCCAAATCTCCCCCAGACGGGCCCAATCCTTGGCGGTGGTGATGAGGGCTTGGGCGCCTCCGGCCTGGGCCGCCGCCAGGAGCTGCGACAACTCAGCCGCCGTATAAGGGTGATGGTCAGGGAAGCTGCGCCAGCCGGCCAGCGGGGTGCCCAAAGCTGCCAGGGATTCCAGAAACACTTCCGGCCGCGCCAAACCGGCAAAAGCCAGACAGGGCGTCTCCGAGAGCAGGGACAGCGGCAGAGAGGCGCCGCCGGGAAAGCGTCTCAGCCCCACCGGAAGGATCGACGCGGTGAGGACATCCTGGTGGGGAAAGCGGGCGGTGAAGCGGCTCAAGGTCTCTTGGTGCCGCTCCGGCTGAAAGCGGGTGAGCACCAGCACATCAGCCAAAGCCAGGATATCCGGGGGCTCCCGCAGGGGCCCGGCCGGCAGCAGCAGGCCGTTTCCCAAAGGCGACTCGGCATCCAAAAGCACCAAGTCCAGGTCCCGGTGCACCTGAAAGTGCTGGAACCCATCATCCAGGAGAAACAGGTCCGGGGCGTGGCGGCGCCAGGCGGCCAAACCGGCCTCATACCGGGAAACCCCCGTATAGACCGGGACTCCCGGGAGCTCCCGGGCCAGGGAATAGGCCTCGTCGCCCACCTCCGGAGGTCGGAAGTAGAGGGTTTGCCCGTCGGAAAGACAGGTGGCCGCAATACGGCGGCCGCCGTAGCCCCGGCTTAACACCGCCACTTTGAGGCCCCGGCGGGTAAACTCCCGGGCCAGGTGAACCACCAGGGGGGTCTTGCCGGTGCCCCCTACGGCGAGGTTGCCCACGCTCACCACCGCCGCCGGCAGCCGTCTGGCCTGCCATGGACGGCGCCGATAAAAGGCGCGGCGGGCCTTAGCCCCCAGCCCGTAGGCCGCCGCCAATCCCTGGGCCACCAGACCTAAGAAAGGGGAAGAAGGAAGCCCCAGGCGGGCAGCCAACGGCGCCCCGATCTGGTTTCCCCGGAGCTGCATGGGAAGGGAAGGGGATGGAAGGGTCATGACGGAAAAACCAGAGATTCCCTTCAACTCCGAACCAACCGGGGATACGCCACCGCTTCGGTGGGCAGGGCCTCCTCCGGGGCGAACTGCAATTGGTAGAGCCGCTGGTAAAGGCCGCCTCGCTCCAGGAGTTCGGCATGGGTACCCATTTCCACGATGCGGCCCGCCTCCAGCACGATGATCCGGTTGGCCAGCCTGACCGTGGACAGGCGGTGGGCGATGACCAGCGTGGTGCGCCCCACCACCAGGCGGTCCAGGGCTTGCTGCACCAGACGCTCCGATTCCGAGTCCAGCGAAGAGGTGGCCTCGTCCAGAATCAGGATGGGGGGATCTTTCAGAATAGCCCGGGCGATGGCCAGGCGTTGCTGCTCTCCTCCCGACAGGCGCACCCCCCGCTCGCCGATGACCGTATCCAGCCCCGCCGGCAGCGCCTGTACAAAGTCCCAGGCATAGGCATGGTGAAGAGCCGCGACAATCTTCTCCTCCGAAGCGGTGGGCCGGCCGTAGGCCACATTAAAGCGCACCGTTTCATTGAACAGGAAGGTCTGTTGGGTGACCACCCCGATCTGACCCCGGAGGGAAGCCAAGGTGACGTCCCGGATGTCCACCCCGTCAATGAGCACCGCGCCGTGGGTGACGTCGTAAAAACGGGGCAGCAGGCTCAAGAGCGTGGTTTTCCCGGCCCCGCTGGCGCCCACCAGCGCCACCATCTCGCCTTTCCCCACAACAAAGGAGATGTCCTGCAAGACCGGCTGGTGCTCATAGGCAAAAGAGACCTTGTCATAGCGGATCTCACGCGACATGGGGGGAAGGGGGCGCGCCCCCGGCCGATCCTGGATGACCGGCTGCTGATCCAGGAGGCCGAAGACCCGTTGGGCTGCGGCTAAACCTTCCTGAACCGTGTTGTGCACACTCGTCAGCCCCTTGATGGGAGGGTAAAGCAAGAGCAAACCCGCCAGGAAGGAGAAGAACGTGCCCGGGGTGGAATAGCCCTGGATGACATTGTAGCCGCCGTAGATGATAATGCCGGCCATGCTCAGGGAGCCGAGGAAATCCATGAGGGGCGAGGAGAGGTTGCGGAGCACCGCCTGCTTCAGCCGGATGCGGAGAAATTTCTGATTGACGGCCCGGAAGCGGGCGATCTCAAAATCCTCCCGGGCAAAGGCCTTGACAATGCGCTGCCCGGAAAAGTTTTCCTGCATCAGGCTTTTGAGTTCCGCCATGTTCACCTGGGAAGCGGTGGACAGCTTGCGGAGCCGCCGACTCAGGGTGAACACGAGGAAAGCCGCCAACGGCAGCACCGCCACCGCCAGCAGGGCCAGCCGCCACTCCCGGTAGAAAATCACCCCGATCAGGCCCACCACGGTGAAGGCGTCCCGGAAAAAGGTGGTGATCACCCGGGTGACCGAATCCTGGAGCAGCATGACATCAAAGTTGATGCGGCTCATCAGGGTGCCGGTGGACTGGTGGTCGAAGAAAGCGTGGGGCTGGCGCTGCAGATGGGCAAAGACCTCCTCCCGCAGGCGGGTGGTGGTGCTGTAGCCCACGTAGTTCATTTGGTACGTGTGCAGAAAACCCAGCACCCCTTTGGCCAGGTATAGGCCCACCACCAGCCCCGGCAGCCGGTACAGCATGTCCAGGTCCCGGTTGAAAAACACCTTGTCCAGCACCGGCTTCACCACATACGCCAAAAGGGCCGTGAGTCCGGAAACGCCAATCATGGCGGCGATGGCCACCACAATGCGCAGCCAATAGCCCCGCACGTAACCCAACAGCCGCAAATATAACCGCAGATCTTCCTTCATTCCCAACCCGGCTAAAGAAGACAAGTTTAAGGTAAGAATATCCCACTTGCCGGATTTTTTCCATGGATTTCGGCCCGGCCGAAAGGAGGTCCGCCAGGGGTTTCAATCCGCCGTCCCCCGACTTGACAGGCCTCCAGCGGCCACTTGCAAGGCCCAGTCCAGAGAACTTCCCCCGGCGGACACACGGGCGGGACCGGGGCGCCGGGGGAGGCCAAACCGTGCGGGAGGGATCAGCGGAGGCGGTCGCTTGCGGGGTTTTGGGGCTCATCCGGCCTGGACACCTTCTTATGCAGGGCAAGGACCGCCCGGCGGCCCAAAAACCATCTGACCACCATGGCGACCCCCACCGCTCCGCCCAAAAACAAACTGCCCCATGCAAATCCGGTCATGTCCGCCTCAGGATAAGGTGATCACCTTGTCGGCCAGGTGCATATGGGTCACAATATCCAGCATGTTGGTGGTTTCGCCCACCGCCTTTTCTTTCAGGAGCCCCAAATGGTTCAGGCAGGTGCCGCATACCAGCACCATGACGCCGCCGGCCGCCAACGCCGCCAGCTCCGCCAGCACCGGGGAACCGGCCACCGCCAGCCGCACCCCGGAGTTCACCAAGACCAAGGCCCACAGGTCCCGGCCCATTTCCGTTAGCGTCCCCAGGAAATTGGCCAACAGTCGGCTTCCCAGCTCGTCATCGCCCCGCCCCAGGCGGTCGGCGGCAACGAGCACCAGGATTTTCTGGCCCGGACGCGCCTCCTGCTGAATCCGGCTTTGCTCTCCCGGCCCCTGCCGCCGGCCGCACACGAATAGCGTCTCCTGCTCCGATGAGATCTCCACTTGAAAACCGGCCCGGGCCAGGAAACGGCTCACATTTTCCTGGGCCGCGGGGTTATCCACCAGTACGGTGATCGCTTCAACCCCGCCGTCCTCCACCAGTTCCTTCGTTTTCAGCACCGGGTTGGGGCAGGCCAGCCCCCGGCAGTCCAACCGCGTTTCTTTCATTAAGGTGCATCCTTTCTGAAGGGTGGGTTTCTCAATGCGCAGATGACCCAACTATCCCGAGCCGGGGGACCTGCATTCCCGCCGGCAATTGACCGGCTTCCGGGACCAAACGGAGCCGGTGCGTCTTCGGAAATCAGGGACGGGCGGGCCCGCAGGGAAAAAAGCGAGACAAAGGCTGAAGGACCCGGCGGCAAAAGGCGGGAGGAAGCCGGAGGTGCCGCTCACTCCGAAAGCGCCGGCCCGGCGGCCCTACACCCGTCAGCCTGGAATTCAGGAGCCTTGCCCAGACCCCGGAAACCGTATTTTCACGATTTCCGCGGGTGAATGGGCGCCGTCGGCGGCATCACACGATCACCTCCTTCCCACCGGACCTATGTTGTAAGCATAAAAAAGTGCCCCAGAAATGCAAGGGTTTTTCGGCCGGCGCCCTGCGGGAGGAGGCCCCGAGCGAGACCCTTGCCCGTTGCCCCGGCCGGGCGCCACCACCCCTCCCGCCCCCCCGGATTCGCCCCAGGGATGGCCTCCTGATTGACAAAGCCTTGCAGGCTGAAGAAAATGCTGGCAAACTTTGCCGGGTAAGAAGGATTCCCCATGCTCGTACTCGTCCTGGCGGTATTGGTGCTCTGGCTGTGGCCCGCCGGCCCCTTCGCCGATCTGCCCCCCAAACGCCTGCCGCCGTCTTTGCCGCCTCTCCCCGAGACCAGGCTGCCCTACTACCAGCTTCCCGCCAGCCTCACCCTGTGCGGGGTGCCGGTGCCCTTGGAGGAAGCGACGGTCCGGGAGGGCCTGGACCGGGAATTCACCATCGTGGTCTGGAGCCGGGCCCAAACCCTCATGTGGCTCAAACGGGCCCACCGCTATTTCCCCGAAATCCAGGCAAGGATCCGGGCCCACCACCTGCCAGAGGACTTAAAGTATGTGGTCCTGATTGAAAGCGACCTCAGGGCCACGGCCCGCTCTCCCGCCGGCGCCGCCGGTCCCTGGCAGTTCATGGCCCCCACGGCCCAGCGGTTTCAGCTCAAGGCCACCGACCAGATTGATGAGCGGCTGGATTTGGGCACCGCCACTGAGGCCGCCCTCAGGTATTTGAAATTCCTTTACCAGCAGTTCAAAAGCTGGCCCTTGGCCCTGGCCGGCTACAACGTTGGGGAAGGGCGCCTCCAAAAGGAGCTGGCGGCCCAGGGGGTGGACGACTACTGGCGGCTGGCCCTGCCGGAGGAAACCGAGCGGTATGTGTATCGGGTGCTGGCCGCCAAGGTGGTGCTGGAAAACGCCCCCTATTACGGCTATGAGGTGCCGGAAAGCGACCTTTACCCCCCGCTGCAGGCTGATGAAGTGGTCCTCCACACCGCCCAGGCGGTCTCGGTGCGAGGCTTGGCCGAAGCCGCGGGCACATATTACCGGGCCTTCAAGCAACTGAATCCCTGGATCAAAGGGCTCTCCTTGCCTCCCGGGAGCTATCGCTTGAAGGTCCCCAAGGGAGCCGCACCGGCCTTCTATGAGGCCGCCGCCCGGGGGCTGCCGCCGGCTCCCGCCCCGGCACCGCCCGCGGGGCCGAAATCCAACGGTCCGGCCCGGCGGAAATGAGCTTAACCTTTGCAGCCCAATCCCCTCACCTCTGGGGCCGGGGCAAAAGCGCAGGCAAGACCCGGGGGAGACCGGCACCTCTGATTCCCCGCAATGCCATCTTAAACGGAGCAGCCTATGTCCTTTGAGGCCCCGGAACCGGTTGACCTCCTCCTCACCGGCGCGGTGGTTTTGACCCTGGACGGGGGCCGGCAAACCTTCGCCCCCGGCGGCGTGGCGGTGAAAGGCAACGCCATCGCCGGGGTGGGTGCGGCCTCCGAGATGACCGCGGCCTTCCGAGCTCAGCGGCACCTGGACTACCCCCAGGGCCTTATCCTCCCCGGCCTCATCAACGCCCACACCCACGCCGCCATGGCGCTGTTTCGGGGCCTGGCCGACGACCTGCCCCTGGAGGACTGGCTGAACAGCCACATTTTCCCGGCCGAGCGCCACCTCAACCGGGAATTGGTGTATTGGGGGACCAAACTGGCGGTGGCGGAAATGCTGCTCTCCGGCACCACCTGCTTCTGCGACATGTACCTGTTCGCCGATGCGGTGGCCCAGGCCGCGGCGGAAACCGGCATCCGGGCGGTGGTGGGGGAGGTGCTCTATGACTTTCCCTCTCCTAATTACGGGCCGCCGGCTGAAGGATTACGCTTCAGCGAACACCTGTTTGCCGCGTATGCCACCCACCCCCGAGTGCGGGTGGCCGTCATGCCCCATGCCGTGTACACCTGCTCCCCCGATCTCCTTGCCGAGGCGGGGGAGTTGGCGGCCCGCCTGGGAACACTGCTGGTCACCCATCTGTCCGAAACCGCCAAGGAGGTGGCGTACTGCCAGGCAGCCTACGGCCTCACGCCGGTGGGTCACCTGCATCGATTGGGTCTGCTGCACCACCGCCTGTTGGCGGATCATTGCGTGGTCCTCAGCGAGGCCGACCGGGAGCTTTTCGCCGCCTCCGGGGCCGGGGTGGCCCATTGCCCGGAGTCCAACATGAAGCTGGCCAGCGGCATCGCCCCGGTAGCCGACCTCCTGCAGCGGGGTGTGCCGGTGGGTCTGGGCACCGACGGCTGCGCCAGCAACAACAATCTGGACCTCTTCCAGGAGATGGACACCGCCGCCAAACTGCAGAAGGTTCACCTCCTGGATCCCACGGTCCTGCCGGCGCCCACCGCCCTCTCTCTGGCCACCGAATTGGGCGCCCGGGTCTTGGGCTGGGACCGGGAGGTGGGGCGCCTGGCCCCGGGATACCGAGCCGATCTGGTGGTGTTGGACCTGGATCAGCCCCACCTCACCCCGCTGTATGATCCATATTCCCAGGTGGTTTATGCGGCTCGGGGAGCGGATGTGCGCACCGTCCTGGTGGACGGCCGCATCCTGGTGAAGGATGGAGAACTGGTATCCTTTGACCTGGAGGAAACCCTGGGCAAAGCCAGGGAAGTGGCGGGCATCATCCGTCAGAATTACCGCTGAGCAAGCCAACCGCCACAGCAGCCTAATAAAACCCGGCAACCGGAGGGCGTGAGGAGAGGAGGGGCAGAAACAGGGCCCTCCTCAGCTCCGGGCGATGATGAAGACTCCGAGGCAGGTGATGAAAATGCCGGCCAGGCGGGTCAGGGTGACGTTTTCCCCAAACAGGTGCCAAGCCAGAACCGCGGTGAAGACATATCCCAAGGAGATCATGGGATAGGCATAGCTCACCTCAGCCTTGGCCAGGACCACGAGCCACACCAGAAAACCCGAGCCATAACAAAGGAGGCCCAGCAGGACATAGGGGTTGAGGGCGGCCCGGAGGAAGACCGCCCCCAGTTCCGGAGCGGTGAGGGCGAAGTTGCCCATCTTTGACATGCCAAACTTCAGGGACAACTGCCCGGCCACATTGAGCATGACATCCAGGAGGATGAGGCCGAGGACCACATACTTGGCCATGAGCACAACCTTTCCGAGGAAGGTCCGGGGACCGGGGTGAGGAACACCAAGTCCTCCCCCCGGCCATTCTTACCGGTGGTTTACCGTTAACCTGTAATAGTGAAAAAAATTCCCTGGCAATGCAAGCAAATAATGCCCGCCCGGCCGCGGCCCGTTTGGATCCGAGGACCAAGCTGGCCGTCTTGGCCTTGAGCTTTGCCGCCGCCCTTTTGCCGGAGCATCCCGCAGTGGCCGCCGCGGCTTTGGGGGTAATCCTTGGGCATGCGGCGTGGGCCGGGGCGCTCGGGCGGGTGTATCAGATGCGCTGGCTGCTGGCGCCGCTGGCCGTATGCACCGTGGCGATTTGGGGCCTGCTGGCCCAAGGGCCCACGGTGCTGTTCTGGCGGGTGAGCATGGAATCCCTGGCCTTCGGGTTGGCCACGTTCCTGAAGCTGGCCGCCATGCTGGTGGCCGGCCTGACGTTTCTGGCCGCCACTTCGGTGGAGGAGCTTTTTTTGGGGCTGGTCAAGCTCAAAGTCCCTTACCCTGCTGCCTTTGCCTTCGCCTTGGCCCTGAGATGGGCCCCGGAAGTGCTGGCCACCGCCCGCCGGGTCAAGCAGGCCCAGGAAGTGAGGGGGCTCACCCTGGCAGCTGCCGGCCCCTGGGCGAAACTGAAGCGCTATTTGCCCCTGCTGATCCCCATCTTTCTCCTGACCCTGAAGCGCAGCCAGACGGTGGCCCTGGCCCTGGAGGCCCGGGGCTTTCAGGCCAGCCCCCGGCGCACCTATCTGCTGGAGCTGCGCTTTTCCTGGCGGGACGTCGCGGCCCTGCTTCTGGCAGCCTTGGCGTGCGGGGCGTTCGCGGCCCTGCACCTCTTGCATCTGGATCGGCTTCCCGGCCTGCAGCTGCCGTAAAAAGGGCACCACGCATGGAGTGCCCCCCGCCTGAATCCGCACCCCTTGTGCACCGCGCCGGACCCGCCGTATCCTCAAGCGTGCGCCCGTTGTCCCCACCCCGGTGGCGGCAAAAGTTGCCGACAAACTCACAGGGGACGGTCTCCCGACCAAGCCCCGGGGCCCTTTCGGTCAGACCGGCACAGACTTTGCTAAAATTTCGGCAGGAGGTCGCCATGGTATCCCTGATTCCCGGACTGGAAAAGACCCTGGCTTATTGGCGTCCCCAGGGGACGGTTTCCCCCGAGGCCGGGTTCGCCGCGATGCTGACCGCGCTTTCACCCCCCGCCACTCCGGCCCCCCCGGCGGCGGCCACCTATCAGGTGCAGCCTGGGGACAATCTCAGCCGCATCGCCAAAAAGCTGGGCTACCCTGATCCCCTGGCGCTGGCCCGGTGCAACGGTTTGCAAGACCCCCATCTTTTGCGCCCAGGGCAGGTGCTCACCTTGCCCGCCACCTCGGAGGTCCCCGGCGCCAGCCGACGCCAGCCGGGCCTTGCACCATCGGGAGGGACCGCCAACCCTGCCGTTGCCACCGGCAGGGGCCGCGCCACCCTGGTCACCGCCTCCTGGTATGGTCCCCGCCATCACGGCCGTCTCATGGCCAACGGCCAACCCTTCGATATGTCGGCCCACACCGCCGCCCATCGGACCCTTCCTTTGGGCACCCGTCTCAAGGTCACCAATCCCCAAAACGGCCGCTCCGTCACCGTGGCCATCACCGACCGGGGTCCCTTTATACCCGGCCGCTCCCTGGACCTATCCCTGGGAGCCGCCCAACAACTGGGAATGGTGGAAACCGGCGTGAGCCGCTTGTACATCGAACCCCTCTCCGGTTGACCCACCCCGCTCCCGCCGCTCGAGAAATACCCGCCGGGGTGGCCAGCTGGCCGGCAACATGCCGCCGGCCAGCCCTCAGGCCCGCTCTTCCTCCACCTGCTGGCGAAAGGCGGCCACGGCCTTGGGGATGAGCCGGCGGATGAACACCCGCCGGTCCAGGGGGGAAAGGTGCTGATAGGTGGGAAAATCTGGACAGCCGGGGTCTAAGACGGGGGTTTCCCGGGAAAATCCTGCGCTTTGGTTCCAGGCCTCCCGCACCAGGCCGATGATGGCGGTATCTTCGCCGGGCACCTGCACCACCCAACCCAAGCGACGCATCACCTCAAATCGCACCCGGTCCATGAGGGCAAAGGCCACGTCCATTATTTTCAACTTGACGGCGGAGTCCAGGTCATCCAGCCGGAAGCGCACCGAGCCGCCCAGCCCCATGGCCCCCATCACCAGGTCGAACATCGCATAGAGGTTTTCTTCCCCCGGGGTGGCCAAAAAGAGGAGCGTGGACGGACTCACATCCTTCAGGCGGGTGTCCAGACCGAACTGCTCCTGAAAGCGCCGCAGCCAGGAACCGAAGCCCTTATCCGCCATGAGCTTCAGGCGGAAGCGATCCAGGTCCACCAATTCAGCCATGGCGATCTTCTTGGGAGGGGTTCTCCCGGAGCGGGTTGGCCATCCTCAGCCCCGCCAGCAAATACTGGATGCCCGAGATTGCGGTCAGCAACCCCACCATGACAAACCAGCCCTTGAGAACGTCCCCGGGAACGGGCCACTGCCGGGCCGCCAGCACCAGGAAGACGGTGATCATCTGGCCGGCGGCTGCCGTCTTGCCCGCCAGGGTGGGACGGATGACCACCGGGTAGTCGAAGAGTTTGAGCAGCAGCGCCCCCAGCACCAGCACCGCGTCCCGGCTGATGACCAACACGGTGAGCCAGGAAGGTACCAGGCGATAGATGCTCAGGGTGACAAAACTGCTCACCAGGAGCAGTTTGTCCGCCAGCGGGTCGAGAAAGGTGCCTAAGGGAGAGCGCTGCTCCCAGTGACGGGCGATGAGCCCGTCAGCCAAATCAGAGAGGCTGGCCAGCACAAAGACCGCCAAGGCCGGAGGGTATCGCTTCTGGATCAGGAGAATAACGAACAACGGCGTCAGCAGAATGCGGGCCAGGGTAATGAGATTTGGCACCGTCAGGCTGGAATTGGCAGGGGGATGCTCTGGCATGATGCCCACCACCTTACCACAAAATCTGCCGCCGAAAAACCGCCAAGGGCCGGGTTGGCGTCAGGTGCGGAAGAAATCCTCCAAGAGGGCAGACAGCAATGAAGTTTCGGCCGGGTGCAGCCATCGGACCTCCGGGTCGGCCCGAAACCAGGTAAGCTGGCGCTTGGCGTAGCGCCGGGTCTCGGTTTTGATGCGCGCCACCGCCTCAGCAAGACTCACCTCTCCATGCAGGTGGGCAATGAGTTGCCGATAGCCCAAGGCTTGCAAGGGCTTGAGGTGGGAAGGATAGCGGCTCAGCAACCCCCGCACTTCTGCCAGCCAGCCTTGGGCCAACATGGCCTCCACCCGCGCGTCGATGCGGGCGTAAAGCTCCGGGCGGGGCAGCGCCAGACCGATCTTCAAGGTTTCATAGGGACGATCGGCGAAGCGATGCCCGGCCCTCAGGATGCTGATGGGCGTGCCGCTCCCCTCCACCACCTCCAGGGCCCGTAAAATCCGGTAGGTGTCTCCGGGTGCCAGGCGCCCGGCGGTATCGGGGTCCAAGCGGGCCAAACGCCGGTACAAGGCCTCCAGGCCCTGGGCGGCCAGTTCCTCTTGCAGGCGCCGGCGGACCTCCGGGTACTTGCCGCCGTCGGGGAAGAGACCGCCCAGCAGCGCCTTTAAGTAGAGTCCGGTGCCCCCTACCACCAAGGGCGGCACTCCCCGCCGACCCAGCTCCGCCACAACCGCCCGCCCGTCGGCCAGGTAGCGGGCCGCGTCATAATGCTCATCTGGCGCCACCAGGTCCAGAAGGTGATGGGGCACCAAGGCCCGCTCCGCGGGGCTGGGTTTGGCCGTGCCGATGTCCAGTTCCCGATAAACCTGCAGGGAATCGGCGTTGACGATTTCAGCTCCGAGCTTGAGGGCCAGCTGCACCGCCACCGCCGTCTTGCCTGCCGCGGTGGGCCCCACCAGCACCGCCACCTTGGGTTTCGCCGCGCTCACCCCTTGGGCCGCCTGAAACTCTGATGGAGTTCAGCCAGGGGGACATGGCGCCACAGCGGCCGGCCGTGGGGGCAGTGTGAGGGTCCCCCGGCTTGGTCCAACTGGACTAAAAGGTGGGTCATCTCCTCCCGGCTCAGGCTGCGGCCGGCTTTGACGGCCCCCCTACAGGCCATGGCCAGGCGGGCCCGCTCCCTTACCGCCTCGGGTTCCGCCCCGCTCTTCACCGGGCTCATCGCCTCCACCGTCTCCAAGACCAGAGCCTCCAGATCGGCGTCCCCGAGACAGGCCGGCACCCCGGTGACCAGAAAGCTGGCCCCCCCGAAAGGCTCCAGCTCCAGACCCAGCTCGGCCAGGGTCGCAAGGTGGTTCCGGACCCACTCCGCCTGGGCGGCAGGCACCTCCACCACCCGGGGGAGGAGAAGGGGCTGCCGGGCCGGCCTGGAAGTTCCCGCTCCCAAGCGGTCATAGAGCAGGCGCTCATGGGCGGCGTGCTGGTCAATGATCACCAGGCCGCCGGGGCCCTGGGCCAGAATATAGGTCTGATGGAGCTGCCCCAGGAGCACCAGGTCCTGAAATCGGCAGCCCAAAGGGGCGGGGAGCCCGGCGGGGAGGGCAGGCGGGCTTTCGGCCAGCCCCGGGACCGTTGTCGGCCGCAAGGGTTCAGCCCGCAACGAAGCACCGGCTTCGGCGGCCAGGGGGAGGGGCAACGGCTGCCAGGCGGGCTGATAGCGCGGCGGCTCCGGAGCCAAGGGGCCCAAGCCCTGGCGCAAGGCGGCCAGGAGGAGGCCGTACACCCGGCCGCGGTCCCGAAAGCGCACCTCTGCCTTGGCCGGGTGGACGTTGACGTCCACTTCCTGGGGCGGCAGCCGCAGGGAAACCACCGCCACCGGGTGTCGGCCCCGCAGCAGCCGGCCCTGATAGACCTCCCTCAACACGGCCGCCAGGAGGCGGTCCTGCACCACTCGACGGTTCACCAGGAAGGTTTGCAGGCGAGAGGAGGCCACGGAATAGTCCGGTTCACTCACCAGTCCCCGCACCCCCCAGGGGCCCGCCTCCAGCTCGCAGGGCAAGAGGTGCCGGGCCAGCTCCGGGCCGAAGAGGGCGGCCAGACGCTCGGCCAGCGTGGCGGCCGCCGGCGCACTCACCAAGGTGCGCTGGGGGGTGGCCAGTTCAAAGTGGACTTCGGGATAGCCCAGGGCCAACTGGCGCACCACCTCCACCACCGCCGCCTGTTCGGCATCCCTCCCCCGCAAGAACTTGCGCCGGGCCGGGGTGTTGTAAAAGAGCTCCTCCACCAGCACCTGGGTGCCCACGGGGGCCGCAGCTGCAGTGGTTTCCAGGACCTGGCCGCCCCGCACCACCAGGCGGGTGCCGACGGTCTCCCCCGCCGCCCGGGTGGTGAGGGTGAGGCGAGCCACGGCCGCCAGGCTGGCCAGCGCCTCCCCCCGAAAGCCCAGGGTGGCGACGGCCAACAGGTCCTCTTCCCGGCGGATCTTGCTGGTGGCATGGCGCAGCAGGCTCAGCGGGGCCTCCTCCCGGGTCATGCCGCAGCCGTCATCCACCACCAGAAGGCGCTGCCGGCCCCCGTCCTCCAAACGGATAATGATGCTGGCCGCGCCGGCATCCAGAGCGTTTTCGATGAGCTCCTTCACCACCGCGGCCGGCCGGGTGATGACTTCGCCGGCGGCGATCTTCGCGGCGGTGGCGGGATCCAGGACCTGGATGCGTCCCATGGCGCTGCTTGCCAACCCCTTCTGCATGGTTTATTATGGAAGCCCAAGGAGGGCTGTGACCCGGTTCTTCTTAACCGCCCCGCCGGTCGCTTAAGAATCGGCCTTCTTCCGACCGGCGGGGATTATCTGCCCCCTTTGCACCACCAAGTTCTGCTGTGGACATGCGGGGCAAGCACGTTCAACCCCTCAAAGACTATACCAAAATTTCGGAGGCCAGGCCATGGCCAAGGAATCGGGGGCCCCAACCCTTACCCCCACCGAGGAACAGGTCCTCAAAGTGGCCAAGGAAATCGTGGTCAAGTTCATCGAAGTGGGTCGTCTTTCCCCCGCCTCCTTTCCGGAAACCTTCCATATGGTGATCGACACCGTGCGCCAAGCACTCAAGCGAACTTGAGGCAGGAGCGCCGGGGGCGGGCGCCGGGGAGGCCCCCCGGCCGTGTTTTCCCCTCGCGGATGTGAGGGAGACAGGGGCAAGGGGAAGGAGCCGGCGGCTTTGAGCCCTTTCCCTGCCCAGCATTTTGCGTAAGGAGGAGACATGCGGCGCAGCGGCGGCCGGGATGCCGCGACTCTGCGGCCCGTGCTCATTGAGCCCGGGTATCTGGACTTCGCCGAGGGGTCGGCACTGGTTACGTGGGGTCGCACCCGGGTCTTGTGCGCCGCCTCGGTCTTGGACCAGGTGCCGCCCTTCAAGCAGTTCACGGGCGAAGGCTGGGTCACGGCGGAATACGCCATGCTGCCCCGGTCCACCGCCACCCGGCAGGTGCGGGAGGGGCTGGCTGGCCGGGCCCGCGGGCGCTCCCTGGAAATCCAGCGCCTCATCGGCCGGGCCCTCCGGGCGGTGTGCGATCTCAGGATCTTGGGCGAGCGCACCGTGATCCTGGACTGCGATGTGTTGCAGGCGGACGGCGGCACCCGGGCGGCGGCCATCACCGGTGCCTTTGTGGCCCTGGCGTTGGCCTTGGAGCCCTTGCGCCGCCGGGAGGTCCTCCCGGCGCTTCCCCTCACCGGCCAGGTGGCGGCGGTGAGCCTGGGGCGGGTGGCCGGCAGCCTGCGGCTGGATTTGGACTATGAGGAGGACTCCCAGGCCGAGGTGGATGCCACCGTGGTGGGCACCGCCGCCGGGGAACTGGTGGAGGTGCAGGTGAGCGGGGAGGGCCGACCCTTTCCTCCGGCCCTGTTGCCGGAGCTCCTGGAACTGGCGGGAAAAGGCTTGACGGAACTTTTTCATATCCAGGAGGAGGCCTTGGCGCGGTGGCTGCCCCTGCCTTGGTAATCGCCACCAGGAATGCCGGCAAAGTCCGGGAGCTGGCGGATCTGCTGGCGGATTTGGAAGTCCGGCTGCTGAGCCTGGCGGACTTTCCCGAACTCCCCGAAATCCCCGAGGAGGGGGACACCTTTGCGGCCAACGCCGCAGCCAAGGCCCGCAAGGTGACGGCCTTAACCGGTCTGCCGGCCCTGGCCGATGATTCCGGCCTGGAGGTGGCGGCCCTGGGGGGCCGGCCAGGCGTGTATTCGGCCCGCTATGCCGCCGACCGCACTGCGCCCCGGCCTCCCAGCGACGAGGACAACTGGCGCAAGCTCCTGGAGGAGCTGGAAGGAGTGCCGCCGGAGAGGCGCCAAGCCCGCTTTGTCTGCGAGATCGCCTTGGCCCTGCCGGACGGCCGCCTCTTTAGGGCCACAGGGGACTGCCCCGGGCTGATCGCCTCTCAACCCCGGGGACATGAAGGATTTGGCTATGACCCGGTGTTTTGGCTGCCGGAATTGTCCGCCACCATGGCGGAGCTGGGATTGGCGGTGAAAAATCGCCTCAGCCACCGGGCCAAGGCCCTGGAGCAGGTCCGGGAGATCATCCGCCGCCTCAAGGAAGAAGGAGTCCTTTAGGGCTTCCCCGGTCCAGAACGCGGCCTTTAATCGCAACCAAGTCGGGACGTGGCGCAGCCTGGTGAGCGCGCGTGCCTTGGGAGCACGAGGTCGGCGGTTCAAATCCGCCCGTCCCGACCATAACCCTTACCGTCTCAGGCCAGCGCCTCGCCGGAACCAGCCGGCCGCGCTCGCTCCGGGGCAGGCCCCGTGCCCTGCCGGCGGCCAGCCGGGCCATCAACGGACCGCCTTCCCCCTAAGGTCCCGACCGCCCGGTATTGAAGCGTTCCTCCAGGTAGCGGGCCAGGGATTCCTGGAAGGCCTCGGAGGGCCAACTGCCGGAAGACTCGCACAGGATGAAGTGGGTCATTTCGTGGGCCAGCATCCCCACCCGGGCGTCCGCGACGGAAAGATAAATGGTGCGGCTGCGGGGCTCGTAAAAGGCGGGCAGGGGGCCACCCCGGACCAGGGGTTGGGAAGGGCGGCTGGGCCGCAGGGTTTCGTACTGGCGCCACACCGCCGTGGCATCGGGCAGCAGCCGGATGGTGAGCTTAACCGGAGTGGCGGGCCGGCGGTTCAGCGTGCGGCTGATCTCCGTCAGCATGGCATCGATGCGCAACGCCAGGAGGCCCACCTCCGGCGGCAATCCCGGTGCCGGGGGCGCCACCCCCATCTTGAGGGCCAGCTCTTCCAAATGGCGGCGGTGCTCATACACCAAATCCGCCTGTTGGCTGTGCAGCACCTGCACAGGGGGCCGGGGAAGGAATGGCTGGGCCCCGGCCGCGACCCGCAGGTGCCCCCCCACCAGGAGAAGCGCCAAAGCAGCCGCTATCCTTAAACAAAGGCGTAACTTCCGGCCGGGCCACCCACTCATGGTCCCATTGTCGCCCATCCTGAGGCGGCGGCCAAGTACTTTCGGGAAGCAGCGGCAACAAGGGGAAACTGCCGGCGGGCTCTCCCCGCCCCGCTGCCCTCCTGATCTTAGAAGCCGCCACATCTTGGGCCATTTCCCGGACAGGGCCGGCCTTGGGATCAGGGGGCAGGACCGGCTGGCACGGGAGCCACCCCTGACCCCGTGAGGCGGGAAAGAAATTTTGCCTGCCTCCTTGACAATTTCCATGGGAACCGAGTATATTTTTACGGTTATCAATTTTCAGAGGGTGTTATGACCACGTTCATGGCCAAAAAAGGCGAAGCGCCCCGGGATTGGCTGCTGGTGGATGCCCAAGGCAAAGTTCTGGGACGGCTGGCCACCCGCATTGCCATGGCCCTTCGGGGGAAAAACAAGCCCACCTTCACCCCCCACACCGACGCCGGCGACTTTGTGGTGGTGGTGAACGCCGACAAGGTGCTGCTCACCGGGCAGAAATGGGATAAAAAGGTGTATTACCGGCACTCCGGCTACATGGGTGGTCTTAAGAGCCTCACCGCCCGGCAGCTCCTCAAGAAAAAGCCCGAGGAGGTGCTGCGCCATGCCGTCAGAGGCATGCTGCCGAAAAACAGCCTGGGGCGTCATTTGCTAAAAAAGCTCAAGATTTACACCGGAGCAACGCATCCCCACGAAGCTCAGCAACCCAAACCCCTGGCCTGGGAGGATTAAATGGCCCAGTCATTCAACGTCCATGCGGTGGGCAAGCGGAAATCCGCCGTGGCCCGGATCTACATCCGGCCCGGCAGCGGCCGCATCATCATCAACCAGCGGGACTTTGCGGATTACTTCCCCATGGAAACCACCCGCAACCTGGCCAGCCAACCCTTGCGGCTCCTGAATGCGGGCGCTGACCTGGACATTCTGGTGAATGTCAGCGGCGGTGGCCCGGAGGGTCAAGCCGGCGCCATCAAACACGGGCTCAGCCGGGCCTTGCAGGAGCTCAACCCCGAGTACCGGGGCATCCTGAAGAAAGCCGGTTTCCTGACCCGGGACGCCCGCATCAAGGAACGGAAAAAATACGGCCGCCGGGGCGCCCGCCGCGGCTGCCAGTACTCCAAGCGGTAAGCCTGCCTCATGTCCGCCCAGGTCACCGTGGCGGTCTTCGGCGCCTCGGGCTACACCGGGCTGGAGCTCATGCGCCTTCTTGCCCGGCACCCCGGCGTGCAGGTGGTGGCCATCACCTCCCGGGAATTCCAGGGGAAAGAGGTGGGCCAGGTTTTTCCCGCTCTGGCCCGTTTGGTGGACCTTTCCTTCACCGCCCCCGACCCCGACGCGGTGGCGGCCCGCGCCCGCTTTGTCTTCACCGCTGTGCCGCACCAAACCGCTATGGAAATCGTACCGCGACTCGTGGCCGCGGGTTGCCGGGTGGTGGACCTGAGCGCCGATTTCCGCTTCCGTACGCCCGCATTGTATGAAGCCTGGTATCAGCGGCACACTGCGCCGGAACTGATGGCCGAAGCCGTCTATGGCCTGCCGGAACTCTATCGCCGGCACATCGCCCAAGCCAGGTTGGTGGGCAATCCGGGCTGCTACCCCACCGCCGTGATCCTGGGCTTGGCCCCCCTGGTCAAGGCCCGGCTGGTGCACCTCACCAGCCTCATTGCCGACTGCAAAAGCGGCGTCAGCGGCGCCGGCCGGGGCGCCTCCCTGGCCACCTCCTACTGCGAGGTGGCGGACAGCTTCAAGGCCTACAAGGTCTTCGAGCACCGCCACACCCCGGAGATGGAGCAGGAGCTGAGCCTGCTGGCCGGAGAGCCGGTACATCTCACCTTTACCCCCCACCTCACTCCCATGAGCCGGGGCATCCTGGCCACCTTGTACGCCACCTTGCGCCGCCCGGTCAGCGAGGCCGAGCTCCATGGCTGCTACCAGGAATTTTACGCCGGGCAGCCGTTCGTGCGCCTCATGCCCCCGGGCGCCCTGCCCGCCACCTCCCAGGTGCGGGGCACCAATTACTGCGACATCGGCCTCAAGGTGCACCCGGAACGGGGGCAGGTCATCGTGGTGGCCGCTATTGACAATCTGGCCCGGGGCGCCTCCGCGCAGGCGGTGTGTAATTTTAATCTCATGGCCGGGTTTCCGGAAGCCGCCGGGCTGGATGCGGCCCCCCTCACCCCTTGACCGGGTCGGTGCCCGCCATGGGCCCTCACCGCAACCTCCGCCTGGACCTGGAATACGACGGCACCCGCTACCATGGCTGGCAGCGCCAGCCAAACGCCGCAACCCTGCAAGGCACCATCGAGGCGGCTCTCCTCCGCCTCACCGGCCACCCGGTGATCCTCATCGGCTCGGGCCGCACCGACGCCGGCGTGCATGCGCGCCATCAGGTGGCCAATTTCCGGACTACCAGCGCCATCCCTCTGAGGGCGTTTGTCCAGGGCTTGAATTCCATGTTGCCGCCGGACATCGCGGTGCTTTCCGTACACGAGGTACCCCCCGACTTCCACGCCCGCAAGGCCGCGCTGAAAAAGACTTACGAATACCACATCATCAACCGCCCGGTACGCTCCCCCCTGGAACGACACTTTGCCTGGCATCTGGCCTCTCCCCTGGATCTGGCCGCTCTCCAGGCGGCGGCCCGCTTTCTCCCGGGCGAACACGACTTTGCCGCCTTCCAGGCCAGTGGCAGCAGTGTCAAGACCACCCGGCGCCGGGTCTTTGAGGCGGTCTGGCGCCAAGACCGGGAGCACTTCACCTTCACCATCACCGCCACCGGCTTTCTCCGGGGCATGGTCCGCAGCCTGGTGGGCACCATGGTACAGATCGGTCAGCACCGGCGCCCCCCCGAAGACCTCCAGGCGCTCCTGGATCACCCCGACCGGCGCCGCACCGGCCCCACCGCCCCCGCCCAAGGGCTGGTTTTGGTCCAAGTGGCGTATTGAAGGGTGGCGACGGGGGATCGCAGCTTTCCCCCTCCCACCCGCCGATCATTTCCTCCCAAGCCCCTCCGGAGGCCTTATGTATGAGCGCATCTTGGCGGCCATCAACGAACACAGCAATTCAGAGGCCGCGGCCCGCTATGCCGTGGCGCTGGCCCAGGTGTGCAAGGCCTCCTTAACCTTGGCCTTTGTGGCTCCGGCGGGTTTGGACCTGACGCTGGTGCGGGAGGCGGAGGCGGCCTTGGAGCGCCTGTTTCTGGAGGCCTCGGCCAAGGGGGTGGAGGTGGAAAGCCTGGTGCAAGCCGGAGACCCTCTGCCCCACTTGCAGGCCCTGGCGCGGGAAAAACACATTGACCTGGCCTTTGCCGCCACCCGGCGGGAAGACCTGAGCCGGCGCTATTTCGTCCAAACCCTGTCCCAACGTCTGCTCCTGACCCTTCCCTGTTCGGTGGCGCTGGTGCGGGTGGTGCACCCGGGGCGGCTTTTCCCCGGGCACATCCTGGTTCCCCTGCGAGGCCGCCTCACTCACCTGGAGGAGCGGGCCTTTTTCGTGGGCCGGCTGGCCGCGGCCTACCAGGCCCGGGTAACCCTGTTTCACGCCCCCCGCTCCTTGGCCAGCCTTTTTCAGGGGAAGCGCCCCCTTCCCCCCGACGAGCGGGAGGCAGACATCCTGGAAAAAATGGAAGAATTTGTGAGCCATCTGGCCCGCCACCGGGTGGAGGCCCGTCAGCGCTTCCGGGGCGGGCCGGTGGCTGCCGCCATCACCACCGAGGCCGCCTTCAACCGGCATGATCTCATCATTATGGGGGCCAGCGCCCGCGGCCTTTGGCAAAGCGTCCTCCATGGCAATCCGGTGGAGGAGGTGCTGCGGGCCTCTCCCTGTAATCTCATCATCCATCTGCCACGGTTGAAACCGGCATGAAAATCCACGCCCTGACCCAGGAAGAGGCCCTCAAGGCCCTGGCCAGCCGGGAGAGCGGCCTGAGCGCCGACGAGGCCCGGCGGCGTCTGGCGGAATACGGCCCCAACGAAATCCGGGAGGCACGGCGTATTTCCTGGGGGCGCCGGTTTGTGGCGCAATTCACCCACTTTCTGGCAGTGCTCCTGTGGATCGCGGCGTTCCTCTGCTTCCTTTCCGACTATCTGCGGCCCGGCGAGGGAATGGGCAGGCTGGGGCTGGCCATTCTGGGGGTCATCCTGATCAATGCGGTCTTCACGTTCATCCAGGAATACCGCGCTGAGCGGGCAGTGGCGGCCCTGAGGACCCTGTTGCCCTTCCAGGCCAAGGTGGTGCGGGACGGGACCCCGCTTTCCTTGCCTGCCTCGGAGGTGGTGCCCGGTGACATCCTGCTGTTGGAGGAAGGGGACAAGGTGCCGGCGGACGCCCGCCTCCTGGAAGCCCACCGGCTCATGGTGAATCAGGGCCCGCTCACCGGCGAGTCCGCCCCCCTGAGCCGCAGCGCCGAACCCTTTGCGGGGGGATATCTTGAGAGCCCCAATCTGGTCTTTGCCGGCACCCTGGTGGCGGCGGGCAACGGCCGGGCCTTGGTCCTGGCCACCGGCATGGCCACGGAATTCGGCAAGATCGCCCACCTCACCGCCACCGTTGATCCGGGCACCACGCCGCTGCAGCAGGAGATTCTCCGGGTCAGCCGCATCGTGGCACTCATCGCCGTGGTCATGGGCGTGGGGTTTTTCGGGCTGGGGTTCTTCATCGGCCACGGGTTCTGGCAAAATTTCCTCTTCGCGGTGGGCATCCTGGTGGCCAACGTGCCGGAGGGCCTGCTGCCCACCGTGACCCTTTCCCTGGCCATCGGGTCCCAGCGGCTGGCCCGCCGGCAGGCCCTGGTCAAAAACCTCAATGCAGTGGAGACCTTGGGGTCGGTGACCGTCATCTGCTCCGACAAGACCGGCACCCTGACGGAGAACCGCATGGCCGTCAAGGAGCTGTGGGTTCCCGGCAGCGCCGCCGGCGGGCGACAATTCGGGCATCAGATGCTCCTCACCATCGCCGGCCTGTGCAACAACGCGGTGTTCAGCGGCGGGGAATACCGGGGCGACCCCACCGAGGTGGCGCTGTTGAGAGCGGTGCGGGAGCTCAGGGCCGAACTGCCGGCCCAGCGCCTTTATGAGGTGCCCTTTGACGCCGACCGCAAACGCATGAGCACGGTCCACCTGGTGCAGGGCGAAACCCTGGTGCTCACCAAAGGGGCCTTGGAAACGGTACTCCCCCTGTGCCAGGAGCTGGTCTGGGGAGCGGAAACGGTGCCTCTGGAGGAGGAAAAACGGAGGGTCCTCCTCCAGGCGTACGAAGCCCTCATGGATAAGGGACTCCGGGTTATGGCCTTCGCCTTCCGGCCGCTGCAACAGGGTGCCGCCCCCGCGCCGCCGCCGGACGAGGTATTGGAGCGCGGGCTGATTTTCACCGGCTTCATCGGCCTGGAGGACCCTGTCCGCCCCGAGGTGCCGCATGCCATCCGCACCTGCCGGCAGGCGGGCATCCGGGTCATTATGACCACCGGCGACGCCGGTCGCACCGCCTTGGCCGTGGCCCGGCAGATCGGCCTGACCGGGAATTCCCCCCGGGTGGTGGAAGGTCCGGAATTGGAGAACCTCACCGACCCGGAGGTGAACCAGTGCCTGCAGGGCGAGGTGATCTTCGCCCGCCTCACCCCCAGCCACAAGCTGCGGCTCGTCACCCTTTTGAAGGAGGCCGGCGAGCGCGTGGCGGTCACCGGCGACGGCGTCAATGACGCCCCGGCGCTGCGCCAGGCGGACATCGGCGTGGCCATGGGGCTCATCGGCACCGACGTGGCCCGGGAAGCCGCCGATCTCGTGCTCCTGGATGACAATTTCGCCACCATCGTGGCGGCGGTGGAAGAAGGTCGGGCCGTCTTTGAAAATATCAGGAAATTCATCAGCTATATTTTCGCGCACCTCACCCCGGAAGTGGTTCCGTACGTCCTGTTTTCTTTTCTGCCCATCCCGCTGCCGCTCACCGTCATGCAGATCCTGGCCATTGACCTGGGCACCGAGACCCTGCCGGCCTTGGCCCTGGGGGTGGAGCGGGCCGAGGCGGTGGTCATGCAGCGCCCTCCCCGGCAGGGTGGCCTCATTGACCGGGAAGTGGTGGTGCGGGGCTACCTTGTTCTGGGACTCAGCAGTTGCCTGGGCGTGCTTTTCGTCTATTTTGCCGTCCTGGTGGCGGGAGGCTGGACTTGGGGCGAGGCGTTGCCTCTGGAACATCCCCTGGCCCGCCAGGCCGCCACCGCCACCTTTTTAGGCATCGTCATCATGCAGGTGGCCAACGCCTTTGCCTGCCGATCCTCCCTGGACTCCCTGTGGCGGGTGGGGGTGTTCGGCAACCGGCTCCTGCTCTGGGGCATCGCCCTGGAACTCATCCTGGCCGGCTTCATTATTTACCACCCCCTGGGCCAAAAGGTCTTCGACACCGCCCCCCTACCCGCCTGGGTCTGGCTGGCCCTGGTTCCCTTTGCCCTGGCCTTGGTGCTTATGGAGGAGCTGCGTAAACTGCTGGCCCGCCGCCGACGCTGGGCCCGGGAGGGGAGTCCTTCATCCTGAGACCTGGCGAGCCAGGGCCGGAAGAAGAAGGCCTCCTCCCCCTGCCGGAGTCGCGGGGGAAAACTTTCAAACTGGGGCGGTCTATGAAACAATAAAAGAGAGCTGTCCCATTTCCGGAGGTCCCTCATGGGAGGTGCCCAATGATCGAGCCCGGCGGCCACCTGGACAAATTCCGCCAGGAGATTTCCGACCTGAAACAACGGCTCCTCATGTTAGCCAATCTGGCCGAAGCGGCCATCCACCAAGCGGTGCGGGCCTTCATTGAACGGGATCCGGACGCGGCCCGCCGCGTCATTACCGGGGACAAGGCCATCAACGATCTGGAGGAAGCCATTGATGGCGAGTGCATCCGTCTCATCGCCCTTTACCAGCCGGTGGCCGCGGACCTCAGGCAGATTATGGCCGCCGATCACATCATCGCCGAACTGGAGCGCATCGGCGATCTGGCGGTGAACATCGGCGAGGAAACCCTGGAGGCAAGCCGCTCTGCCTCCCGGGACTTTCACCCCCAACTCGGTCCCATGGCCGACATGGTGCTCACCATGCTGCGCCAAAGCCTCACCGCTTACCTGCAGCTCGACCCGGTCTTGGCCCGGGAGGTGTGCAAAGCCGACGACGAGGTGGACGCCCTGAACCGGCGCATCACCACCGAGCTTCTCCAGGAAATGGTGGAGGATGAGGTCATCGGCCTGGGGCAGGCCCAAATCAGCGTGGCCCGGCATCTGGAGCGGGTGGGTGACCACGCCACCAACATTGCTGAACAGGTGGTGTACATGGTGGAGGGGGAAAGCATCCGCCACCGCTGCCAAGGGTGAGGGGAATTGCCTAACTGCTTGAATTTGGAGCAATTCCCTTGACATCGCGTCACGAGATTATTATGTTCAAAGAGGTTTTGGGACTACCAGGATGATGAATACGGCGGAACCCCTAACAGAGCGGGAAAGGCGGGTCCTAAGCACGGTGCTGGATCAATTCATCGCCACCGGCGAACCGGTGGGATCCCGCATCGTGGCCAAGCTGTCCGGCCTGAACCTGTCCTCGGCCAGCATCAGGAGCGTCATGCTGGATCTGGAGGACCGGGGCTACCTGCGCCAACCCCATACCTCCGCCGGCCGCATTCCCACCGCCCTGGCCTTCCGGTTTTATGTTGAGGAAGTCCTGCCGGACAAGGAGTTGGAATCCAGTGCCCGCCGGCAAATCAATGAGGCCTTTCAACCCCTGGCGGTGGAGCCCCATGAGCTTTTCCGCCAGGCCTCCCGGGCCTTGTCGGCGGCCACCGGCCATCCCGCCCTCGTGCTCACCCCCCGGCCCCAGGCCATCTGCCTCCGCCACATCCAATTCGTCAGCCTGGGGGGGGATTTTGTCCTGGTCCTCCTGGTTTCCCAAGACCAGCAGGTGCAGACCCGTTTCCTCCGGAGCGGCATTGCCTACAGCCAGGAGCAGTTGGACCGCTTCAGCCGCTACCTGAACGATATCTGCCACAACCTGACCCTGAAGGAGGCCCGCCGCCGCATCTTTGCCCAGATGGAGGAGGACAAGCATCTGTTCGACAAGATGGTGGCCCAGGCCTTGAGCTTGAGCCGCCAGGCCCTGGAGCGGGATGAGACCGGCGACCTGATGATCGAGGGCACCAGTCACATCCTGGATTATCCTGAGTTTGCCGCCGACGTGGAGAAGATCCGCGCTATCTTCAAGGCCTTTGAAGAAAAGCACCACCTTATTACGCTGCTGGACCGCACCCTGGCGTCTCAAGGGGTGCAGATCATCATCAGCCCGGACGAGCACTTCCCGGAAATGCAGCTCGGACTGGTAGCCTCGTCTTACTCCCTGGACGAAGCCCCAGTGGGCAGCCTGGGAGTCATCGGCCCCATGCGGATGGACTATGCCCGCATCGTCCCGGTGGTGCGCTACACCGCCTCTTTGGTCACCGACTGGCTGCGCAAACACCAGACCTAGTCCCCCCGTTTTTTCTCGCCTGGGCCATTGCTTAGCAAGCAGCGGATGATTATTGTCTGGGGAGGTTGAGGAATTTATGACGACGACCGATCATCAGGGTGAACCGGGAGCTGTGGAAACGCCACCGGAAGCTGCCGAGGGTTCCGAGGGCGAAGTTAATATCGAGGAGCTGAAGCGGCAGGTGGCCCAAAAGGCCCAGGAGGTCAAGGAGTGCCAGGACCGGCTGTTGCGCTACGCCGCCGAGCTGGAAAATTTCAAAAAGCGGGCCGAGCGCGAACGGACCGAGCTCATCCAGTATGCCAACGAAAATGTGTTTAAGGAACTCCTGCCGGTGCTGGACAACCTGGAACGGGCCCTGGAAAACGGCCGCCAGTTTGAGGCTCCCCAAGGGCTCCTGGAGGGCCTGGAGCTGGTTCACCAAGAGTTCTTGAAAATTCTGAGCCGCTTCGGGGTGACCCCGGTGGAATGCCTGGGTCTTCCCTTTGACCCGGCCTATCATCACGCCGTCATGGAAGAGGAGGCCCCGGAGCTGGCCGACCAAACCGTCACGAAGGAGCTGCAGCGGGGCTATCTCTACCACACCCGTCTCCTGCGCCCCGCCATGGTGGTGGTGGCCCGGAGCAGCAAACCCGCCGCATCCAAAATTGATATCACTGCATAAGTTTGCGAGGAGGATATGAACTGATGTCTAAAGTAATCGGTATTGATCTGGGCACCACCAATTCCTGCGTGGCCATCATGGAAGGAGGGGATCCCAAGGTCATCCCCAACGCCGAAGGCGGCCGCACCACGCCCTCGGTGGTGGCCTTTACCGATAGCGGCGAACGTCTGGTGGGACAGATCGCCAAGCGCCAGGCCATTACCAATCCGTTAAACACCGTGTTTGCGGTGAAACGCCTCATCGGCCGCAAATACGAAGACCCGGAAGTGCAAAAGGACCTGAAGATCCTGCCCTATAAGATCGTGCGCGCCGAAAATGGCGATGCCCATATCGAAATCCGGGGCCGGGTCTATAGTCCCGCGGAAATTTCCGCCATGATTCTCGCCAAGATGAAACAAACGGCGGAGGAATATCTGGGCGAGAAAGTCACCGAGGCGGTGGTCACCGTGCCGGCCTACTTCAACGACGCCCAGCGCCAGGCCACCAAGGACGCCGGCCGCATCGCCGGCTTGAACGTGTTGCGCATCATCAACGAACCCACGGCCGCCTCTTTGGCCTATGGCCTGGACAAGAAGAAAGATGAGCGCATCGCGGTCTTCGACCTGGGGGGCGGCACCTACGATATCTCCATCCTGGAAATCGGCGAGGGCGTCTTCGAGGTCAAGTCCACCAACGGCGACACCCATCTGGGGGGCGAGGACTTCGACCTGCGCATCATGGATTACCTGGCCGACGAATTCAAGCGGGACCAGGGCATTGACCTGAGAAACGACAAGATGGCCTTGCAGCGCCTCAAGGAGGCGGCGGAAAAGGCCAAGATGGAGTTGTCCACCTCCCTGGAGACCGAGGTGAACCTGCCCTTCATCACCGCGGACGCCAGCGGCCCCAAGCATTTGCTCATCAAGCTGACCAGGGCCAAACTGGAGGCGTTGGTGGCCGACCTCATCGACAAGCTGGAGGGGCCCTGCCGGCTGGCGCTCAAGGACGCCAACCTCTCCGCCAGCGACATTGACGAGGTCATTCTGGTGGGCGGCATGACCCGCATGCCCCGGGTGCAGGAAAAGGTCAAGGAAATCTTTGGCAAGGACCCCCATAAAGGCGTGAACCCTGATGAGGTGGTGGCCGTGGGCGCGGCCATCCAGGCCGGCGTGCTCAAAGGGGAGGTCAAGGATATCCTGCTGTTGGACGTAACCCCGTTGTCTTTGGGAATCGAGACCCTGGGCGGCGTCTTCACCCGCATCATCGAGCGCAACACCACCATCCCCACCCGCAAGAGCCAGATCTTCTCCACCGCCAGTGACAACCAGACCGCGGTGACCATTCATGTGCTCCAGGGCGAACGGGAGATGGCCGCGGACAACAAGACCCTGGGCAAGTTTGAGCTCTTCGGCATCCCGCCAGCCCCCCGGGGCGTGCCCCAGATTGAGGTGACCTTCGACATAGACGCCAACGGCATCGTGCACGTCAGCGCCAAAGACCTGGGCACCGGACGGGAGCAGTCCATCCGCATCACCGCCAGCAGCGGCCTCACCGAGGAAGAGATCAAAAAGTTGGTGAAGGAAGCGGAACTGCACGCCGAGGAGGACCGGCGCAAGAAGGAACTGGCCGAGGCCAGGAATCAGGCCGACACCCTGATTTACACCACTGAAAAAACCCTGAAGGACCTGGGGGACAAGGTGGATGCCGCCACCAAGGCCAACATCGAGTCCCACATCGCCAGCCTCAAAACCGCCATGGAGGGAAGCGACATCCAGGCTATCAAGACCAAGAGCGAAGAGCTGATGCGGGCCTCCCACAAGCTGGCCGAGACCATGTATGCCCAAGCCGGAGCGGCGGGCGCCGGGGCTGCCGGAGCCCACGCCCAGGAGGAGCCCAAAGCCAAAAAGCCCGAAGAGGACGTGGTGGAGGCCGAGTTCGAAGAGGTCAAGTAACGGTACCGGGAGAGGGCCAGGAGCTCCGGGATCTCTGCCTCTCCCGGGCACGTTCTCTCCCTCCTGCCCGGCAGAAATGGGAGGGAGGATTGCGGGGAGGGTGGGGAGCCTACCGCCTCCAGCCCTCCCCTTATTCTGGGTATGAAGCGTCTTTCCCTGATACTTCTCTGTCTTGCGCTGGCGGGCTGTGTGGGCCTGCCCCCGGTGGTGGTGCAGCCCCAGATCCAGGTGGGGTCCCGGGAGCAGGCGCGCCAGGTCCAGGATACCGGGGAGGCCCTGTTCCAACAGGCCGAGGCTGCCTATCGCCGGCAGGATTACCAGCGGGCCTGGAGCGACTATGCCGCCTATCTCTCCCGCTATCCCCAGGGAGCCCAGGTCTTCCGGGCCCGGCTCCGGGAAGCGGAGCTCACCGGCCTCCTGGGCGACTGGCAGGGCGCCCTCAGCCGCTACAACGCCATCCTGGCCCAGAACCCCGACCTGGATCAGAGCCGCGAAGTGCGCTACGGCATCGGCCGGGCCCACTTCAAGTTGGGCCAATATACCAGGGCCACCCAGGTGCTGGAGAGCCTTACGGCCACCGAGCTGCCGGCGCCGCTGCGCTTCGCCACCAACGCCTTGCTGGCCGAGATCGCCCTGAAACAGGGCCAGTTGGAACCCGCCTTCACCCGGTTGCGCCTGGCCCAGGCCGATTTGGCCAGCGGCGATGCCGAGTGGTTTGACTTTCTGAAAAACCGCCTTTTGGAACAGGCCACCGCTGCCGATCTGGAGCGCCTGGCCAACCTTTACCGGGACACACCCCTGAGCGCCGCCCTGCTCCTCAAGTTGGCCACCACCGCTCAACAGGCGGGCCGCATCGAGGAGGCCCGGCGCTGGCTCACCACCTTGAAGGAGCGTCACCCCGGGACCCCCGAAGCCCAAACCGCCGACCGACTGCTGACCCCGGCCCGCCTGGGGTTGGGCTGCGTGGTACCCCTGACGGGAGACCTGGCCGCCTCGGGGCGCTCTCTGAAACAGGGGATGGAATTGGGGGCCCAGGGAGCCCCGGTGGACCTGATCTTTCAGGATGGCGGCGCCGGCGGCGCGGCCAGCCAAGCGATCAGGCTGCTGGCCCAGCAACCCCATCTGCAGGCGGCCCTGGGGTTTTTTTCTTCAGCCGAGGCTCCGGAGGCAGCGAAGGCCGCCCAGGAAGCGGGCCTCCCCTTGCTGGCCCTGAGTCAAAAAGCGGAGCTCACCGAGGCGGGGGATTTGGTCTTCCAGGCCTTCCTCACCCCCCGCATGCAGGTCCGGGAATTGGTGCGCTACGGCCTGGAGCGGGGCTGGCGCCGGTTTGCCGTATTCGCCCCGGAATCCCCTTACGGCCGCGTCTTTTCCCAGGTCTTTCAGGAGGAGCTCCAGGCCCAGGGGGGAGAACTGGTGGCCCAGGAAACCTTTGCTCCCGGAAGCCAGGATTTCTCCCTGGCGCTCTCTCCCCTTCTCATGGCTTTTCAACCGGGGAGCGAGGCCGCGTCGGCCTTTGACGTCCTCTTCATCCCGGATGACGCCGCCACGGTGGCGGCCATCCGGACCCAGTTAGCCGACCACCCCTTGGGGCGGGTGCAGATTTTCGGCACCAATCTGCTCAACCCCGGCTCCCAATCGGGGATCGCGACCGGTCCTTTGGAAGGCGTGGTATTCACGGATGGTTTTTTCGCCGCTGATCCAGCCCCGGAAGTCCAGGCTTTTGTAACCTCCTTTCGCCAGCGCTACGGCACCGCGCCCGATTATTTTGCCGCCCTGGGATACCTTGGCACCCGGCTTTTTGCCCACTTGGCCGCCGGCGGTGCCCCGAACCGCAGGGACCTCCCTCCACAGCTCTTATCCTTTCGACCCAGCAGCCAGGTGCCCTGGTTGAAGCGCTTCGATGCCCGCCGCCAGGCCGAAATGGCTGTATATCTCCTGACCGTCCGCAATGGCCAGGTGGTGCAGGTGGAATCCAGACGCTGAGCGTCATGCCGGAGGCGCTTCCGTGAGCCGGCCGGGGGAGGAAAGCAGCAGGGCCAGAAAATCCTTGCCGTAGCCGAGCAACTCCTTGTCCCGCCGCAGCACCACCGCCAAATGATCCCGGGGGAACAGGCGGCCCAGGCGCAGAAATGCCAGGTGGCGCCCCGGCGGGATGAGCTTGCCCGCCAGGGTGGCAAAGGCGATCCCCAACCCCATCTCCACGTACCGGGCGCTCAACTCCACATTGTCAGATTCCATGAGGACGTGGTAGGGCAGGCCCTCTTTTCGCAGGCGGATTTCGAGTTCGGGACGTCTGCCGAAGGCCGAGCCCGAAGGCGGCAGGATCAAGGGAAATTGAACCAGATCCCGCCAGGTGGGGCGCGCCTTCCGGGTGAGGGGATGGCCGGCGGGTACCATCAGCACGGTTTCCAGCGGCAGCCAGCGGCAGGCCGTGAGATCCTTGGGAACGACGGATTCCCGGACCAGGCCGAAATCCACCTCCCCGTTGCGCACCAGGTCCAGGATGACGGATTGGGGGCGGTCCAGGAGGGTGAGCCGCACCTTGGGATACCTCTCGGTATAGCGGCTGAGGACGGCCCCAAAGAGATGGTAAAGGGTGGTGAAGGGCGCCGCCAGACGCAGGCGCCCCCGGGGACTGCCCTTTATGTCGGCCAGTTCCCCCAGGAGGCGCTCATATTGCTCCCACACCAGGTCAGCGAAAGCCAGCACCCGTTCGCCGGCCGGGGTGAGAACCACTTTGCGTTTGCCCAGGCGCTCCACCAACGGAGTGCCGAGCTCCGTTTCCAGGGCCCGGATCTGCTGGCTGAGGGCGGACTGGCTGCGGAAGGTGGCCTCTCCCGCCTTGGTGAAACTACCCAGGCGGGCCAGGGAGCGGAACCCTATCAGCTGCTGCCATTCCATATAATCTTTTCTAATATTTTTCTTTAATATTATTCATTTTACTTATATTTGGCCGGCTGGCTACAATCAAGGAAAAAATCCGGAGGATCAACCATGAAAGAAAGCCTCAAGCCCGGCCTCGAGTTCGAGTTTTTCTTTCCCGTCACCGAGCAGCGCACCGTGCCCGCCCTGCTGCCGGAGGCCCCCGAGTTCCAGCAGATGCCCCGGGTGTTGGCCTCCGGCTTCATGGTGGGGCTCATCGAGCTGGCCTGCATCAAGGCCATCAATCCCCACCTGGACTGGCCCGCGGAACAGACCGTGGGCATCGGCTTCCACCTGGACCACCGCGCCGCCACCCCCCCGGGCCTGACCGTGCGCGTCCGGGGCGTGCTTAAACGGGTGGAGGGCCGCAAACTTACCTTTGCCGTGGTGGCCGACGACGGAGTTGACAAAATCTCCGAGGGCTCCCATGATAGGTTTGTCATTCAGGCCGAAAAATTTGCCCGCAGGGCCGCAGCCAAACGTACCCTTGGCGAGGATTTCCGTTAGCAGATGATTACCACCGTGCCGGGCTTCCAAGTGGGCCACGCCAGCGACTATAAGAACCTTACCGGCTGCACCGTGGTGCTCTGCCCGCCCCATACTGTGGGCAGCGTGGACGTCCGGGGCTCCGCCGCCGGCACCCGCCAGTTGGATGCCCTCCTGGGCTTCCACATCGTCAACGAGGTGCATGCGGTCTGCATCTCAGGCGGGAGCGCCTTTGGCCTGGACGCGGCCGGTGGGGTCATGGAGTTTTTGGAGGAGCGGGGCCGGGGCTTCGACGTGGCCATCACCCGAGTGCCCATTGTACCCACCGCAGTGATTTACGACCTCTCTTTGGGGAACTGCCGGGTGAGGCCGGACAAAGCCATGGGCTACACTGCCTGCCAGGCGGCCAAAGGTGAACCGGCGGGAGACGGCAGCGTGGGCGCCGGCACCGGGGCCAGCGTGGGTAAGCTTCTGGGAATCCGGCAGGCCACCAAAGGCGGGCTGGGAACCGCCGGCCTGGTCGGCCCCAACGGTCTGCGGGTGGGGGCCCTGGCAGTGGTGAACGCCTTCGGAGATGTGGTGGACCCGGCCACCGGCGCCATCCTGGCCGGAGTCCGCACCACTCCCGACAGCCGCCAGTTCGCCGACGCCGCCCGCCTCATCCGTCAGGGAGTGGTGCGGCAGCGGTTCGGGGAGCCCAACACCACGGTGGGGGTGGTGGCCACCAATGCCCGCCTTACCCGGGAAGAGGCCCAGAAGATCGCCCAGATGGGCCACAACGCCTTGGCCCGCTGCATCCGGCCGGTGCACACCCTGTTTGACGGCGATACCATCTTCGTTCTGGCCCACTCCGAGGTAACGGTGGACCTGCACCTCGTGGGCCTCCTGGCCCAAGCCGCCCTGGAGGAGGCCATCCTGAGGGCGGTGAAAAGCGCCCACGGTCTGGGCGCGCTGCCCTGCTGGCAGGAGCTGCAGGGGAAGGAATGAGATGCGGGGGAAGGGGCGTGGGGGGCATGGCCCTCAGCCCCCTCCCCCACCCTGCGCAAGCTATGTCCAAGTTCACCCCGGACCTCATTGTTTTTGACCTGGACGGCACCCTGGCGGCCACGGTGCCGGACATTGCGGCGGCGGTAAACCGGGTCCTCTCGGTTTTAGGTCTTCCCCAGCACCCCGAGGCGGCCATTCAGGAGATGATGGGCGGCGGCGAAGGGAGACTGATGCAGCGCGCCTTGGGTCCGGAACACCAGGACCTCTTTGCCCAAGCCCACGAGCTCTACTTAACGTTCTATTCCCGCCACCTGGTGGAGCGCACCCGCCTTTATCCCGGAGTCAAGGAGACCCTGACCCGCCTGGCGCCCCGGAAACTGGCGGTCCTGTCCAACAAGCGGGCCGCATTCGCCCAGCGGATTTTGGAATTGCTGGGGCTGGCCCCCTTGTTCGCCGCCATCAAGGGGGGAGACAGCTACGGGGTCTTGAAGCCTGACCCCACCGGGCTGGTGCAACTGATGGGCGAACTGGCGACAGCACCCCCGCACGCCCTGATGGTGGGCGACAAACCGGCGGATGTGCTGGCCGGCAAGGCGGCCGGCACGGCCACCGCGGCGGTGACCTATGGGTACGGCCGCCTGGAGCAGTTGGCCGCGGCGGCTCCGGACGCCATGCTCCGGCAATTCCCGGATCTCCTCGCATTGGTGGAGTGAAAAAACGGCGACCCCCCTTTCCTTTGTTCGTCCTGACCCGCTTCCAGTGCCCGGCGCCCCGCCGCCGGCGGCGAGGTCCGGAGAAACGGGCCCCGGCCTTCCTTGCCCACACTGGGCTACCTGCGCGCATCTCGGCGAACCGTAAGCCCTTCCTGCGGGCAAGGCAATGTTGTTGCCGGCGCCAACCCAACCGTTGGCAGCCGCCTGCCGAGCATGCCTTGGGCACCGGGTCCAGCCTGGGCGGCCCACTTTCTGTTTGACAGGATGAGCTAGGGAGAATATATTTTCCCTGATCGGCGGTGTAGCTCAGCCGGTTAGAGCATGCGGCTCATATCCGCAGTGTCCGGGGTTCGAATCCCTGCACCGCCACCAGCCATTTAATTTTTGGAGGAAGGGCTTCATGAAAAAACTGCTTTCCTGGGTTGTGGGGGGAGCCTTCCTGCTGAGCCTGAGCGGTGCCGCCTGGGCGCAAAAGGAAGAGAAAGCCACGTCCGCCACGCCGGCCGTGGAATCCCAGGCTCCTGCGGGCGAAGTCGCCAAGACCGAAAAAAGCCAAAATAAGACCACCAAGAAGACCTCGAAAAAGAACAAAACCAAGAAGAGCAGTAAGAAAAAAGCCAAAAAGCCGGAGCAGCCAGCCGAATAGCGAGGAAGAAAAACCCCTTCGGGACTTTGCCACACGGGACGCTTTCTGGCTTGGGGGGCGTCCCGCTTGGCTTACGGCATCCTGCGCGGCGGGAAGACACTTTATGAAACGTTTCATCATCCTTTCTCTGGCAGTCCTGTTGCTGGTTGGGTGGACCCACCCCTTGAGGGCCCAAAAAGAAGTTGATCCTCCGGCCATCCCGCCCATGTTGGAAGGCAATCGTCCTCTGGCCCACGTGGAAAGCCAAGACCCGGAAAGTTCTCCGGCAGAAACGGCCAAGCCCTCAGCCAGCCCCAAGATCAGGGCCGACAAAAAGAGCAAACAGGAGGCCGCGGCCAAGGGAAAGAGGAAAAGCAAATCAACCGTAGCGGCGAGCAAGAAGAAGTCTTCCAAGAGCGGCAAGAAGAAGGGGACCGCCAAGGCCAAAACCACGGCGCACAACACCTGAACTCACCAGGAGAAAGGAACGGTGGCCGATGCGCATCGCAGGAAACGCCAGGATATTGGTATTGCTGGTGGGGCTCAGTCTGGCGGCCCCTGGATGGCTCGGAGCCCAAGGGCAACCGGAGTTGTGGACCGGGAAACATTGGCGGGATCTGACCGAGGCCAATAAGGTGGCGTATATTAAGGGCATCGGCAACCTGGCCGACTATGAGGTAGCCGCTGCTGGCCGCCTTGGCCCTCCCTGTCTCTCGCAGGCCTTTGTCAAGGAGTTGCAGGGCAAGCCCCTTATTGCCATTGTCCGGGAGGTGGACGCGTTTTACCAAAACCATCCCGACCAGTTGGCAGTGCCGGTCATTGAAGTGGTGTTGCGGCGCTTCACGACCCTTTGTGCACCGGACTTGCACAAACCCCCAGCGAAGGGGAAATGATGGCTCACTGGGTGATTTCTTGTCTCCTGGCGGTGCTGTGCCTGACGGGAATGGCGGCTCCGGCGGCCGGCCAGGGTTTTTTGTGGGACGGCCGACATTGGTCCAGATGCTCCGAGGACGCCAAGCTCGCCTATCTTTGGGGGGTGAGCAACCTGGCTGACCTGGAGGCCTCCTCAGCGGCCAAGGCAGGGACGGGGGCCGCAGTTTCCGAGGCGGTCCGCCAGGAAATGCAACGGAGCACGGCGGCGGAACTGGCCCGGCTGGTGGACCAGTTTTACCGGCAGCATCCGGACCGGTTGGAAACCACCGTCCTGGAGGTGCTCCTGGGCCGGGGAGCCCCCCAACGCAGGGAGCAGCCCCCAAAAGGCAAACCCGCGGCCGAAAAGTAAGCCAAACTTTTATAGGAACTGATCAGCAATCGGGTCACCGGGGGCAAAACGGCGACCCGAGGGGGAGGAAGCCATGAAACAAATTCTCATTTTCATCCTCATCGGCGCCCTTCTGGTGAGCAGCTGTGCCGGCATGAGCTCCACCGAACAGCGGATGCTGAGCGGCGGCGCCATTGGCGCTTCCAGCGGGGCCTTGATCGGTTGGGCGGCCGGCTCGCCCGCCGTGGGGGCCGCCGTGGGCGGCGGGGCCGGCGCCATCGGCGGATTGCTCTACGACCAGTACCAAAAACAGCGCGGCCGCTACTAACAGGCTGTTGAAAAACTCTTTTTCTTGATGACCGTAATTAATGCTGTGCATAATGGCAAAAAGGTGCTAAAGTCAACGATAACAATAGGTTATCCGGAGGCAGCCTTTATGCGCGGCAACGATGTGCAGCAGCAGGCCATGTTCAGCTACCTTTCCCCCGAAGCACGGGTGCCCCGAGACCATCCCTTAAGGCCCATCCGGGACATGGTGAATCAAGCCCTG